>Ga0182004_10002637_pt1 | contig 14044 bp, 23 predicted proteins | sample Sormic07211540_1_FD_120479 | JGI IMG/M metagenome (GOLD analysis project Ga0182004, IMG submission 120479) | Endophyte microbial communities from Sorghum bicolor roots, Mead, Nebraska, USA - 072115-40_1 MetaG | ecosystem: Host-associated > Plants > Roots > Unclassified | place: USA: Nebraska...
AGTCTTCTTTGATCCTTGAATTCTGTGGAGCTCAAATAGACAACAAAGCTTTGTGGAACTAGTTAAGTGTTAGCATAAATATCTAGCCTTTATCATGTTGAGCCTCCTCAATAAATGTTACACCCTTTGGTAGGATCATAAATGTTGGGTACCATAAAAAGGGATGCCCCAAATCAGAGCAATAAAAAACGCAAAAGACGAACTAAGCCATCCACCATCGCCAGGACGCGGGCCTCAGCGCATCTGTCTCCTCGATCTTGGGCCCAAATCACAGCTCGCCCGACCCCTTGGCCTCGGGCACGAGTTCCGTCTCGCCTGACCCCCTCAGGGGCTCGGACGCAGACACCGCCTTGCCCGACCCCCTTAGCCAATGGCGTAAATTCTGTCTCGCCCGACCCCTCCAGGGCTCGGGCGCCAACGCCGCTTCACCCGACCAGAGCAAGGCTTCCAACACACGGCGCCCGTACCCACGATGTGACAGGCGCAGTGACTCCCATAACGCAGCAGGGCCTGGTGGCAACTATGCCAACCACCCCGGTCACTGCAGCCTCACTTCTTTCACTATGACCTTACCTCTTTTTACTGTGGTGTACCGCCTCACAGTAAAAGAGAAATGAGAGAGGTTAATCAACATCACTATTTGTTGTCTTTTCTCACTGTTAACATGACAGGCCACAGTATCGCCGACCCAACCCCCACGACTTCAACAGGGCTCGGTAACCTTCCACAGGAGCAGCCATGCTGTCTGCCATGCCTCAAGGACGGGATGGGCAAGTCTCTACAGGGTCAGGACTGTGGATCCACCTCTCAGCAGGGAAATTTTCAAATCACTCATGTAAAACCCTACCTCCCCTTGAGGCTATAAAAGGGGAGCCAGGGCTCACTGCCAAGACAGGTTTTTTGACAACAAGCCCAAACACACACAGCTCCAAGCCTAGCTCACTCACAGAGTAGCAACCAGCGCTCTGTCCACCACGTAAAGCCGAGACCTGGGACTTAGCCCTCTCTCGCAACCTGCTTGTAGACCCCTACTACAAGCACCTTTCGGTGCAACGCAACACAGGCCCCTGATCGCACTGGACGTAGGGCATCCCTGTCCCGAACCAGTATAAATCCCCTGTGTTTCGCTTGCATCACCATCCAGGTTTAGGTAGTCACGCATACTCATACTCGTTTGTGTCTAGACCACGAGTCTAGACGCCGACAGTTGGCACGCCAGGTAGGGGCCTTTTGCGTATCATTCATCTTTCCCTACTGGGGAAGGCCTGGATGGCAGACGGATTCCACCCACTCGGCTTCGGCACCATCATGATGTTTGGGAGTTTGGAGATTATGTCACTCGGCTCCGGCTACGACATGGTCCTCCTCCCACCACGTGGTGATGCCGAACCCCGCCCCGAGCCAATCCCACCTCAGTTAGTGCGCGGGAGGCGCTCGGGGCATCATGCAGGGGGTGCCTGGCGGGGGCGTCAGAGGTCTAGGATCTCTGACCCTACCACTGAGGCAAGGGCCCGTCCGGCCCTCCCTCCGCATATTCCTCACCAGATCGCCCACTCCTCCGGCTCGACACGCGCTAGAGGAAGGGCCCGCAAAGCGCCAAGCTCCGCTCCGCGAACCAATAGGGGATCGTCACGACCGCCTATTCCGCCCCGATCAAAGGGGAAGGCATGGCTCCCGCCCGCTCCCCAGAAGGGGGACAAAGGGACCTCATCATCTCATCCCCCTCCACCTACTAATGAAGGGGAGATAGCGGCACCTCCCGAGCTCCCTTTTGGGCTCAAGAACGCAGCCGCCACCTACGCCTCTTCCGTAAGCACTTCATTAAGTGCGTACGTGGATCTTCTAGGGCACCACTTGAGATCTACCATGGACCTCATCGCTACACCGCCCGTATCGTCGTACCCTGAGGATCCCACCTCAGGTGATGACGATTGGGTAGGCACTGACTTTTCTAGGTGTGGCGACATGGAGACTTTCATGAGCCTCTTAGAAGCCAGCAACTACTGCCTCGGCTACTCTGACTCCGACGATGGCGAGTATGACCCGTCACGATAGTGCTTCAACCTAGAGGTCGGGGGCACGCCCCACAACGCTCAGGGGGGTGCAGGACCCTCTAGGCAGGGGAACGCCACTCCACCTCCCAACCCGACTCCCCGGATCCATCCTGGACCCCGCGGTGCCGCCTCAGCTCCTCCTGGAGGACAGCACCCTGACCTCGAACAGCTTCGTGAGCTGGAGGCCAGGCTCGATGAGGAGCGCGTACGCCTCCGCCAACTCCGCGAGACCCTGCTCCAAGACCCGTTTGGCGGCGGGGATGGGGGCGAGGCTAGACGCCGCGCCTGGGACGTCAACCACCGCATCATCGAGGACGAAGGGGGTGATAACCCCCTAGTCTTCAGCACGGCCAGCCAGAACGTGATGGCCGCCGCACTCCTCCTCAGAGCGATGCCCGAACCATCGACTCCTGAGGGGAGAAGGGTGCGCCAGGGGCTACGTGGCCTCCTGGAGCAAGCCGTGGTGCAGAACGCAGAACGTTCTGCATCATAGTCCCACGCCACGAGACGCCAAGGGGACCGACCCCCTCCTAACAAGGCACCAATGGTGCAGGGTCCGCCGCCCCCTAACCCGCAAGGGGGCAACAGGGCCCCATCTGTCCATGAGCGCGTCGGGGCCGATGCGGACGTCCGGGCCACCCTCGAGGCCAGACGGCGTGACTGGGACGAGGCCGAGTCTCGACGCTATCGACCGCGCCGAGGCAGAAGATACGACCCCGACCACGACCAGAGCACGTCGCCAGAGCCTCCGGGCCCCCGCGTCTTCAGCGAGGCCATACGTAGGGCCAAGTTCCCGACGCGATTCCGACAGCCCGCCAACCTCTCCAAGTACTCAGGGGAAACCAACCCTGAGCTCAAGCTGGCGGATTACCGCCTAGCGTGTCAGCTAGGTGGAGCGGACGATGACCTGCTCATCATCCGCAACCTCCCATTGCACCTGGCCGATACGGCCAGAGCATGGCTCGAGCATCTCCCTGAGCGTATGATCCACGACTGGACCGACCTGGTCAAGATCTTCGTCGGGAACTTCCAGGGAAATATGTGCGCCCTGGGAACTCCTGGGACCTCAGGAGCTACCGGCAGAAGAACGATGAGTCCCTCCGAGATTTCATCAGGCGATTCTCCAAGCAGTGCACCGAGCTCCCCAACATCACGGACTCCGACGTCATCGGAGCCTTCATCTCTGGTACCACCTGCAAAGAATTGGTACACGAGCTCGGTCGTAAGACCCCCACGAGCACCAGCCAGCTGCTCGACATCGCCACCAACATTGCCTTAGGCGAAGAGGCAGTTGGTGCTATCTTCTCTGACTACACGGCCAAAGGGAAGCAAAAGGCCGAGGCCACCGAGGCCTCGGGCTCACGCGACCCCAAGAATAAGAAGAAGGGTCGCAAGGGGAAGCAGGGTTAGTCGGACGGCAACCTGGTCGCCGCGGCAGATCGCAAGAACCCCAAGCGGGCTCCTGCTGGCCCCGGCCTCTTTGACAAAATATTCAAGAAGCCGTGTCCCTATCACAGAGGACCAACCAAGCACACCCTTGAGGAGTGCACTGTCCTGCGTCAGTATTACACCGACATCATGACCAAGGAGGGTGCCGAAGAGCCCCCCAAGGATGACGACACTCAGGGGGAAGGCTTCATCGCGAGTCAGAGGAAGCACGAACTCCGAGAAGTTTGCGCAGTCAGCACAGCCACGCCCTCGTACCTCAAGTGGTCCGAGAGCGCAATTACGTTCGACCGACAGGATCACCCGGATCGGATCCCAAATCCCGGGAGCTATCCTTTGATCGTCGACCCCATCATCGCCGAGACTCGTCTCACCAAGGTGTTGATGGACGGAGGCAGCGGCCTCAACATCCTTTATGCCGAGACTCTGGCCCTCATGGGGGTCAGCAAGTCCCGGCTAAGGAGCGACATATCGCCATTCCACAGAGTGGTGCCGGGACATCGTGCCCACCCCCTCGGGCAGATTGATTTGCCCGTCTGCTTTGGGACCCCCGATAACTTCAGACGGGAGGTTCTCACATTCGACGTGATCGGGTTGCCAGGAACCTACCACGCAATCCTGGGGTGACCATGCTACGCCAAGTTCATGGCCATCCCCAACTACACCTTCCTCAAACTCAAGATTCCAGGGCCAAAAGGCATCATCACCATCAGCACAACCAGCCAGCACGCCTATCAGTGCGACGTCGAGTGCATTGAGCAGGCCGAGGCTCTGGCCGAGTCTCTGGCTATTCTCACCAGCCTCGGCGACGGTGACCAGGACATCCCCGACCCCAAGCATCACGCCGGGAGCTTCGAGCCGGCGGAAGAGACCAAGCTCGTCTTCCTCGACCCCGGGTCCTCCGAGGGTAGGGCATTGAGGATCTGCTCAAGCCTCGACCCCAAATAGGAAGCAGTGCTCGTCGACTTTCTCTGCGCAAATGCCGACATATTTGCGTGGAGTCCCTTGGACATGCCTGGCATACCAAGGGAAGTCGCCGAGCACTCCTTGGACATCCGAGCCGGCTCCAAGCCCATGAAGCAACGCCTGTGCCGATTCGACGAGGAGAAGCACCGGGCCATCGGTGAGGAGATCCACAAGCTGCTGGCGGCCGGATTCATCAAGGAGGTATTCCATCCTGAGTGGTTAGCTAACCCTATACTAGTCAAAAAGAAAAATGGGAAGTGGAGGATGTGTGTAGACTATACTAGTTTAAATAAAGCATGTCCTAAGAACCCCTTTCCGTTACCTCGCATTGATCAGATAGTCGACTCCACTGAGGGATGTGAAATTTTATCTTTTCTTGATGCTTACTCCGGTTACCACCAAATCAAGATGAAAGAGTCTGACCAGCTCGCGACTTCTTTCATCACCCCTTTCGTAATGTATTGTTACGTAACCATGCCTTTTGGCCTTAAGAACGCCGGAGCTACATACCAGCGATGTATCCTCCAGGTCTTTGGGGACCTCATAGGCAGAACGGTAGAGGCTTACGTAGACGACATCGTCGTCAAGTCTAGGAAGGCCAGTGGCCTGGTGGCCGACCCGGAAGAAACATTCCGATGCCTGAGGGCAAAAGGGATCAGACTCAACCCTGAAAAATGTGTTTTCGGGGTCCCCCGAGGCATGCTCCTCGGGTTTATCGTGTCTGAGCGAGGGCAAAAGGTCTCGGCCATCGCAAATATGGGCCCAATTCGTAACCTAAAGGGAGTATAGAGGGTCATGGGGTGTCTAGCCTCCCTAAGTCGTTTCATCTCCCATCTTGGGTAAAAAGGACTACCCATGTATAGGTTACTTAGAAAATCCGAGCACTTTTCCTGGACCCCCGAGGCCCAGGAAGCCCTTGACAAAATCAAGGCTCCGCTCACCAACCCTCCCATTCTGGTACCTCCCGCCGAGGGGGAACCATTGCTTCCCTACGTCGCAGCCACTGATCAGGTGGCCAGCGCGGCTATCGTGGTCGAAAGGAAGGAAGAGGGGCACGCCCTGCCGGTCCAAAGACCGGTGTACTTCATCAGTGAAGTATTGTCCGACACAAAGACCCGATACCCCCAAATCCAAAAGCTACTCTACGCAGTAGTCCAGGCCCGACGCAAACTCCGCCATCACTTTGAGTCCCATCCTGTCTCGGTAGTGTCGTCTTTCCCTCTGGGGCAGTAATACAGAACTGAGAGACTAATGGTAGAATTGCTAAGTGGGCTATAGAGCTTATGGGTGATGGGATCACCTATGAGCCTTGGAAAGCTATAAAATCCCAAGTCCTAGCGGATTTTGTGGCAGAGTGGACTGGGACTCAGCTCCCCCCTCCTCAGATCCAGCACGAGTGCTGGACCATGTACTTCGACGGGTCCTTGATGAAAACCGGGGCCGGTGCTGGCCTTGTCTTCATCTCACCCCTCGAGGTAAGGATGCGATATGTGATCCGACTCCACTTCCTCACCTCGAACAACGCGACGAAGTACGAGGCCCGCGTCAATGGTCTCCACGTCGCGGTCGAGCTTGGGATCAAATGACTTGACGTCCGAGGCGATTCTAGACTCATCATCGACCAAGTCATGAAAGAGTCTAGCTGCCACGATCCCAAGATGGACGCGTATTGCAAAGCGGTCTGACGCATGGAGGAAAAGTTCGACGGCCTCGAGCTTAACCACGTGTTAAGGAAATACAATGAGGCCGCCGATGCGCTTGCCAAGATGGCATCCGAGCGGGCCACGGTTCCCCTGGATGTTTTCATCAGCGACCTCTACAAACCTTCTGTCGACTATAAGGACGACGTGGGGGCGGATAAACCCCCAAGCGAACCAGGCCCCGACCCCGAGGCCTCCACGACTCAGGAGCAGGAGGCAATGGACATCGAGTCCGAACCCCCCGCACCTGACTATTCGCCGGACTGGTGCTACCCATTACTGCAACGCCTCGTCGACGGCACTTTGCCCTCTGACCAGGCTGAGGCTCGGCGTGTGGCACGTTGAGCCAAGACTTTTGTCCTCCTAGATGGAGAGATGTACAAGCGTAGCCCCTCGGGCATCCTTATGCGCTGCATCCTACGTCACGAAGGAATCAGGCTTCTGAGGGACATACACTCGGGGGCTTGCGGCCACCACGCCGCGCATCGAACGCCGGTAGGGAATGCCTTCCGACAAGGTTTCTACTGGCCCACCGCCGTAGCTAACGCCACGGAAATCGTGCGGACCTGTGAGGGATGCCAGTTTTACGCTCGGCAAATTCATCTCCCGGCTCAGGCTCTGGAGACCATCCCCATCACCAGGCCCTTTACTGTCTGGGGTCTCGACCTCGTCGGGCCTATGCAAAAGGCGCCCGGGGGCTTCACCCACTTGGTTGTCACAATCGACAAGTTCTCCAAGTGGAGTGAGATCTGACCCATCACCAGGATCAAGGCCGAACAAGCAGTGCTGTTCTTCACGGATATTATCCACCGATTTGGAGTGCCAAACTCCATAATCACCGATAACGGCACATAGTTCACCGGGCGAAAGTTCCTGGAGTTCTGCGACACACACCACATACGTGTGGACTGGGCAGCAGTGGCTCACCCAAAGACCAACGGTCAGGTGGACCGTGCCAATGGCATGATCCTCCAGGGTCTGAAGCCCAGGATTTTTAACCGGTTGAACAAGTTTGGAAAAAGGTGGCTCACAGAGCTACCGGCCGTGGTCTGGAGTCTAAGGACTTGCCAAAGCCGGGCCACAGGCTTCATCCCGTTCTTCATGGTATATGGGTCGGAAGCCGTCCTCCCCACGGATCTGGAGTATGGGTCCCCAAGGGTACAAGCCTACGACGAAAACAGCTGCAAGACGTACCAAGAAGACGCGCTGGACCAGCTGGATGAAGCCAGGGACGTAGCCCTCCTACACTCTGCCAAGTACCAGTAGGCCCTCCGCCGATACCACGCGCGACGAATCTGAGGCCGAGCCTTTCAAATTGGCGACTTGGTGTTGAGGCTTAGGTAGAGCAACAAGGGTCGTCACAAGTTCATGCCCCCTGGGAAGGGCCTTTTGTCATCGCCGAAGTCCTCCGGCCCGGCACCTACAAGCTCGCCAACGAAGCAAAGGAGGTCTTCAAGAACGCGTGGAATATAGAGCAGCTACGTCGCTTCTACCCTTAGAATTTTGTACATATTTCCATTTGTTCCTCACCCCAAGAGAATAAATGAAGGTTTAAATTTATAAGGCCGTTTCTTTTAAGTGAGCCTCGGACCTGCCTTGTAGAGTCCGAGCCTCCCTCGGGGGCTACATGGGGGGAACCCCCTGTGTCAACTCCGAGTCTTTTTTACTTTTTTCGCACAAATCAAAGAACCCTGACCTAGGGTCTTTCTTCCATTTCCTAAAAGGATTTGAGAAACTGCATGCCCATCCCCTAAACCTTAAGGCATGAGCCCGAGGAAAGATCTCCGCCCACGGGGAAAGACGACCTCTACTCACCTTAGGGTCAGGGGGCGGATCCGAACTTCTGAAAACTACTAAGGTAAGAGGAAAAGGACTCGGGCTCGTGGATTTTGGCTAACGCAGACTCCAAGCAGCCCACCCGACCCCGCGCTGCTGAGGTCGGGTTGGCATAAGCCAAAAAGAGACTACAAGATAATTAACAAAAAGCTTAAAAAGAACAGTCATACAAAGGATCATACTTAGCATTAATGATTGTATATACACAATACAAGTCCCACTGGCCTTAACCCTTACAAAAAAGAAAACTAACTTAAAGGGCCTTGTTGCCCTGCCTGCGCAGGCCCTTGCGCGCCGACGGGGGAAGCTCCACCTCGGCGTCAAAGATGGCAGCCAAGGCGTCTCCCGGGGCATCCGCGACATCCTCAAGCCTCTGCAATTCCTCCAAGGCCTCCATCTCGTCGTCAGGGAGGACGTAGCCCTCACAGACCGCCGGCAAGTCAATGCCGACGTAGTGAGAGCTCACCACCGCCAGGGCTTTCTTTACCCCGGAATGGAGCGCCTCCCTCATCTTCTCCCTAGACCAGGAGTAAAGAGCTTCGACTCGACTCCACAGCGACGACCTCGACGCTGGCACCCCGAGCCCCTCGCACGCCGAGGTGACCACGGCTTCCAAAGCCGAGCGGTTCGTGACCTCGACGTCAAGGGACCCCTGCAGGGCCTCGGCAGCAGAGGTTGCCTCGGCCACCATCTTCTCCGACTCTGTTGAAAAGCAGAACAAAAAATGAAAAAGGTCAGGAAAGTTAGACCAAAGTACAAAGGGGGCAAGGTAAAAGATGCAGTTCTTACCCTTGGCTCGCTTCTCATTCTCCACCGAGCTCCGATGCCAGCGGACCACCTCGCTCTGAGCGGCAGAAAGGTCATTCTGAACTTGGTTTAGGGCAAGGTCTTTTTCGGCGAGCAGAGCCTCAAGCCGAGCAACCTCGCCCTTGTACCCCTCGGCTGCCGCCTTCTGCTCTTGGGACTCCTGGGTCAGGTTGCTAACCCTCTTTTCCAGAGGGGCGACCTTTTCCCGGGCTTCCAGAGCCTCAGTCGCAAGGGCTGCGCATTTCTGCCGAAGCTCGGCAGAGATCTCGCATTCCTTCACGAGCTCCCCCTCAGCTGCCTCCCTAGCAGCCCTCTCATTTTCGCAGGTCGCCCAGGCGTCCCTTTCCTTGCGGAGGACAACCGACTTCTCCAGGGAAGTAGCCTTCAGCGCCTGCAAAGTCAGAAGTTGCATAGGGAGTCAGTACTGTAAAATAGAATAAAAAAGGTATAATACCTTATGACATGGAAGGAGGCCTCACCTGGACCAAATTATACATGTCTCGGCTCACGAGCTCAGAAGCTCGGTTGATGGCCTCGACGCTGGCACCGCACGCGTCCAGACCCTGCCAGAGGTAAGAATCTGACGGATCGTCCAGAACAAATCTGGCCCCTCCCTCCGCGTCGTTGAGGTTGGGCCAGAACACGGGGCTCTTGCCCCATCGAGCGTCGCCTTCCCCTCCTGCCGTGGGAGCCTCGGGGCCGGCAGGGCCCTTCCCTTGAGGACCACAGAGGGACGTCGCATTGGACGCCACGATGGCCCGACCTTCCTCGACCTGCGCTTGCCGAACCGCGCCTCCCAGATCGGCATCCCGCGGAGGAGGCATAGCACCGGGGGCAAGGACCGTCTCCTCCGGCCCTTGGGGCCTCGGCATCTCCATCTCCTGCCCCTCTCTGTCCCGACGGGGCTCCCCCTCTTCGCGACTCAGGGGGGGCGCCGACTTGGGCCTCGCAGACCCAGGGGTCGACTGCGCCCCCCTCTTCACGGCCTTCAGGGGGGCAGCGCCACTGATGGCGCCTTTTGCTTCCAGCTGAAAAAATAACACAAGTCAGAAGAAAGAGAAAAACAAAAAAAATCAAAGGAAAGATTAGAAATCCTATACGCACCTCGCTCGGGGGCAGATTTCTTCTAGGAGCTTGGAGCTCCTTGGGGGCCTCCCGAAGCGCCAGGGACCGTTGGCCGGACCCCTGCGGATGGCGCAGAGGCCTCAATGGTGGTCTCGGCCTATGTTGCCTCCAGCAAGTGGCCGGCTTCTGCCCCGGACGCTGGGCGGGGCTCGGCTAGGCCCTCTGGCGCTACCAGTTGTGGGGGCGCCACGGATTCGCCCCCTGACGTCTTGTCCCCCTCCTGGGGACCTACAGTGACTGAGCCCTCTTGTGGGGCGCCGTCCTCGTCATCTACAATAATGTGGGGGACGGTCTGCCCGCCCCCCAGCACCTGGGACCCCTCAAGGGCCTCCGACCCCCTCGGGCCCTTGACCCCTCCGGGATCTCGATTCCCCCGCCGACAGGGGGAATCACGTCGTCCTCCTCCGCCACCAGCTCGTCAAGCCAGTGCACGTTGTCTGCTCCGCCCTCTATCTCCGAGACTGATGTCTCAGGAGAATCGGGTGGAGGGACTCCCGCCTTCTTGACCTCGCTGTGATTCTTGGTGGAGATCTCTCGGCGCTGCGCCTTCCTCGCAGCCTTCGCCTTCTTGACCTCCTTGGCCTTCTTCTGCTCCTCGTTTTGGGCCCGATTCTTGGCCCGGATCTCCTTGTCTTCTAGGGCTGGGGGCAGGGAATCCCTAACGATCCCCATCTTCTACAAGGCAGAAAAAGGGATTGAGACAGGAGAAAAAAGGAAACCAGTGCAAGAAGTCGAAGCAAAAAATAGCCTCTCATCAGAGAAATGTAGCCCTTTTCAGGGCGCATCGGCACCACCGGGGAGTTCTTCAGGTCCGGGTGCGTGGTCTTTGCGACCCGGGCAGCTGTTGGACGCCGACGCCGGCTCCACCAACATCCTCGTCCCAGCCCAAGGGACATCCCGGCTCATCTCCAACATAAACGCCCTCCGCTGCGCGAGCGGGAGCAAACTCCTCTTGTGGAACGCCGTCACCATCGTGGCCGCAGTGACCCTGGCGTCGCATAGCTTCCCGAGCCCCGCAAGAAGAGGGGCGAGCCTCTTCTGCTCCTCCGAGGGGGCGCCCCACACCCATTTCTAGGGGCACTCCGTCACCATCTTCCCGGTGTACGCCGGGAGCAGCCCGCCGTCATTCTGGAGGTAGAACCACCCGTTCTGCCACCCCCGGTTCGACGTAGGCATCACGCTCTAGATATACTGGGAAGATCGCTGCTGACGGATCAGCAGCGTATAGCCGCCGACACGCAAGGGAAATTTCTCCCCTCCCTCATAGCGGGCGGCCATGTCTGCCTTAAAGAGGTGGAGCCAGAGGTTCCAATGCGGAGGAACCCCAGGAACCCCTCGCATACCGTGGAGAAAACGCCCGCCTGCATCACCAAATTGGGGTTGAGGTTGTGCAGCTCCACCTCGTAGTAGTGGAGGATCGCCCGGATCAGGCGACCGGCTGGAGTTCCGAACCCCCGGTCTAAGAATGATAGGAAGCAAACCACATAGCTCGGGGGCGGGTTTGGCTCCCTATCATTCGCCGAGGGGACGATCCACTCCGGCAGCTCGACATCCGCGAGGGGACGGAGAATCCCGGCCTTCACGCGGGCATCAAGCGCAGACCGGGTCACATTGCTAGGCGGCCATGCCTCAACGCCGGCCATGGCTTTGGGTGAAGTAGGGCGTGTGCGCGACGAAGGTGAAGAAGATGGCAGCAGGAGAAAAGGCAGGAGGCAAGAGCTTTTTTGCGCAGGAGCAGGAGGAGAGAAACCAAATCCCCCGCGACCGCTTTTATAGAGAGAGCGCACCACGGCCACGCCGCCTGCACAGAAGACCAAGGGGGAAAGAAAGAGCAACTGTCGCCCGCTCCCCCACCAGGTGAAAAATTCGAAGCGCCCCCTCTCCCCGATTCTCACGCCCGCCGCACACGCGCATTAATTTCGCAGGTGAAACGTCCCATCCAGTCAGGGCACAGCGGCACGGCCGTTCCAACTCCCCACGCGCTGTGCCTCAAAAGGAGCGCCCGAAAAAGATATGCCAGGGCGGTTCCTTCCAAGGCAAGCGGCGCTCGACCCCCTGTGACTGAGCTCGCTGGGCGGTCTCCGTCGGGCGCAGAATGCCGTCTCGCCCGACCCCTCACCGACCCCGAGAAAAAATCGCAAGGCGGTTCCTCGCTGACCCCTCGCTGACCCCGATACTGCACACAAACCCAAAAGAGCCTTTCGAGGCCAAAAATCCTCGGGCTATGGCCACATACGTTCCAGAGGTTGCGAGACTGACTTGCAAAACAGGTTTGAACAGTCGTCTTAGGATGACCGAGTGAGGGATGACTGAAGATGAGCACAATAGAGGCCATGGTCCGAACCCCTCAAAAGGTCGGCGCATCTTTGCCAGTCGTATCCGGGACCCATGCGGGTGTCACGCGAGTGGGATCCCGTCGAGGGAGGCACAGAGCCTTCGAAACTTAGCGAACGGTTCCAAAACCCACCGTGACTGCCCTCGGGTATTTTGAGACGTGACCATAGGGCCACCAGCCGACCCCTACCGAATGGGACTCGGACGTCTACTTGGATCTACCCGCTTGCAGCTCCCGGGAAACGTCGCTACTCGCCCGTCGAGGGTAGTACGGCGCGACCCACCCCTCCTCCGAGCGAAAGGAAGAATGAGGGACGGAATTATAAGACGAGAAAGAACCTGATCGACTCTTGCAGGGAAAGGGCTCGGGGGCTTCCTCACACCATGGGAACAGGCACTACGTGTAAAAAACACGCAACCTATCCCTCAGATACTCCCGACTACATCACTCAGGGGTAAAAGCCTTTGAAGGAATGACATCATTCCTCCAAAAGGCTCGGGGGCTACACCCAGCGGGTGCGCTCGTGCGCACCCTCCTGAGAAAGTAAACAAAAAGCTCCTAGTCAACAAAAAATGGTACCTCCAAAAGGAAGAACCTTTGAAGAAATGACCTCACCCCTTCAAAGGCTCGGGGGCTACTGTTGGGTACCATTAAAAGGGATGCCCCAAATCAGAGCAATAAAAAACGCAAAAGATGAACTAAGCCATCGACCAGCGCCAGGACGCGGGCCTCAGCGCATCTGTCTCCTCGATCTCGGGCCCAAATCGCAGCTCGCCAGACCCCTTGGCCTCGGGCACGAGTTCCGTCTCGCCCGACCCCCTCAGCGGCTCGGACGTAGACACTGCCTTGCCCGACCCCCCTTGGCCCCGGGCGTAAATTCCGTCTCGCCCGACCCCTCCAGGGCTCGGGCGCCAACGCCGCTTCGCCCGACCAGAGCAAGGCTTCCAACGCACGGCGCCCGTACCCATGATGTAACAGGCGCAGTGACTCCCATATCGCAGCAGGGCATGGTGGCAACTATGCCAACCACCCGGGTCACTGCAGCCTCACTTCTTTCACTGTGACCTTACCTCTTTTTACTGTGGTGTACCGCCTCACAGTAAAAGAGAAATGAGAGAGGTTAATCAACATCACTATTTGCTTTCCTTTCTCACTGTTAACATGACAGGCCACAGTATCGCCGACCCGACCCCCACGACTTCAACAGGGCTCGGTAACCTTCCAGAGGAGCAGCCATGCTGTCTGCCATGCCTCGAGGACGGGATGGGCAAGTCTCTACAGGGTCGGGGCTGTGGATCCACCTCTCAGCAGGGAAATTCTCCAATCACTCTTGTAAAACCCTGCCTCCCCTTGAGGCTATAAAAGGGGAGCCTGGGCTCACTGCGAAGACAGGTTTTTTGATAACAAGCCCAAACACACACAGCTCCAAGCCTAGCTCACTCACAGAGTAGCAACCAGCGCTCTGTCCACCACGTAAAGCCGAGAACTGGGACTTAGCCCTCTCTCGCAACCTGCTTGTACACCCCTACTACAAGCACCTTTGGGTGCAAGGCAATACAGGCCCCCGATCTCACTGGACGTATGGCATCCCTGGCCCGAACCAGTATAAATCCCTTGTGTTTCGCTTGCATCACCATCCAAGTTTAGGTAGTTGTTGACGGTCCTTAATGCTCACATTTAACTATCAACTAATCATGGAAAAGGATCCAAATGCAACCAACACCTAGACTTAGGGTTTTATCTGACAGAATTCCACGAGTTTTGGTGTTTGTCTA
>Ga0182004_10002638_pt1 | contig 14042 bp, 9 predicted proteins | sample Sormic07211540_1_FD_120479 | JGI IMG/M metagenome (GOLD analysis project Ga0182004, IMG submission 120479) | Endophyte microbial communities from Sorghum bicolor roots, Mead, Nebraska, USA - 072115-40_1 MetaG | ecosystem: Host-associated > Plants > Roots > Unclassified | place: USA: Nebraska...
AGCTAAAAATTCATCAAGCCCATGTGATGATGATTCAGAACGCATCTTGACAGCAACCTCGGTGCTGTCTTCCAAACGGCCATAGTAGACGGGCCCGAAACCTCCTTGTCCTATGAACTTCTTCAAATTATTGGTGAACTTCTCGAGCTCTTTGTAAGTGAACTGGCGATTCTCAGTTTTATTCAGGTTGTACCCATGACCTTTTTTGCTTACTGAAGCATTATCAGATTCCGGATCTCTTGTTGAGCCATGTATGGGGACTGGTTGCACTAGTATCAGATAAGAAGGTCAAGTATTATAAATTGTAAGCGTTAATACATGTCAGTAAAGAATTGAGCAACAGGATGCACACCATTAGGCTTTCTTTTCTCCCACCAGATGAAATATGCAAGAAGAAGTAAAATTACTACCAACACAGGAACCACTACTGAAATAGCTATGATAGCTACTTTATTTCTTGACGGGCTTGTTGAAGGTTTGTTGCATACAGAGCCACCATCATGTCTGAAAGTATAGAAAATCAGAACTGGGTCTATTTTCGAGGAGAAAATGTCTTAAACAGTCACTTGTTTGAAGGTCACAGCAAGAGATACAATACAAAACTCAGAAGCATATTAATGGAATGAATATTGAGAAAAAAACAATCAAAACCTGAAAATAAGTGGTCCAGTATAATTTTTACATAGGGACTCATCACTCAGCTGGTTGCCAGAGACATTTCTGTAGAAAGTGAAAGGTGATTGGTAATGTCCTTGGGTTGGTAATAATTTGTGAAAAATACACACTTACAGAACTAGTAGGGAAGGCAAACTTGGTAGGGAATCAGGTATTGGCCCGCTCAACTGGTTGTAAGATAAATCTCTGAAACATTTGCACAACTACAATAAGGCAAAAAGTACATAGATATTTCGATTCAAACTCTACAGGAAAGGAATTTAACATATCAAGCTAGTAGTAAGAAATAAAAGCTTTGTAGTTCAATCATTGGGATTGGGAACATAGTCCTGACAAGTATGCTCTGGTACATCAATTAATTTTCCAATAGCATTATGTCCATTTAAATTTGCTGGAGCCATTTGATGAAAAATAAAGAGCAAAGTACATTAAATATTGATAAATTTAAACATTAAAGAGTGATTTATTTTATTAGTTCAAAAAGATGATGATGCAATTATGCTAAATATGGCAAAAAAAAGGCTCTCCTACAGATTTGAAACAGAACAAGACATGCACGAAAATGAGCTTGCTACTACTACAGTAGAACTGTAGAACCCAACATATGTCACGAGTCCTATCTCCTCAGTGTAGAGGCTTGAGCTTGGGGAGAGTGGTTTATGGTATTATAGTTTTACATAGGCCTGCAATTTGGATTCACTCCAAAAAAAAATCTGTAGACTGATCCAACAAAGTTATTAGCCAAAGAAACTGAATAACTGATTTATCATGATCACAGGTAGTAGAATTGGATTGCCAGTCATGGAACGTGAAGTCTTGGGACATAAATAATCAAAGCAGAGGACATTAGCCTGTTATACACTTACAAATTCTCGAGTGCTGTGAGCAGTGTAAAATTCTTAGATATTGTGCCATGCAAAGAGCTGTTGGAGAGATCTCTGCATGAAAATTTGTAGTTCAATATAAATCAGTTATTGAATTGAATCCACTAGTAATATACTAGCACATACCAGATCATGGTGTAGGACCTCCTCAATAATGTATGAGATACTCACAGTGATATAATCCTCGATGTGTTACCGCTTGGATTGCTGCATTTCACGCCCTCCCAAGTATATTTGGTTGGAAAACATGGATCACCCATCCAGTTTTTCTTCACTCCATACTCGATTTTGATAGCCATGATGGCATCAACTAGCATGCAAAAATATGTCATGACTATATTTGGGAAGTGGGTGTGGGTCTAATCACCTAGATATAAGAATTAGAAACAACGGCATATACAAGAGAGGAGAAGAGGAAAAATCAATTCGAATTAGTAGAATATTTGACAAACCATTTTAGCATACTGCCTTCAGTCCCAGTTCAGTGCCACAAACATAAGCGACATTTAATCGAGCACGTTGGGTACAGGGGTGGGCGCAAGGTATGGTGCATCAGGTGGGTGTTGCAATTGGAAGGTAGACGAAGGGCGTGCACGGGGAAGGATACTGGCCCAGCTCGCCGCCACCGCCGCGTTCTAGATTCGAGGGTGAGGTCCTTGCCACCCTCATTGCAGGAGACGCCGTGCTCAACTTGTATGGAAGCGAGCAAAGCAGAGTGTAGCCACCTACCCTTGCTTGTATGGCCATATATACATGTATTGGAATCGAAAGAGAGTTTGTTTATCCAAAAGTTTTTTTTTGTTATGGTAGTACTCTCTTCCTAAAAGCTTCAATTTCTAGAATTATTATACATGAGTGTACGTCTTGGGCCTCTTGCAGAGCCATGGCTAATAGTAATATATGATCCGAGCTTGATCTCACTAGGATCGTGAATTTCGGCTCAATCTTAATCTTGGTCATTTATAATTTAATCTAGTCTCAAAATAAGTCTTAAGAAAAAATGAACATAGGTAGCTTGCGAGACTCAAACTTTTTTCGCAACCTACTTATTTATAAATAGCTAAAGTTTATAATGTCTCCTCTTGAAGTTATACTTGTCTACATCATCGTCAGTTTGCTTGTAGGTTCGTCCAAGGTTTCTACAAGTTAACAATGGTATCAGAATCTTTCTATATTGAACCGGACTATTATATCTCGCATGAAATCAATTCAAGTCATATAGAACCTATACATACATAGCCATGTTGCAATGAATGTTTACACCTAATTTCAGAATCCTGTGTTTGTCATTGGCCTAAAGGTAGAAAATAATGAGAAAAAGTTGCTTCTTGTGTTCTTCGGGGGGCCCTTACTCACCAATGATAAGCATGGGTTGAAAAGTTCATGGATAATCATAAGTGGTAGGCATGAGTAAAATGCACCATCGGTCCTCGAACTTGGAATGTGATGTTATTTAGGTCCAACTTCCAAAATGCACATCCATATCTCTAAGCATACTAATTGTGTGATGAATGTGGAGTCTAAATCACCAAATAAGAACTTGAGTTAATTAATCTTCCTACATGACATGCTGATTGCATGATGACATGACACCATGTGAGGCCAGCATGCTAGTCACATAGGGTCTGTTTGGTTTCCTAACTTAATTGGAGCCTGGCTATGATTGGAGCCTGGTTAAGCTAGGTCTGTCTCCAATAGGCCAACATGGGATGTGTTTGGTTGGACTTCTATCCTTGGTCTGGTTTCTATGGGAGTTTGTTTGGTTGCTTGCTTTGGTTTGTATAGGATCACCACATTTTTAGTCTAGTAAGATTACCCTCTTTACAGCATTCTATCGAGCAGCTGCTGGGGACTCTCTCTCTGCCTTTGCCTCTGCTTGTGATCGATCAGGAAGTAGCAATGCTAATGGCACGAACACATGATCTCCATCTCTCCATCTCCACGGACACACGGACACCAGTGGGGCGGTGGAGCTAGCGAGCAGGCCAGAGCTGCTGCCTGCTGGAGCTGAGCAGCCCGCAGGAAATGACTCTTCTCTCCCCACCGTACCCTCTCCCCCCCTCTCCTAACACCCCTTGGCCCTGTCATCCATGTCGCAACAGCTATGCACGACATCCTCCTCTCCTCTCCTACCTCCCCAGCGCACCTACGTACACCCTCCTTTCCTTGATGTTGATAGCATGATTGGAGAATGAACACCAACATGCTTTCTTATCCATAAGATAAGTGATCGCACCGATTGAATTATCACCCGTTGACATCTCCCGACCCAGCTGAGCACGCATGCAACTATAAACGTCCACAATAGAAAAGGTCATGCTGATTTTGGAGCAGCACGACTCTCTCCACCAGGATACCTACGTACCGATTCTTCTCTAGGTCATTAACATTTGTGTCATTGTGTGGATAATTTAGACTATTATTCAAATATACATTGAACCTCTCCTTTTTGTTCCCCACAAACAAATCGAAATTGTTCCTAATAATTACTCCCTCTGCCCCTAAATCAATAGATTCCTAGAGTTGTCTGAGTCAAACTTTTTAAACTTTGATAGAATTTCAAGAAAAAAAACATGTCAAAATTTATGAAATTAATATCATTAGATAGATTATAGAATATATTTTCATAATGTGCTCATTTTATATCGTACACATGTTATTACTTTTTTTCTATAAAGTCATGACTTGCATGGATTCTAGAAATTGATTTATTTAAGGACGAAAGGAGTAGTACTTATTTAGTTGAGCGGGAACATTCATGGTAGCTCCATATTATTTGCATTCAATCTTTTATATATGATGACGGTGTGGTTAGTCCAAGATTGAAAGTCATAGTCATAGCTCCTGCATGCCCTTTTGTTAAAATAAGAGGTTCAAAACCGAACCAATTAAGGGCTCGTTCGGTTAGCTCCTTCGAGGCCCTTTATTCTACATTTGCTTTTTTATACAAATTAAGCCTACTGTTCTAGCTGGATTTATTTTCCAGAATATCATTTCCTGCTAACCGAACGGGCCCTAATAATGTCATATAAAGAGTGGGAGTTTCATGTTTGTGAGTGCGAGGTAAGACAGTAGGACAAGACTCACAGTCTTTAGGCAGTGTCGTCGGGTCCTCACACGGGACGCGAAGGTAGATCTCCAGCGCATTGATCATGGGAGGCAGCACGGACGTGTTGGTGGAAGCAAGAGTGATGCTGTACTTGCCGTCAGTAGCCCTGTAGGATTCAACGTACACAGAGGATGAACTCAGGTACGATGGGCTGTACGACTTGTTCAGCACCGGCACCAACCGATTGTCGTCTAGATAGATATCAAACTGTCGAAACTGCGTGTTCTGGAAATCTGCGAAGTAGAGCAACAGCATGAACCAGAACTTCGTGTTATCTTGCCACGTTTTGGCCGTGAGCACGGTGCTGTTGCCCGCTGCCGCAATGGCCGTCTGCAGAACGCTCGATGGCACGCCGAAAATGCTGTCTGCCGGCTCAATGGCTTGTGTGGTCGATTCGTTAACCCACTGTGGGTTATTAGCCGTGCTCACATCCCACCAGAGACGGCCATATGGATCAGCAGGATACCTTCACCAAATCAAGAAAACGGTTGCATGGTTGAGAAAATGTACTATCTTGGATTTTACTTCACAAAATCCTGAATCAAAAGTACTCATTGTATATACACTCTATCCGCCTCCAAATAAATTAATTCCTAGAATCCATACAAGTGAAACTATTTTAGATTTGATTAACTTCATAGGAAAGAGTGCCAACACCCTATAACATAAAATGAGCATATTATGAAAATATATTCTATGTGGTGTACCTAATGATAATAAATTGATGTTATAAATTTGATGGGTTTTCTCTAGAAATTTAGTCAAAGTTTAAAAAGTTTGACTTAAGACAGCTCTAGAAATCTATTTATCCAGCAACAGAGGGAGTATATGTTATGGAGTTTAGTGTATAGCCGGTCCTCGATCTTGTTTGGGTATGTTATGTTGGTCTTCATCTCTACTATAATTCACTTAACAGAATTATGCTTGGTCCACTCAGTAAAAAGTTCTCAGCTGAGAGTCTCCAATCACTACGTGAAAAAAGCACTAAGAGAACGTCACCCTCTTCCACTGTAGAGGCGGCTGGCTTTGGAGCCACCCTTACGGTGGCTCGGGCGGGCCCCAACCGGTCACCCGCCCCTATAGTGGCCACTGTAAGGGCGGCTAGTGTTATCAGCCACCCTTACAGTGGTAGGTCACAGTAAGCGCGGCTGAATCACCGACCGTCCTTACAGTGGACTACTGTAAGGGCAACTCAATCACCAGCCGCCCCTACAGTGGTTTTAGACAAAATTGGTCAAATGAGACACTAAATAATCTCAAATGAAAAACTTTTGAATACTAAGATTGTACAACTCATCAAGATCTACATTTATTACATAGTTCATTTTTGCATTTGAGGAAGTGTTAGTAAACACTAGTCATAGGGTGGCTCAATCCCCAGCCGCCCCTACATTGTTTTTGGACAAACTTGGTCAAAAAAAGGCACTAAATATTCTCCAATGAAAAAAATGAATATAAAGGTGTTTGAACTCATCAAGATCTACATTTGATACATAGTTTTGTATTCATGACTTTCGTATTCGAGACAATCTAGGGTTCAGACAAAGTGTCTTTTTTTAAAAAAATCCAATATTTAGAACTACACTTTTCTAACACTTTGTCAAATGTAAAAATGGCTTATGTATCAAATGTAGATCTTGATGAGTGGAACAATCTTGGTATTCATGACTTTTTTAGTTGAGACCATCCAGAGTTTCGAAAACAGGCATGTACCACTGAAAAAATCAAAATTTAAAATTTGAGTGGTTCAAACTTTGACAAATGAAAAGTTGACCATTACACCAAATGTAGATATTGATGAGTTTTACATTATTTGTATTCATTGCTTTTGTAGCTCAAACCATCTAGGGTTCAATCAAAGTGTCTTTGTTAAAATCCAAGATTTGACTTGGTCAAATGAAGCACCAAATGACCTCAAATGAAAAGCTTTTGAATACAAAGGTGTTAGAACTCATCAAGATCCACATTTGATACCTAGTTAATTTTACCATTTGGAAATGTTTTAGTAAACTCTAGTCACATGTTTTAAAAATCCAATATGTGACTTGGTCAACTGACGCACTAAATGACTTCAAATGAAAAAATTTTGAATACAAGGGTGTTAGAACTTATCAAGATATACATTTGATACATAGCTCATTTTGTATTTGATAAAGTGTTAGTAAATAATAGTCGCAAAGTCTTAAATCTCACGAAGACTTTATGAAACTATATGTGAGACTTGTTGATTTACAACTATACTTTCCTAACACTTTGTTAAATGCAAAAATGACCTATGCATCAAATTTAGATCTTGATGAGTGGACCAATCTTGGTATTTATGACTTTTTGAGTTCAGACCATCTAGGGTTTTGAAAACTAGCATGTAGGTGTGAAAATTTCAAAATTCAAAATTTGAGTGGTTCAAACTTTGTCAAATGAAGAGTTGACCATTATATCAAATGTAGATCTTAATGATTTTGATATTCTTTGTATTCATTACTTTTGTAGTTGAGACCATCTAGGGTTCAGTCAAAGTGTACTTTTGTTAAAATCCGTCAAATGAGGCACTAAATGACCTCAAATGAAAAAGTTTTGAATACAAAGATGTTATAACTCATCAAGATCTATATTTTATACACAATTCATTTTACCATTTAGAAAAGTTTTAGTAAACTCTAGTCAGATGTTTTAAAAATCCAAGACGTGACTTGGTCAAACTTGGTCAAATAAGGCACTAAATGACCTCAAATGAAAAACTTTTGAATACAAGGGTGTTAGAACTTATCAAGACCTACATTTGATATATAGCTAATTTTTGCATTTGAGAAAGTGTTAGTAAACACTAGTCATAAAGTCTTGAATCTCACATATACTTTATGAAACTATATGTGAGACTTGTGGATTTAGAACTACACTTTCCTAACACTTTGTCAAATGCAAAAATGACCTATGTATCAAATGTAGATCTTGATGAGTGGAGCAATCTTAGTATTCATGACATTTCGAGTTGAGACAATCTAGGGTTTTGAAAGCTAGCATGTAGGTGTGAAAATTTCAAAATTTAAAATTTGAGTGGTTCTTTGTCAAATGAAAAGTTGACCATTACACCAAATGTAGATCTTGAGGAGTTTGATATTTTTTGTATTCATTACTTTTGTAGTTGAGACGATCTATGGTTCAGTCAAAGTGTATTTTTGTTAAAATCTAAGGTTTGACTTGGTCAAATGAGACACTAAATGACCTCAAAATAAAACAATTTTGAATACAAAGGTGTTATAACTCATCAATATCTACATTTTATACACAATTCATTTTACTATTTAGAAAACTTTTAGTAAATTCTAGTCACATGTTTTAAAAATCAAAGACGTGACTTGATCAAACTTGGTCAAATAAGGCACTAAATGACCTCAAATAAAAAACTTTTGAATACAAGGTTGTTAGAACTTATCAAGATCTACATTTGACACATAGCTAATTTTTGTATTTGAGAAAGTATTAGTAAATACTAGTCGCAAAGTCTTGAATCTCACGAAGACTTTATGAAACTATATGTGAGACTTGTTGATTTACAACTACACTTTTCTAACACTTTGTTAAATGCAAAAATGACCTATGCATCAAATTTAGATCTTGATGAGTGGACCAATCTTGGTATTCATGACTTTTCGAGTTGAGACCACTGTAAGGGCGGCTGGTGTTGAGCCGCCCACTGTAAGAGTGTTTGCATAAGGACGTCTAGGCCAGCCGCCCCTGCTGTGCCTAACTGTAAACCATTGTACACCCATGGAAATATACACAAAAATTCGTCTTCATTAAAATCAATTTCTACTATAATTTACTCAATATAATTATGCTTGGTCCATCTAGTAAAAAAATTCTCCGAGAGTCTCTAACTATTGTACACCTATGAAAATATACGCAAAAATTCGTCTTCATTAAAACCAATGGCTAATAAAACGCTAAGATCAAATCTGATGATTGTCGATGGAAGTTTGATGCCAGGCTTAAACGCAGAGGCACACTGCGCGCACTCCCTCCACTGCCAACACTCCCACGCTCGTGCCCTTCATCCACAGTTCAATCCCTTCTCGAGGTATCTTTTTTTTTTCTGAGAAAAATGAAACGTGGTCCTTCTCCGCTCTTGGTCCTGGGACTCCTTCACGTCCCATGGTTAGGGTTTACCGCTGCCACCCAACTGGATCTTCCTCTCTCCCCATGCCGCCAGACCGCCGGGCGCCGGCCGCCGGCCGCCATGGAACCGGTCGTGAGGCCGATGAGGTTCCGTCGATGGTCCTGAGTAGAGTGTAAGGTAGGGTTTCACTGCTCTGGTGGCCAGCTCCCAGTGGCCTGCGCGGATGACCAGTCCCGCGCGTGGCGGCACTCAATGTCTGGTGCTAGCGGCCAGTCCTTAGCCTCTGTGCCTCGACCCGCTGCTGACCGTTTCAGCGACGGGCTCCATGGACAGATAGGTTCTGATGGTAATACATGCTTCTTCTCCTGTTTTGCTAATAGTCGGTGATCTCTTTGTGGTTGGTGATGCAATCAGATGAGATGATCTTTAAGGCCAGACAAATTCGTCGTGATTTTAGATGCTGAAACAATGTACTGTGGCCCCATTTGTACTTTGTGCCAGGCTCTACTCCAGGTAGACCTCAACTCTATAACCATCTTAGCAGCTTCTTGCTGCGGGTAATAAATTTCTTTGCAATTGTCAAAAAAAAAAATGTACCACTCACACATCAGATCCATAGCAGTGGAGGAAGATGCCCCCTTCGTATTGTTGGTTGATGGGGTATATGCTTTTTTTTATTTTCTCAAGCTGATATTAAATGCAGCAGTGACACTTTCAGGTAGAGCTCCACGCAGAGGACCGGTCACATCCTAGTATTTGTCTGGCCTATGGAGTGGCCTAGAGTGGTCTAGCTGCAACGTGAAGACTTTCTTTCACTACCGGAATCCGGCTCTTTGCCGAGTGTTTTCTTTCGGGCACTCAGCAAAGGATTTCTTTGCCGAGTGCTAAAGAAGAAACGCTCGGTAAAAAAAAAACACTCGGCAAAGAGTGTCAAAAAAAACACTCGGCAAAGAGTGTTATTTACTGAGTGTAAAAAAACACTTGATAAAGATTTTTTTATACTAGATAAAGACCGAGTGCTAAAGAAAAAAACACTCGGCAAAGAAAATTTCAAATCAAAATTTAAAGCCCTAAACTAATTTAAATCAAAAAGGTTTGAACTACAAAGTTGTATAACTTTTCAAGATCTATAATTTTTATTTTGTCCATTTCTTCATTTGGCAAAGTAAAAATAAATTTGTTCACAAGTTTTACATCTCTCTCTTATAGTTCCTGGGACTACAAGAGAGATATATAAGATTTGTGAAAAATATTAAAATTACCGTGTCAGTTGAGCAAATGATCAAACAACTAAAATAAACTTTATAGATTTTGACAAGTTATGAAATTTTATAGTTGACAATTTTTTCATTTGTCATCTTGTCATTCAAAACTGCGTCTTTATTTGAAAATTTTTAATTTTGATTTTTTGAAATTACCTCGGATGAAAAAACTAACCAAATAAACTTTGTAGGTCTCAAAAAGTTATGAAACTTTGTAGTTGATAACTTTTTGATTTGAAATCATGTTGTCATGCAAAAACTATGTTTAAATTTCACAATTTGAAATTCAAATTTTGTAAACAACCTCGGATGGAGAAACTTCCTAAATGAAAATTATAAATCTCAAAAAGTTATAAAACTTTGTAGTTGACAACTTTTTGATTTGAAATCGTTTAGAGCCTCAAATAATCAATTTATATGTGATTTATTATGATATATGAAGAACCAAAACGTAATATAATCACAACAGGTGGTGAAGGCGTGAGCTTTGTGAGCTCCATGTCGCGGGTTCGATTCCTGCCTGTGAGCTCGATGTCGCGGGTTCAATTCCTGTCTGTGGCGTATTTTGTGGCGTTCGTGGACAAATGCTGAAAAAAAGGTGGAGGATATGCTGTGGCGTGTGCAGCTGATGGGCAGCCCTTCCTATAATTTTTTTTTTCTATTTTTCTGATTTTTTTTATTTTTAACTTTGCCGAGTGTCGGCATCCCGATAAAAAACAGTCGGCAAAGACCTCTTTGCCGGCTAGAATTTTACCGTGTGCTCTTTGCCGAGTGTGACACTCGGCAAAGGCTTTGCCGAGTGTATTTGGGCCTTTGCCGAGTGCCAGAGACACTCGGCAAAGCGTCTGTCTCCCGTAGTGAATTTTATCTGTGTTTGTGTGTGTTTTCTTACTTTTATACCGGTGAATGGTAGCAATTCATGTTAAACTTGTGTGCCAAAATATAATTTAATTTGGAACGCAGGACGTACCATGTGGAAACGTTTGCCCCCATGTCTTCCCGTGAATACATGGATATGATGAGGCCGGGTGCGACCTGCGGATAGAGGCCAGCCCCAAGCGGCATGAGCTCGACGACGTTCACGAACGGCGTGCCGCGGCCAGTATTCACGAGGCACAACGGCACCCAACCTGCCCATGCGACGAAGATCGCCTCGCGCGGATAGTAGTTGCTCGACGACGTAGCCAGCGGTCCCATATAGAATGTTTCCCAGAAGTTGGCCCCCAGGTACAGGTCAAACTCCAAATACGAGCTGTTGTCGCCGTCGTAGTTGCCGTAGGCGAACTCCACCCTCACCAGGTATTTGGTTCCGGCCACGGTGGGGAGCGCGTAGCAGTTCCGCAGGCCGGACGGGAAGCTCCTGAGCGTTAGATAACGGGGCGCCAACCTCCCCTCGTGGTCCGGGGCAATCCTGCGGTTCTCGCCGGCGTCGGTGTAGGGTTCGTCGGAGACGTAGACGATGCCGGTGGACTTGTCCGTATTGCCGCTGTAGTTGGCGCCCATGCCGCAGTCGATGCTCAGGAAATTATCTGCACGCATGATTCATCAATTCCGAGGTCACATGATCTCGATGAAGTGGAAGCAAGCTAGATTATCGGTTCTTACCTTGCTGACTGACCACGACCGGGGTAGTAACCAGCAGTAAAACCAAGAAGGAGACCTCCATGATGGTTTGACGATCTCTCGACAAAGCATCGGATGCAGATGCAGCACACTAACAGAGACACACTCTGTCCGGCTTCATTCGTTTTTATAGAGTTAGTTATGATATTATGTCAACATTCCAATTCTCTTTGCCCCTTGAAAAATGCTCAAGTGGTTCCTTTCAAATATTTTTCTGTTCGCTTTGTCCTGGGCCCACGTGCGTGCGTGCATGCATGCTTCCCGCATTAGGCTATCTCCAACGGGAGAGCCATTTGGCAACCCAAACCCAAAATGGGTCTCCAACACAATACCTATAGCCTCCAACAGAGGACCCATACATAAGACCCACTTTGGGTATCAGGAGAGACATAACCCAAATTTTGGTATCCTCTCTCCTCGAGACCCATTTACAGAGAGTGTTGTCTTTTAGGTCTTGTTGTTGGAGAAGACTAAAAATAGATATGGAATCTTTTACCTGTAGCGCTACCCAAAAGACAAATGGATCTTGTATTTTGGGTGAGGATTGTTGGAGATAGTCCTAGTGAGCCATATGTATGCGTGTAGATACGACTCAACACATTTGGTTTGTTTCATCCGACTTGGCTAGCTGTGGAAGGGATCGGTGCACGGCGGAGGGCGTGACACACTAGTCCCTAGGGGTCTAGGTCCTAGGCCTTCTCTACCATGAGGTGAGTTTAGCTCTGTCTTATTAATGATATATTTAAGTGAATTTCATCTTCATTTAATGTTATGACACCAATAAATTTAATGAGTTGGCAGACTAATTATAAAGAGATAAAAAAAGTTCTCATTTTAGATGAAAAAACTCGTTGTCAAAATTACCAAAAGAAAAGATGATATGACGGTATTGGTAACGTTGTTATGAAACTTCTTATTAAGAGTGGCATTATTGACCAGTGCTCGGCGTTAGGTACATCATCCATTGGCGCTAGTTCGGAGCACCCTAAACTTCACTAACTAGTGCTCACAGAACAATTCATGTGATGTCATTATTATTCATGCCCAATTCAAGAATAATTGAGTAATAATAAATATAATAAAGAAAACCCTTTTTTTGTATTCGTTTATTCACAATTACACAAAGGCTCATGCAAGCAATTGATGGCACCAGCAGGACAATGCATTCGTTTAATTTAGACGTGGTGTAGAACTGGAGATAATGGGCGGTGACGGTTGGGGAAGAGAAACACACTAGTACACAGTCGCAACCCTTTGTATAGGTGGTTTGGTGAACTGCATGAGTTGGTGGCATATGGAAATAAACTTTTCTACAGATAGGTAACCGAGAACCGCTTGTAGAAATATATTTCTACAGGTGGTTCACATAAGCGAACCGCCTGCATTTTTCTATAGGCGGTTCACATAAGCAAACCGCATGTGCTATCATTACTTTGTACATAAATTACATTAATTATAAACATCACATCAGAGGTTTCATATTTGAAACCTCTACTCTAATAATCTGATTGAGTTAGCTTTAACCTATTAATATCTCTTAGCGCTCTAAACTCAGGCTTTGCTAGGGTACTGGTCCGATCGTGATATTTTCCTTCGGTGGGAATGACTTCTCTTAAGAGAAAAGTGCAGAGATCATCAACTATGTTGTATAGAACAGCTTGAGTCACGCTCTTCGCCTGTTCCAACTCATGTTGCTGCGAAGGAAGTTAGAAACATCATATATTTATAGTTCATAACACATGCTTAGCAACAAAAAATGACACAACTATATAAACGACTATGAGAACATTACCTTAGAATGTAGTGACGTATCTTCCAGTCTCTCTCATTAACTTGCATGAACTTGCAGATATAGAATCCATAGTGGACATATATTATTACTTTGGCGTAGAAAAAAGTATAGGAGAAAAGGCCCCCGCGTCACCCCCGCTCGGCGACACGGGAGGCGGAACCCCCGCCGCCGCCAGCCCTCCCTCCTCCCCCCTCCCCCCTCGCCGCCGCCGGAGGAGGCCGCCGAGTTGTCCGCGCGGGCTCCTAGGATGGCGGTGGCGAGGCCTCTTGGCTCCCTGCCCGGCTGTGCGAGCTCCTCGAGCGGGATGGGGCTCTGCGACCATGGCGGCGTTGGTGGCGAGGGGCGGCGGCGCTGAAGACGGTTTCCGGCTGCCGGGGTCTCGATCCGCGCGGGTCTGGCAGGGTGGTGGCCGGATCCAGTGGCGTTGGCTCGCGGGTGGCCGTCCCCCCCCCCCCCCCCCGGCTGCCGGGGGCCGGTCCCGGCGGGGCCGGGGGGGTCCCGTGGGTGTTGGCCGCGGGGGGCCGCTCCCCCCCCTTGGGGGGGGCGTGTGGAGCGCGGGTGTTGGGCGACACCGTGGGGG
>Ga0182004_10002639_pt1 | contig 14039 bp, 7 predicted proteins | sample Sormic07211540_1_FD_120479 | JGI IMG/M metagenome (GOLD analysis project Ga0182004, IMG submission 120479) | Endophyte microbial communities from Sorghum bicolor roots, Mead, Nebraska, USA - 072115-40_1 MetaG | ecosystem: Host-associated > Plants > Roots > Unclassified | place: USA: Nebraska...
AGGACTAAAGTATTCGAGTTATCACCTTTGCCGATAGCAAGGTCAAATCGGCTGGCACGCCTTAACGTTTGAATCGGGTATTAGCCCTTTGTGTTTGCAGATCAGTTTTGCATCAACAATTATGTTGCCAGTAGAAGTCAAGCATTTCATCGCTTTCTACACCCTTCCTCAATCCACCGCAAGCCTTTCCTCTTTTGAACCTCACCATTAACATTAAGGCTATGCCATCTTAAGTTGATACTAAATGGAAGGATCTTATTCTTATCAACATCCATGAATGCGAAATCATAGATCGAAATGATGAATTGGCAACCTTCGCTGCTATCATAGTATCCGCTAAGTTCACGAGTTGGAGATAAGCACACTCGAACTGCTAACACCCGCCAAAGGGTAAACCACCACCCCTTAGCCTTGACGGGTTCTACCATAGAGGACAATGATAGGCAATAACTCCCCCTAACACAGCTTACAACTTCCATCGTACTATGCTCTCCAAAGAGCAACTCTTCTCAAAATCCCAAAATAGAAGGTGCTGAGTTGGAATCCCGTTCTAAGGATTCTTGTGGTTCTGAGGAATCTAGCTACATGAGAACCAGGAATGGGGAGCTCCCCTTTTTCTGCCTGACTCTTTGATCTTAACTTAAGAATGCTAGTTTTAAGAATGAGTGATTGCCCTTCTCCGACCCTTACTGTCCAACCGAAGAGCAGGCGGCTAATGTGTTCCACTATTGAACAAGATCTATGGTCGGTTCGTGACCCCTGGACGCCGAAGGCGTCCTTAGGGTGACCTAAAAAACTCCACAAGGGGGAGAGACGCTCCCCTAATTTTCATCTTAAGAAGATGGTGCCGTGACTTAAACCTAGGCTGGCTTAGCCAACCACTTCTATGGCGTGTTGTGCTCCGTAAGAGTGGCTCCTTGGGTGATCTCGTAGTTCCTACGAGAGATTTGAATTGTCATAATTGGACTATTTTTCCGTTTGGCTTGCAAATATCTCCATGCATCACAACGAAATATATAACTTGTTATATAGTCACAAAACTTGTGGCGTAGAGAATGGCTAGATTTGTGTTGTTTCTAGATATATCAAGTCATCTCTTTAATACATTTTAGAATCAAACATCATACCATGGCAAGATTTGTGTTTGTTTCTAACATGTTCTTATGTTGGTTTGAATTGGGCTGACTTTAGATTGGAAACATAGTCTCGTGTTGGATTTAAATTGGAAACATATTTGTATTTGAATTGGAAACATGTTGGTGGTAAGAGTGCTATGTGGACATGGAAGAGTGAGATGCGGTGGCATGGCTGACGGACTCAAAAACACAGAAGGGAAATTTCCTCCTTTTAATATTATATTAGGTACATAATATATAGATTTATCTCTACATGGTTTTCAGGTGTTATTTGAACTAACAAAATTGTTCGTGCTTTGCAACAGAGTTGGTTTTTGTACGATGATGATGTTAGAAAAAGTTGTCGCGCAAACTAGTAAAATTTGCATTATTTTAATTTGAATTTTGTATTTATTCATTGCTACTACTCGTTTTTGGTGCGTCGCTGAGTGCATGACTAGGGATAAAAATAGTATAGATATTTTCTAACCGTATTTGAGACCGTATTCGTTTAGATGAGTTTATATATGTCTATATCCGAGTCTGAATATTCAACATCCGATACCATATCTATATCTGAATACTTAAATTGTATATTTATGATGTCAACATCCAATCATATTTTATCCGATAGAGTTGATTCTATCCGTATTCAAATCTAAATCCAATAAAAAATATATATAAATATAACATCGACCGTATGCGATCCGTTTTTATTTGACTAATCGGATATGGGATCCAGTATCCAAGTGGAGAGCTTAGGGTGGTTAGGCCCGGCCCAAGAGTACACGTATCCAAACGGGCTACGGTCACCAAACCGACCTGGCCAACCCCGTTTTCTCCGGGAGCTCGTTATATACGAGAAGAAAAGGCGTTGGAACGGGTTGCATTGCACATCAGGGACGGTCGGGAAGGACTACGGGGCTAACTAAATCCCTCCCGCCTCTTCGATCCAAAGTTCCAAACCCTACCAAATCGATGGCCGACGGCGGCAGCGGCAGCGGCGAGCCGGGGGCCGGCGGTGGATCGGCGCCGGTGTGCAGTTTCGTGAGGAAACCACCCAAGAACATGCGGAAGCGCCCCGCCGCGCCCGCGGGATCTGATGACGACGACGACGGCGGCGGCAGCGGCGCCCTCGCGGCCGCGCGCTCCAAGAAGGGGCCGCCGTCCTCTGCCGCTGGCAAGCTCGTTTTCTCCACCGCCGACGCCTCCTCCGAGCCGCGGCGGTTCCAGTACGAGTCGTCCCGGACGATCCAGTCCACGGACAGCCGCGCAACCGCCGTGCTCGAGACGGAGACGGAGTTCGACCGCGACTCCCGCGCCATCCGCGAGAAACAGCTCAAGCAGGCCGAGGAGTTCCTCAAGAAGAATCCCTCCTCCGGTGCCTCCGCCTCCGCCTCCGGGGAGGTGTACAAGGGGATCCACGGCTACACGGACTACAAGGCTGGGTTCCGGCGGGAGCACACGGTGTCTAGCGAGAAGGCCGGCGGTTCGCACGGCCCGCTCCGGGCGGCCGCGCACATTCGCGTCTCCCAGCGGTTCGACTACCAGCCCGACATCTGCAAGGACTACAAGGAGACGGGGTATTGTGGCTACGGCGATTCCTGCAAGTTCATGCACGACCGTGGGGATTACAAGTCCGGGTGGCAGCTCGAGAGGGAACATGAGGAGGCCCAGAAGGCCCGCAAGCGGCGCATTGCCATGGGTGGTGGGGATGGGAGTGATGATGAGGCAGCAGATGAGGACGAGGATGATGAGGAGGCGCTGCCCTTTGCCTGCTACATTTGCCGACAGCCATTCGTTGATCCAGTGGTCACCAAATGCAAGCACTACTTTTGTGAACATTGCGCTTTGAAGGTATGAATCAGTTTGGTTTGCTTCTTGTATGATTTCCATCTGTACAAGATCTAGTTATCCACTTGCTTTGCTTGGGTAGGCTAATAGTTTGTGGTCCCTATGATTCTGGACAAGAAATTTTAGTTGAGCCGGAACTGAATTTACTCAAGACAATAGTCAATAAGCGATGTTTTCATAAGATGAGAATCACACACTGGATTGGGTTTGGTATATGAATTACTTCCACAAATTTAGGCAACTTTCAAGGAGATAGTGAAGATAAATCTTTTATAAGGTATAAATCTGCTTTATCATCAAACCACTCTCTATGGATTGATCATTGGCTCATTGCTATTTGGTGAACTGGATGTTCCACCAAATACCACCCTTGCTTCTTCACACTTCTGCACATGATTCCGGCAAGTTGTTACTCCTGCCAGATTGAACTTTTGAAACCATAATGTTTGCCAATTCTGTTCTGGATGTCATTGCGGTTTTTCTCTTGGAACGGAACATGTCAGTACAGGTCCATTCCAGTGTTATGTGTATTTACAAATTAGTAAACATTTATATGCACTGGTGAGCCTTTTGCGTTCTGAATTGTAGTCCAGGGCCTGACCATTGCCACCAACATGGGCCCTGTAGATAGCATTGTAGCTGGTCCATGAAGTAGGCAAGCGAAAGCAACCGTAAATGCAAGAAGCTAATAAAGCATCAGTCCTAGGCAAGCGAAAACAACCGTAAATGCAAGAAGCTAATAAAGCATCAGTCCTTACCCACCTGTTCATTGCACCCAGAGAAACAGTTGAGGCTGTGCCACCGCAGCAGGTGTGACTGCTGCTTGGCTTCTGTCCCATGCAGCCAATGCTTGGCTGGATGCGCCGTCTAGCTGCTATCCCATCACACCGTTCTTTGCTTTCAATGTCTATACCACAAAATCTCACTGATGCCAATGCCTTGATGTAGTTCCTTTTCCTTCATATGTAATTTCTTGTTATTTTTTCAGATCTTAATTAAATGTTTCTTGATCTACGATCGAATAAACAAAGATTCTTGATATCTTCCTAATTCCTACTCAATGGACCCCTCTTTCTTGATTTCTTACCATTGGCTAAATACTGCTCTTATGGTCTTCAGCCTCTGCTTGGTCATGTGTGGACTGTACCAGGACAGATGGTCTGCTGAATACCGTCCATAATGGGTGAGATTGACTGGCTTAGCCGGAATCGACTGTGATTAGGGCCGGTACTGGGTGATGTCTCTTCTATGCCAGTTTAGGTGGCAGAACGAGATATACTGCCTGTTTCGTCTGGTATTGGAATGGAATTGATAAGATTAGTTGAAACATTGCCCTTTGTATGGGATTTTCCCCCTCCCTACTTTTCATGACAATCCTATTCACTTCTGATTTCGCAATTGAGACTATGACTTCATGCAGATGAAAGCCTCTGTATGGCGAACTCTGCTTCTTTACTGCCAGAGAACAATGATAGCATGAATCTAGAAACATGTCCCTTAGTACTTAAAATGTAAGCAGCTTTATCAACTTAAAAGTAAATTGCCTAGAGATGTCCATATCTTGGTTCCGCTGATGCTCTTACTGTGGCCCTTGTGAACACAAGTAGGAATCCTATTTCATCTTGAGGAGCAGCCTTTATTAGACCAACATACATGAGATTCCACTTTCTGCACTCAAGGGACACATTTTTGAACTCCCGGAGGTGGTGGATCTTCATTATTTTCATGAGTCCAGTGAGTTAGCTTTGAGCTATCCACACAAGTGATCTCATGATCAGTGTTATCAAGTCGTCTGATTAATCACGATTACTTGGACTGATCAGTCCCATGACTCCGATTATGTCCACCAACTCGATTTGTCCAACCAGTTTCCAAGTTCTTTGACTAATTGTTGCTTAATCGTGATTAGCCATCCAATTAGGATGGAAAACAACTAGCATGTCAAGCTGATTAATTGTGATTAGTCGCCTGATCGGTCCCATGCCAAGCCGACTAGATTTCACAATTTCGTAACATTGCTCATGATGGCAATTCTTCCTAGTGTGGGACAATGCCTCATACATTGTTTTGGGTATGGAAGGAGCAGTGATCTATTTTCAAACAGAAGGTTACATATGTAACCTCTTTTCGTTGCAGAAGGATAGGAGGACTTATAGTTTACAAGCAAAGGCTGGCTGGATTAGACAACAGTGCAAGCCATGGATAGTTGCCTTGAGACCTTTTGGGTCACCTTTCCATTAAAGACAGATGGTCCAATTGGCTATGCAAGAAGCCACTGCCAATAATCTTAACATGTCATTTGACAAGTTAAATCCATCCATCTGAACCAGAAGAGGCACAGGCAATCATGGCTACCATCTAAATGTTGTCCACTTCTGCTCTGCCTCCAAGCCTCTTTCCTATGCATTTCTGCAGAATGATAAAGCCACGTTTTACTCTCATTCTGATGATTGGATTAAAGGAATAGTCTTGCTGATTGAGATCTACTGTTAAACCCACAAATCACATGTTCAGAGGAACTACAATTAACCATCTGCTGTCTCTGAAGTGCAGACCGAGTCAAGTGACATTTCAATGTAGAGATATTTTATTTGAAATCATGCCTGAGCAATGTTTTCAAGTCGTCCGATTAATCGTCCTAATCGTCCCTGGTGACTGATTAGGGGTACCACCGACTTGTACAAATTGTCCGATTAATCATCCTAGTCGGTCCCATGGCGACTAGGTCCGACTGGACGACTTGAAAACATTGTGCCTGAGTGATATTATTCGAAACTAAACAGAATAAGGTATATGAACATTGAAGGAGGTATACATTTACAGAGACTTCAAACATATTTTGTTTTGACAATTACAGAAAAAAAACATTACTCATTAAGGACTCGCCTCCTCATCCTTTTGTCTTATAATATATCAATCCTGTACAAAAAAGCACATGAAAGTTTATTAGGATGGACTTGTGTCTTTTACTCATAAATCCCAATTGAAGAAAAAGGGGTACCAAACTAGCAACCGTACGGTACAAATAATTAAGGTTTGAGAATCTTATATACCTTGCAAGGGCCAAGTGTAGAAGTCTCCATCTAGAGGGGTTGTGTGGGAACATCATGGGGGTGATGAATACATTGTGGAGTGTATTTTTGAGATATACTGTAGTATGTCTTTTGTTGGTAATGTTAAACAATCTGGGTTTGTTAGTTTTTTTATTTTAGAGAGCAGAACTATTTGCTTATAAGATTTGTATTGAGGTTACTGTCAATTTAGTTTCCAGGGCATCCAGTACAATGATAGTGGAATAGGCATGGCAGGTTTAGTGTGATTTAGTTTTTAGAGAACAGGTAGCTCTATAGAGTGGGACTGTGATAAGTGTGATAAGTGATTTGCAAACCTTATAATTTAGGAAATCTTGAATTTACCTGCTTTTAAACTGGAACCATTTGTGTTACCTGCCTAGTTCAAACAACTATATGTTGTGTGGCAATAAAACTTATTGGCATAAGACATGAACCAGAAACCATAGATGCCATTGATAATTAATATAAACAAAACATAAGTCATGAGCCTTGTTAGTGTTAAAGTCCATTTTATGTGGCTAGAGTAGAACTGAAGATTGAGGATATAAATGATAGGTTGAGAATTCCATATTGTATTAGTGCAGATTAGAGTTGAGGGTTTGGGTTCTTCCAGAAAGATTTCTTTATCGAGAGTTCCAGACCCGTTGTGCAAACTGTAATGTGAAATATCTGGATATGTGAAATTAGCTGTCGATCATGTTTTATTTTTTATTTTTATTTTGCTTTGGTTGAATGCTAGTTCGGACCTCAAATTATTGTGCTTCCTTGAGATGAGACTGACTTGTATATTTGTACATATGATTTTTTATCATGTTCTCTGTGGTAGACCAAACTAACAATTTTTTTGTTCAATATTTCAGCATCACTCGAAGAACAAGAAGTGCTTCGTCTGCCTCAAACCGACGCTGGGCATCTTCAACGCTGCACAGGAGATCCGCAAGAAGATGGCACAAGACAAGAAGCAACAGGAGTAGGAGAGCTCAAAACACTTTAGCTGGTGTTGTACAACGATGATTGGTGTTGATAACTAAAGTCCGGTATTTTCGCCATCAGAAAAATGAGAAGAAAAGGTAGATCAGGACCCAGTTTTGAACGATTACATGAAGGACATTCAGATCCAGACCCTAGTCCCTACCCCCAGCTAGTCCATCTTGCTGTCGTGTTCATGTCTCGTCGCCTGCCAGTTGGTTCCTGGCGATGGGCAAAAGCTCCAAAGGTACAGTGCTAGACTGCTACTGTGTTGTTTGTTGCAGGGCACCAGAAGATCTTACCTATTATACAGTAGCAATCGTGTCGTGCAGCCTGGCTTTGAGAATTCCCGGTAGGCTTTGCGGCGGGCGTGCTGGCCTTTGTGCCTCTGATTCCCCTCTTACTCCATCTGCTTTTGCTGACAGATTAAGGCCTCTTTTAGTTTCTATTTTTTTTAAAGATTTTCTATCACATCGGCGAATGTATAGAGCAGTAAATATAGATAAAAAATAACTAAGTGCATAGTTTATCTGTAATTTGTGAGAAAAATCTTTTAAATCTAGTTAATTTATGATTAGAAATAATTATTAAATATAAATAAAAGTGTTATAGTTGCTAAATCTAAAATTTTTCATGAACTAAACAAGGCATAAAGGTATGTACGACGTGCAACATCTGTTTTGTCGCCTCTGAGGCATTCGTCCTGAGACCCGGCGATTCCTCTTGCCTCTTTGGCTGCTGCCGTCTGGTTTCCATGCGTGATGATGCGTCCACGTCCTGGCGGCAGTACATGGAATATGGAACACTGATCTGATGCCGTAGGATCATGAGGTGACTGGCACGAAGGCCTTGTTTACTTCAAAAAAATTTCGGATTTCGCTACTGTAGCATTTTCGTTTTTATTTGACAAATATTGTCCAATTATAAACTAACTAGGATCAAAAGATTCGTCTCGTGATTTACAGACAAACTGTATAATTAGTTTTTGTTTTCATCTATATTTAATGTTTCATGCATGTGCCGCAAGATTCGATGTGACGGAGAATCTTGAAAACTTTTTGGATTTCGGGGTGAACTAAACAAAGCCTTAGTTCACCCTGAAAACCAAAAAGTTTTCAAGATTTTCCGTCACATCGAATATTGTGGCACATGCATGAAACATTAAATATAGACAACTAATTACACAGTTTAGCTGTAAATCACGAGACGAATCTTTTGATCCTAGTTAGTCTATGATTAAATAATATTTGTCACAAACAAACGAAAGTGCTACAGTAGCGAAAACTTTTCACTTTTCGGAACTAAACAAGGCCGAACTTTATGAGCGTATGTAGTGTTAGTGAGGTCAATTTCACTTTTAAAATAAAATCGTTAGACAGACACCCACATCTTAGAGCAACTCTAGCAATGATCCATGTCTTAGTTTTGAGCGATGGGAGGCAAAAAAATCCACTAAAATAAATCAATATTCATCAGACACCAACAAGTATGATGTTCTCAGCATTTCCCCTAGCCCTTGTTTAGTTCCCAAAAAAATTTACAAAAAATTTCAGATTCCCATCACATCGAATCTTGCGGCATATATATGGAACATTAAATATAGATAAAAATAATAAACAACATATGAATAGGAAAAACAAATAGCTTGGTAAGGTAAGTCAACAACTAGAAGCCCTAACTAATTGCACAGTTTGTTTATAATTTGTGAGACGAATCTTTTGAGTCTAGTTATTCTATGATTAGATAATATTTATCAAATACAAACGAAAGTGCTATATTATCTATTTTGCAAAATTTTTTAGAACTAAAAAAAAGTTTGATTCGCCCTGACTTTTCTGTTGTGGCCGTTTCTCTCTTGCTCATGCATGCTCGTCCAGACTCCACTTAGCGGCTCGTAGTTTGCTACTCTAACTATTTCAAATTATAAGTCATTCAAAGAATCGTGAGGCGTCATAGCATTTTCAAGTTTGGCCAAAATTATAGAGAAAAATATTAAAATTTATAACATAAAATGGGTATACTATAAAATATAACTAAGGAAGAATCTAATGATACTTCGATTGTATTATAATAATTATTATTTTATCATATAAATTTAGTCAAGCTTGAAATGTTTTGACTCTCTAAGATTTTTAGAATGACTTATAATTTTCGCCATACGTCTCCAATGCCCTATTGCGGGAATCATGCCATGACACCAGTATGCATCCTCACTTGTTTTCCCATCGAATTTAGGGCACCCATGGAGATCTATGTGGGTGTGGGCCTATACACCATGGCTGGCTGAACTCGGCCTGATCATGCTTGACCTTTGGTTGCTCAATCCCAATTGTGTGTCCCTTTAGGGTGTGTTTGTTGAGCTGTGGCTTCTGAAAAACTGTTGTGAGTTGTAGACGGTACAATAGCTGCAGTAGATTATGGGGCATAGAAAAACTATAAGCTTGCTTGGTTCAAACAAGTATAAAACTTACCTTATTTTTTTATTTTTCTTGAAACAACTGTGAAACAGTTCTCTATTATTTTCATCATTTTAAAAAATAGAAAGCCAAAAGTAAAAAACAGGGCCCAAGGTGCTTTCAAAACTATACTACATACCCAAAATAGTTGTTTATGAAAAAGCAACTTTTGGATTTTCACCCATTTGGTTAGCTTTTTGCTTTTTGCAAGCAAAAACAGCTCCCGGCCAAGAGCCCAACCAAAAACACCATTAGGCCTTGTTTGATGCATGGGTATCCACCTCAATCTATGTGTGTTAGTGAATTGGGGTGGAAAATTGGTTAAGTTCCACTTTAATCCACTTCGACAAATGTAGATCAAGGTGGATACAAAATACATCTAAACAAGCACTTAGTTGCTCAAGCCCCATTGCGTGCCCCTCTAGATGTTCGTTCTACCTAGTTGTGTCCCTCTAGCTTCCTGAATTGGGGTGGAAAATTGTTTAACTTCCACTTTAATCCACTTCGACAAATGTAGGTCAAGGTGGATACAAAGTACATCTAAACAAGCAATTAGTTGCTCAAGCCCCATTGTGTGCCCCTCTAGACGTTCGTTTTACCTAGTTGTGTCCCTCTAGCTTCCCCACACCCAGCTAACCGAGCTCGTCCTTAATCTTGGTTTGTCGCTGTGCCTAGTCATCTTGAAGATGAAGAGGTGGTAGAAAAGGAAAAAAGAATAAAATACTGACTCATTAACAAGTGGGTCTCACTTGTTGGCTAGATTTGAGGGTGAGTCACGGTCAGTGAACAATGCATGTAAAAATAGGAGGATCTGCAATAAAAAATCCAACCTCTAATTTAAGGTGTTCCATTTAAGTTGTTCCTACTGAAAGGATCAAGATGCCCAAGAGGGTGGTGAATTGGGCTTCTCTAAAAATTTAAGCAACCCATAAGCTCCAATTCAACCTCTAGTGCCTAAGTGTGTTCTAGAGAGCTACCGGATAAAAGTTTTGCAACCTAGTTCCAATCCTATTCTAGCTTGGCAATTCTAGGAATGTAAATACTCAAAGTAAATGCTAGAATGTAAAGGATGAGAACAAGAAGAACACGGTGATGTTTTGCCCAGGTATCGGAGAGTTGCCACTCTCCACTAGTCCTCGTTGGAGCATCCGCGCAAGGGCCTTGCTCCCCCTTGGTCCACGCAAGGACCAAGTGCTCTCTACAGGCTGATTCTTCGACACTCCATCGCGGAGAATCGCCCAAAACTGCTCACAAGCTTAACATGAGCCACCCATAAGAACTCCGGGCGGTCTTCGTGCCTCCAATCACCACCAAACCGTCTAGGTGATGGCAATCATCAAGAGTAACAAGCAAAGAACTCTCACTTGACCCAAACAAGGCTCTAGAGAGTGGTGGATGCACACTTAAACTCTTGGAACTCAATTAGAGAAAGATTCACTCAAGAAATCACTCAATATTCAATCCTCTCTAGGCTCTTGCTTCTCTCTTGCACCACAAGGTGTTTCTCAACTGATCAAATGGGTAAGAGACCTCCCATAGACGAGGTGAAGGAGTATAAATTCTCCCCATCAAGTCCAAGGGCTGGCCACCCGAATTCCATAGAAAATGGGAGCACCGGACGCGCTCAATGTTGCACCGGACGCGCTGCACAGAGCATCCAGTGCCCCATTAATGGCTAACTGTACTTGCCTCAGACACGCACCGAACACACTCACAGTGATTCCGGTGACTCACCTAGACCGCATCTGGTGTGAAGGGCAAGATGCAATTCTCTCTAGGTACGGGACCGGACGCACCATGGTGAGTCCGGTGCCCGCGTCCGGTGCAAGGTCGAACTGTAGACCTCTCTGGGTATGGGACCGGACGCACCGCAGTGAGTCCAGTGCGTGCGTTCGGTGCCTAACCCTAGGCACCCAGACTCGCTGACCCGAGTCAGCACCACCGGACGCTCAGCGTTCGGTGCCTGTTTTGGCTCCCAAACTTTGTCGAAACACGATCTTTCCAAAACAAAGTTTGTTCCTCTTGATCTAAGGAATTTCTCAGAGCTACCTAGTACTAGGTTTACCAAGTGTGCACCACACCTAAACCTAAAGCCTTGCCTAGGTCAAGCTACCTGCTCAATGCCCCCTTAATAGTACGATCAAAGGAAAAATAAAGTCCTAAACTACTCTAGGTGCCCTTCTTCACCATATGGCACCTAGACCTAGTCTAGTCCCAACGATGTCCAACCATCCTTTGAAAACTGAAACGATTTCCACCATTAAGTCGACATGAACGATCTAGTCCATCGATCACCATTACCATGACCTAACATAAATGACTTTGCCTCTGCAAAACACACGTTAGTTATAGTAATCAACATTGTCATTAATCACCTAAACTCATTAGGGGCCTAGATGCTTTCAATCTCCGCCTTTTTGGTGATTGATGACAACAACCTTGAGTATATTTGAAGTGAGGTTTTCAAATGACTTGGTTTCTATAAGCATGTGACAATAAGATCAAAAGGGGTTAGTTATGCTTATATCAACCAAGTCTAATATCCCGCATCCAAATATGTGAGATGTGTACAATAGGATAAAACAACATATGGCTCATAAGATATCGGAGTAAGAATGCGGAAGCAAAGCAATATGAGCCAAACACATGACATGGATATATCATCATAAGGCATAAGTCATGTCTCACAACCATAGCATAATGTGTCTCATAAAGCAAAGTATCTCACAAATGCATAAAATAAACATGATGCATGATGAGTAGCACATAAAAGAATCAAAAGCCCACTCACTAGCTCCCCCTAAGTCTAACATACTCTCCCTCCCCCTTTGGCATCAAACGCCAAAAATCTAAGAAGCTGAAGGCGGAGGTAGAGCGGAGGAGTCTCGTGGCACTTCCTCAAACTGAGCTGTATCATCATTGGTGCCATCGCCGGTAGACTCTGACGAAGCGGTCTGACCCTCTGATGGTGCATGTGCTGGTGTAGCAGTCTGGGTCTGCTCAGTGTGCTCAGTAGCTATCTATGTCGCTGCCTAAGTCTCAAGTCCTATGGAAGAAGGTGGCACAGACTCAGTAGCTGTCGCTAAGGTCTCTGGAATTGTAGAGGAAGGTGCAAGCTGCTCAAACGAAGCCACAGACGATGACAAACGCTCAGTAGTGGTAACTAGCAAGGTAAAAGCAGTAGGAGCCTATTGAGGAGGTGGAGTAGGCATGCCAGTCAGAGCACTATATGAGAACGACAGATCCTGCCCCGCTGAAGAGTCCAGAACCAACTGAGGGGCAGAGGCAGACTGTGGAGTGAACCCTGAGTGCAGAGGAGTGAACTGAGGCGTCTGCTCAAAGCCAGAAGAGATAGCACCCTGAGGTACCTTGTGCTGTGGAGTGGTGAGCGGTTGGCTATGAGCAGGAAGCTGGAGCGGTGGCCGAGACTGACTGTGAAACCCACTGGGTTGTATAACTAGAGTTGGTGGCCTGATAGTGGATGTGCCTGGAAGCTGCACCTGAGGTAGGGTAATCCCTATCACTGCCATGAGAGCTACCATCAAAGCTGTTTGCTGGGCCTGAAATGCTAGCTGCTACTCCTGGAAAGAGAGTAGCTGTCTCTAAAGCTCATCCTATCTGGCCTGCATGGCTGCATTGACAGTAGCCTGCACTCTGTCACATCGAGCCTGCTCCTCAGCTGCCCTCTGGTGGTCCGCTCTCATGTCCTCAAGAACAGCTAGCAGGGCTGGGTCAGTGGCAATAGAGGAACCTCCAGCCTTGTGGTCGTGCTACCTCAGAGGAAGATCTAGGATGGGGAGCTGATAATCATTGTCTGAGCTATCAGTAGCAATGTCAAACTCCTCCTCGGCCTCTGCATCTGCCACTGAGCCTATAGCCACGTCCTGCTCCTCCTCTGTCAAGGACTCCTCTTGAACTACGAGTGGCTCTAGGTGAAGCTGGTGGAGCTCTGCCATGTGGTGCCAGAGGGGGTGCTGGAGCTCGGAGGTCCACATGAGTCCTCATCATCTGCTTGGGGTCGTAGTGTGGGAACACAGTCACTGTCTCACCCAGCTCCCTCTGAATGTGAGGAGGTAGAGGGTCTGCCCTAGCATGAAGAATCAGAAAGGTAAGTTAGTGTGCATATGGCAGCTGACGACGGCCCCTGAACCCCTCAGCTATAGTGTCCTCAATCTCAGATACAATTAAGTCCCATACGTCGAACTCCCTCTGCGCCACTAAGTGAGCAATCAGCCACTGCTAAATCCTAGTGAATCCATCATGGTAGCCAGACCTCGGAAGAAGGGTCTTCCTCACTACAAAATCCAAAATCCGAGCTGGACGATTGAGACCTCCAACAGAGCAGCTCGACCCCTCAGAGAACGGCTGGCGAAAGCAAGCTGAGATGAAGTCCACTAGAGGAAGCTCACCACTGTTGGGACGTCATGGGGGCTCATAACCGGCGTAGCATAGTGTTGACGGTCCTTAAGTACTAAAATTAATAATCAAATAAACATGAAAAAGGATCAATATGAAACAAACATCTAGAATTAGGGTTTTATCTGACAGAATTCCACGAGCTTTGGTGTTTA
>Ga0182004_10002640_pt1 | contig 14038 bp, 10 predicted proteins | sample Sormic07211540_1_FD_120479 | JGI IMG/M metagenome (GOLD analysis project Ga0182004, IMG submission 120479) | Endophyte microbial communities from Sorghum bicolor roots, Mead, Nebraska, USA - 072115-40_1 MetaG | ecosystem: Host-associated > Plants > Roots > Unclassified | place: USA: Nebraska...
GTTAGTTCGATTTATTAGTGGATAATGATGTGAACACTTTGCATGGTGGGGTAATATATTAGTGGGATGATTTAGTGGGTATTGATATGGACGCTTTGCGTGGCAAGATAAATAATTAGTGGGATGCTCTAGTGGATGATGATGTGGATGCTTTGCATGTCAAGAAAATTAGCTAGTGGGGTTTATCTATATAAGAGATATAGATTGATTAATAGAGACGAGTCTAGTTCATTTACAAAAATATAGCATATTTTTTAAAGACAGACCTACTAAAAGGTTTGTCTCTATTAATAAGGCCAAACCCACAACTAGTTCAATAGCCTTTAAGTCTCGCCCACCACCAAAACTTAATAAGTCTCACTATAAGCCTCTCCATCTCTTTCATCACTAATTGTAACTCCTCTCTCTCCCCCTCTCCCCCTTTCTCTCGCCAAACCAATGCAGATCTAGCGACGTCGACTCCATCCACATAGGATTCGATAATGCACATGAGGGGGGCTTCTCCTTTGGTATCGGTGTGCGGCGTCGTGTACTCTCCCTTTGGCAATGGCATGCAACGAGTCCTCCCTTCATCGGTGTCGCGAGGTTGCCCTTCCTTTTTAGCAGCACGTGGGGCTGCCCTCATCACTTCACTGACTACTTAGGACCTGAGCGGGTGCATGGTTTGTCGGCCAAATCTATACTGAAGCTGAGCAGGTCCACACTATGACTGTTGATTGACATGCTTGCTCTCTACACCATGCACGATGACCTACTATGTCATTGTCCTCATTGACTGTGGCTTTGGTGTTTGCGTTTTGTTATTCAGTGGACTTGATGATGATTGATGAGTAGGACCTAGAGATTGTTGGAGACCGGTCTAGCACCCCAATTGCAGCCTCAAGCTCTTGATCTAGTGGCAGAGGCAATAACAGTGGCGTGGTAGTGAAGGGAGCAGTTGACTACGATGTAGACGTCATGGTGGCAGTTACTATAGCCATCATGGTTGAAAGGATCTACGAATGGTTAAGTGGGTGAGTAGCCTAATAAAAATTTCTTGCAGCACAAACACTACTAGATAAAAGAGGCCCTAATAAATCTACACTATCTAGTGTTATGGAAACCTAGTGTGATGAACAACCTAGTCAATTTTGGTCTCAGATATATGGACTAAGCTATGTCATTAGAATTGATAAACTAGCTTGGTTTGCTTCTTAGGATGACAAACCCTAAGAAATGAACAACATAAAATAATGCATAGGAGTAGAATGTTCAATACAACACAAAGGACATGACACAAAGATATATCTCCTAACTTAACCGGTTTCATATGTCCATATTGAGTTCAATCCTAGGATTACCGCTTCTCTCGACTCAACCCGTAAGATTGCCTCTTCCACTTGAGGGCTCCATCTCTAAACTAGCACTATTAGAAAAAGGACTTTCAACAATTTTATTCTACTAAAGCTTCTATTTGCTTACTTCGGCGAGAATGAGAACAAGAGCCTTTCACACATCACTTCTGAAGCACGTCACAATCCTCATTTGAATGCTTCGACAAAGTTCCACTACTCGCTCCTAGACATCTAAGTGGCGACAGCTATCAATAGTAACAAGCAAATAACACAACCAACGTAATCTCAACTACCACTTAATACAATCTATAGCAAACGACTTCATTTTTTTCTAAGTATGGAGAGAGTACTTAGGAGGAATCTATACATTTATTTGCAGTGACATTTTTTAAACAAAATTTATTTAAACACTATAATCGTACTCCTTGCTGACCTAGGCAATACTTTGCCAAACCGAAGTTATTGGGCATGTTTGGTCCCCTTGCTAAATTTTAGCCAACAAAACTTTAGACCTTGTTTAGTTTCTCTTTTTTTTTGCAAAATGGATACTGTAGCACTTTGTTTGTATTTGATAAATATTGTCTAATCATAGGCTAACTAGGCTCAAAAGATTCGTCTCGTAAGTTATATGTAAATTGTGTAATTAGTTATTATTTATATTTATATTTAAGCTCCATGCATGCTCCGCAAGATTTGATGAGACGGAGAATCTGAATTTTTTGCAAAACTTTTTGGGAAAAGTGGGTGTTTGGGACTGCTCCGCTCCAAATTTTACAGCTCTGCTCCACGAAGTCCACCATGGAGCAGCTCCACCGTGAAGTTTATGGAGTAGGAGGTACTGTTTGGCACACAGCTCTGCTCTAGCTTCAGAAATGGATTATTTCCATGCAAATGGTCCATTATACCATGATCGAAATTGCTTTTGATATTTTATGACCAAATAGAAATCAAATGATAGAATATTAATAGAGATCATAATTAAAATATAAATAATTAATAGGGGCGGCGCACAGGTGAAGAGACGAGGGCGGCATGCACAAGAAGAAATGAGGTCACGATATCGAGAGGGAAAGCGTTTACGAGAATTAATCCGTGATTAATGAGTGGCAAGATGGGTAATTACCTCACAACTCTACGTGGGAGTACCAAACTCTACAAACCGAAGTACCCGTTGAGGTACTCCAGGAAAAACATAGAGCTGGCTTCTAGCTCCACCTTTTTTACAGAGCGGGGTTCGTGGAGCTAGACGTATTTGGCAACGCAGAGCTGGAAAAACTGGAGCGGAGCAGTACCAAACACACCTTAAACAAGGCCTTAGTCACTTTGGTAGCTAAACTTCTAAATATACCGACTAAAAAGGAGCTAAAATAATTTAGTTCCACTAGTCATCCAAAAGTAACTAAAAATAGTTTAGTTGGCTAAGGCCTTGTTTAGTTCACCACCAAACCCAAAACTTTTCAAGATTCCCTGTCACATCGAATCTTGCGGCACATGCATAGAGTATTAAATATAATAAAACAAAAACTAATTATACAGTTTGTCTGCAAATCGCGAGTCCTAGTTAGCGAAATCCAAAAACTTTCATCTAAGGCCTTGTTTAGTTCCTGAAAAATTTTACAAAATTTTTCAGATTTCCCGTCACATTGAATCTTTAGACGTATGCATGGAGTATTAAATATAGATGAAAATTAAAACTAATTACACAGTTTGATCGGAATTGACGTGACAAATCTTTTGAGCCTAGTTAGTCTATATTTGGACAATATTTGCCAAATACAAACGAAAGTGCTACTATTACTATTTTGCAAAATTTTTTGGAACTAAGGCCTTGTTTACTTCCTGAAAATTTTGCAAAATTTTTCAGATTCCCCGTCACATCGAATCTTTAGACGTATGCATGGAGTATTAAATATAGATGAAAATTAAAACTAATTACACAGTTTGATCGGAATTGACGAGACGAATCTTTTGAGCCTCGTTAGTTTATAATTGAACAATATTTGTTAAATACAAACGAAAGTGTTACTATTCCTATTTTACAAAATTTTTTGGCAAGGCCTAAACAAGGCCTAGTTTCAAAATATTTTGCAAAATGGACACTGTAGCTCTTTCGTTTCTATTTGACAAATATTGTCTAATCATGCACTAACTAGGCTCAAAAGATTTATCTCGTCAATTTCGACCAAATTGTGCAATTAGTTTTTATTTTTGTCTATATTTAGTACTTCATGCATGTGTCTAAAGATTTGATGTGACGAGGAATTTGAAAAATTTTGCAAAATTTTTTGGAACTAAACAAGCCCTAAACAAAACCTTACTACTCCGTTCACACGCGTAAGCTCAAAAAGAATTTTCGCACATTCTGCCCGGCCCAAACTCCGAAGCTAACACCGATCACCGTTACTGGAGTACCTTGAAACAGAATCCCATGGGCTATATAACCCGTCCCCACACGTCATCGTCGATACCCGGGCGACGACTGGAGCAGGCAGGCGGGTACTCACGCGTACGAGCAGAGCTTGGCTGGGGAGTTGGAGCGCAGTCCCCGGAGGAGCCGAGTCCTTGGGCCCAAGGCATCTCTGACACCACCCCGTCCCGTCCCGTCGCCTCGCCGCCGCGACGAGACGACCCCGCCTCTACAAATACGCCGCCACTCTGGCCGCGTCAGCCGCTGCCACTTCCCGGATCCCGATGCCCCGCGCCCAGATTCCATTCTCTTGTCGCATCCCTACCCTGTTCCCAGCTCGGGGCCTCTGACGGGGCCCGAGGCGCAGGCGCCAAACCCCCGGCCCGCCCTAGGGTTTGGGGGCCGGATCGATCCGGCTAGGTCTCGGCGGGAGCTGCTCCAATGGGGGATCGGGAGGAGGACGAGGAGCTCCAGATGGCACTCCGCATGAGCCTCCAGGGCTCCCCGCCGGCGCAGCCCGAGCCCAAGCGCAGCAAGCCCCCGCCCCCCGCTGCGGAGTCGCCCGAGGCGGAGGCGCGCCGGAAGCAGCGTGAGCTCATGGCCGCCGCCGCCGAGAAGCGCCTCCGCGCCGCCGCTTCACCGGCCGCCGTCTCGCTGGCGCGGTCTTCTCCGCAGCCGGTGGTGGTGGAGCCAGTCCCCTCCCCCACCCCCGCCCCGGAGGCCACCAAAGCGCAGGAGGAGGAGCCGGAACAAGCTGGCGTATCTATGGAGGAAGCCAAGGAGGTGGTGGTGGTGGAGGAGGAGGAGGAAGAGAAAGGGGAGGAGTTGCCTCCAGATGTTGCTGAGAATCTGTGGGCAATGGTGTTTGGCGGAGGGGTTTCAAAGGCGGTCTTGGCGCAGTGGAGTAATCAGGGCATAAGGTGAGGTTCTTTTACTCGCTATTGTCTCTTCCGATCCTTGTGCGTGTAAGCTATGCCTTGGTTTGCTTGTAGATAAGGATTTTGGTGGAGGACATTTGTAGCTTTCATCTAGTTATTGGAGCTAATAAAGTAACAAGACACAACTCTGATCACTACATTTCTGTTCTGATGAAGATGTAGTCAGTCTGTGGTCTGCCACAAGAGTGCAGTTTGCTTGTTCATGCCATTTGTGTTTCTGATGGGCATGCTGATGGGTGTTGAGACCTCTGTTACAATCTTCACGAGGACTGAGCATCTATATTGCTTGCGAAAACCAATGGGCTGGGTGTTAAGTGCTTGGTGGTGAAAGGATGATGAGTGACAATCTGGTTATCTATGGGCAGAAGTTGTTCCTGTGTAGTTTTGTGACGATGGCTAAAGGGTGTGTGTATCTGAGATTCGTTATTGGTTCTACCATTGGCATGTAGGCATGCTGAACTGCACTAAAGTCTAGATCTTATAGTGTAGACTGTTTGAGTTAGAATAGGTTGAGAACAGAGCTGTTGCATGTCAATAACCACTCCCTGCATTGCTAAAGTATGAGGCACGCATATTATGTATAGTAAGTACTAAGTATACCTGCAAACACAGGGTGCAGGCTAATAATGTAATGTCGTTACTGCTTTGCCCTTAACTGCATTGATATTTATATAGGCTAGTACCGTAAAAAAAGGGGTCAAATTTTGGTTCCTGTTAATAGCATGTAACGGACTACTTACTCAGTGTATGAGCTGCTATTACTTTATTTTTTTTATCTTGTATCACTGCAAATACACGGTGTCTGCACGAATAGAAACTGATTTTACTTCTTAGCCTTTTTTTTATTGTTCTCTGCATCACATTTAATATGTGCCTAGTATCTCTTGTTCTGTTAATAAAGGTGATTACATTGGATGGTTCCATTTTTTGTTAGCCTCCTTCCCTTATCTGGAAATATGTTTCCCGTTTTGAGTATGTAGTTAGCTACTTACAATGTATGGGCCGCTATTAGTTTAAGATTCCTTTGAATATGATCTTGGAGCACAAGGCCATGCTTGATAGTTCCCAACATGGTTCTCGGGCTAGCAAGGTTAAACTAACATGAGATGTTCAAGGCGACTCTGTTAGTGTTTCTGAAGACCATAACTATGGTTTTCAAAGTAGCATTTCTATTTTTCTGTATTTTTTTTTGATATTTATCCAAGGTATATCGAGTAAAGAGCTGTTTTATATTAATAATGAAGGTGGGTACACCAATTTTAGGTTCTAAGTCAACAACACCTTTTGATAGAGTAAGTTTGTATATCTAGGATTATGGTTCTGGAGCCTGGTGAGAGCAAGATATAAGGAAGTTAACCGAAGCATCTTGAATGTTGTTTGGTAACATTTAAAAACATGGATGGCTAGCGGCCTACCATGGATTGTCTTCACAGACCAAAGAAACTGTTTGATGTGTATATTTTGTTGTGTAATGAACTTATAATACAGATGTTACGAGTGTTTTTGTAAAGTGGCGCTTGGTGCTAATGATAGATCAAATGTAGACTCATGCCATGATCCCTGCTTAGGGAACACAAGAAGGTGCTATAATTAATTTATTTGTCATCGTGGTCTGTGGCTTGCTCTAGTCATTTACTAGAAACTTCTTCGGATTGACAAGCACAAGGCCAAGTACCAAGTACCAACATTTACAATCTTGCACTTTTTGTTGCATGTGCACAAAGTTGCTTGGATATAAAAACAGTGCCAAACATATTATGCTTTTCACTACAGAACTGAAGGACACATATTCCTCTTTGCCTTACTGTTGTTTAAAAAAACTGCAGGTTTAGCTCCGACCCAGAAACTACTATGGGGCTTGTACAACATGAAGGAGGTCCTTGTGGTGTCTTAGCAACCGTGCAGGTATGTGACATTCATTTTTTTTTGACGGAGGTAAGCCCTGCTTACAGAGTGGCTGGGGATACCAGCTTACAACAAAAGCATAGAAACCTGAAAGCGCTGTGCATAGCACCGGCCAAAACAGAGAAAACACAAAAACACCCTGAAGTGTGGGGTTTGTGTTTGGTGTGTGTTGTAGGGCTCTAGGCCCTTTATTTCTTCTTAATATAATGAAGCGCAGCTCTCCTGCGTTTTTGAGAAAAAAAAGATAGAAGCCCCCCTGACTTGCTAAAAGCGAGCAAACAACCTTAGCAGCTAAAAAGGTAACAGGTCCACAGGACCCAGAGAAGACTAAGCTAAAAAGGAAAAATTAATGATGCTCCTTTCTGCAACTGCACCGGCTTCAGGAATCAGGATAGTGCCCTCCTTCCTTGTGCTTCAAGGCCTTTGGTTCCAAATAAGAGAGCAAAGCAAACACATGAATCAGACCACAGAATGTTTCACTCTCCACACAGAAAATCTTTTTAGATGATCCCTTCAATCTATTCTCAGTTTGCTGCTAGAAATTCTGTAGTCACTCTTTCACCTTGTCGACCATGTTTTCCAAGAACTTACATCTCCCCCCCCCTTCATTAATTTGCGATATTTCTGCAATAAAGCAAAGAAATAAAATACCTCATTGGATGACCCCAGAAAACATTTTACTATTGCCATTTTGTTTCGGATCGTGTGAATTCTCCAAATGACAATAGAAAAAAATAAAATAAAAAGTTTAATCTGATAATTCTTGTCATGAAGGGCAACTGATCAAAGATTTCCTGGACATGTGTAGGTGTCTTATCCCATCCTAAGGCCTCCATTTTCTTAAGGGTCAAATTCACCAGTGGCTCATGAAATTGTTAACCGGTGCTATCTAGGCCCCTAAACTTTTTAGCGGTGCTATCTAGGTCCCTAAATTTTTAATATGGAGATCTTGGTTCTTAACTTATTAAGTGTGCGACTTGAGGTTCAAATGCTTGCCTACTGTAGCCTGCCTCAAGAACTGCTAAATCAGCAATAACATGTATGTACTTGCTAATTAAGGAGATCTGAAGCTCAAGTATCACACTTAACAAGTTAAGGTACCTAAATCTTCATTTTGTAAGCTTTCAGGGAGTAGGTACAAGTTTAAGGACCATTGGTGCATCTTACACTTTTTCTATCTAGTTCAAACTACTTGAATGTAGCTTGTGGCATATACTGGGGGCAGAAAGCTTCCCATTCCCTGATCTTCTGCTCAAAATTTCATTGTGCCCTAAAATGTGAACTTCTAATGTTCTGTTTCTAGTTTCTGACATTTTGTTATCAGTGCTATGGATTAAAAATTTTAATTTAATGAAAAAATATGTTGCTTTTATGTATTCTAGATATCATTTAATAAATTGATAAAATGGTAACTGCTAATATTCCCCTCCTGCCAAGTGGAAGCTGCAACACCAAAATCTTTTGACTTAACTACCTTAAAGAATGTTCACATTGGTATAATGTTTCTCTTTCAACTTCGTAGTATCATTTAGAGCCATCCTGATGAAAGAAATCCTTTTTTTATATATAATCTGAAGTCCAGAAAGACATGCTTTGAGGAGATAAGGTTATCAAGTATATACCCTTTTAGATCCAATTGTTGCATCATTTTTTTTTTTAAAAAAACTAAGATAGCTTATCAAGTATATACCCTTTTGTATGCATGAAGTCCCCATCTGATTTTAAAGTTTATTGGTCTTTCAATAATCTGACTTTCTACTTCATTGCCTGTTGCTAAATTCCTTTTGTTCTCTGCAAGCTTAACATTTCTGATGGTAGCTTATAATTGGTTTTGCAGGCTTATGTCCTTAAATATCTTCTGTTTTTTCCTGATGACTTGAGTAATCCAGAGTTCAGTAACCCGCTATATACTCTGGGACAAAGACGCTTTTATCAGAGTTCTTTTGCTGCAGGGGATGATTTTTCATCCCTGACTGATGATAGAAAGACAAGGTGGTTTCTCGTTCCTTACAAATGGTGCTGATTTCAGAATTTTAATGTCATTATTTATCTGTTCAGTGTTTTGTACGAGCCACTATTCTTATGGAATGCTGAAATATTGGCATTTTGGATTCAATGAATGCACACAATTTTTGAATTATTACTCTAAAGAAACCTATACATGTATTTGTTGGAGGGACCAAATGATTCGATATCTGTTTTGTGTTATACACTAACACTATACACTAGGATATACGTCAATGCACACTTGATATTTTTCTTTAAGCTAAATAACTGTCACTGATGATGTTCTTTGTAGAGCATTGGTTCATGCTATGGTGGAGATTCTTTTTTTATGTGGAACTGGGAAAAGAGCTGTTGTAGCATCTGTTGCACGTGCCAATCGTGGAGTAAGTGGATGTGGTGGTGATGATTTGATTATAATCTTTGATATATTTGGATGTGGCTAATGCTCTTATGAAACTTATTGCAGAAAATCGATGCTGTTTTGGAAGATCTTTCTGTCGAATCAGCAATGGATCTGCAGAAAGTTCTTAGAACAAGTACATTTACTTCAAGGAAGGATGCATTCATTACCCTTTTGGCTAACATTCCTTTGTTTGAAAGTCGACTTGGAGCCATGCTATTTCTTATCTCTGCCTTGCTTTCACGAGGATTGGTATGTGTTTATCAGTACTAAAGTTCTCAACTTGCTTTCATGAGGGTTGTCCCCTCTTGACCCAATCTTATGTTCTAGTCGAAAACAAAGTTTTTCAACCTTAAGTTGTAGGGAAAAATAAGTTTTCATTTGTTAAGTGCCCATCAACCTGTTTGTTGAACAATGTCAACACTATCTTCATTTTCTGACCATGTATAACTGTCCTCTAAGTACAGGAAGATATCCAAGCAGACAGGGATGATCCGAGCCAGCCATTGGTCACTGCTCCATTTGGCCATGCTTCACAGGTAGAGATATCATTGTCATAAACATACTCGGTTGTCCCAAAACATTAGGCTGCACATATTTCAAAATTCAAACTTTGTTATCTTTGACCAACAATTAGTCTAATTCTATGGAAAGTTTCTGCTACAATAGTGATTAGTCTAATTCTATGGAAAGTTTATGCTACAATAGTGATTACATTGGATTTGTATAGAAATATTTTATAGCAACCAAACTTTTGTTACCACAAATTATATATGTGAAAGAGAAATCAGTGGTCAAAGTGTGACCTTGAATACCGCATCAAGTCAAATTGCACCTTGTATTTTGAGATGGAGTATTTTCTTTAGCAGATGTGACAGACATGTCATGGCAGTTAATAATGTGGCCTCTCTTGGATATGTGAATATTAAATGTCATAACAGATATAAGATATTATTTGCCAGTACTATGTTTATTAAAATATAGTAACATTTTATTCTCTATTTATTTTGCACATTGTTCATCATTATTAATACAATTCTGGCCAAATAAGATACAGCGACTTAATTTTCTTTTCAGGAAATTGTAAATTTATTACTCTGTGGAGAGGCTGTTCCAAATGTATTTGATGGCAAGATGGACCTTGGTGGTGGCATGTCCTTGAAGGGCATACCAAACAATGTTGAAGTTGGTTTTCTTACCCTCCTGGAATCACTAAATCTCTGCAAGGTTGGTCAGTACTTGAAGTGCCCAAAGTGGCCGATATGGGTTGTGGGAAGTGAAAGTCACTACACTGTCCTTTTCGCCCTAAACCCCAATGTTCAAGAGGAGAATGAGCTGGAAGAGCGCGAATCGAAAATAAGGAGGGCTTTTGATGCCCAAGATCAAAGTGGAGGTGGAGGCTTTATCAGCGTTGAGGGCTTCCAACAAGTCCTCCGGGAAACTGACATAAATTTTCCTTCGGATAAACTTGAGGACCTATGTAATGCTGGCATTATAGTATGGAGTGAATTCTGGCAGGCATTGCTACAATTGGATAAAAGGGCTGGAGGCATGAAGGATCCAACTGGCCTTATGGGCAAGAAGCAATTCACCATCTTCCACTTCAATGGAATTGCCAAGTCTGTGCTGAATGGGAATGCAAGTGCAGGTGGCTCATGCCCTATACAGAGACCCAGGTTATGCAAACTAAATGTCACTGTCCCTCCAAGGTGGACTCAAGATGAGTATCTGGCTGATGTTGTAAGCGCATCAACCAGCAGCAGCAGCAAGGATGATAGTATTCTTTCTCTAGCTCCCCCAGTTCAGACTAATCAGCATGCACCATTGGTGGACTGCATTAGGACACGGTGGCCACGAGCTGTTTGTAGCTGGGCTGGAGATGTTCCAAGTATTGTCTGACACAGTGGATGTTGTGTGCGCCAGTCACTCTAGCTATGTTGCTCATAACCCCATTCCAAAGAATCTGCTCAGAGCAAGCCACTTGGAGCTTCCAGATTGTTCATGCCCTGCAAAAAGGAATCGCTCAATTACATGGTTTTTTTTCATCAAAATGAGTGATGTTTTAATGTGTGATTTTTTATCAAGGGCCTGGATATTCTTTTTGCCTTTATTGACATTAGATGTATACTTGATTTTATGAATATGTTTTCAGTCTTGGGTTACATTCTTTTTTGTACACAGATAGTTTTGTTGTGTTTTTCATTTCATCTGACACAGTGAGTTGTCTAGCCAGAAGGCTGCTGAGTAAACGAGGATCAAACAATCAAACTACAATGATCATATCATGCCATTGTACCTTTTGATTTTATGTTTGAATCTGCTTATGCACTTTCGTCTTTACGTCAATGCACTACAATGATCATATCATATTCCCTTTATTTGTTTGGGTTGTCAGTCTGAATCTGCTTATGCACTTCCGTTGTTTACGTCAATGCTGCTATTGCTTCGCTGGTTTGCTATACCCTAGCGCATCATAGGGCGTGCTTTACTGTTTGGTACTTCTGATTTTTCTTACTTTCAAAGTTTAATGGTGATTATCATTTTTTTGTACTTAAGAGTAAATATATTTATTTAGAACACCAAATAATTGCACTAGTGTAACACCCATGAATACTTAGGGAATAAATGTGTTTTAAAGAGGCTATGGGCGTGTACCGAATCTGTTTGACTACCCACATGTTTTGTCTAGAATTTGGATTTTTTTTTGAGAGAACATGTCTAGAATTTGGATGACAAAGGTGCTCAAGGCACTGGCGAAAAGTGGTACAATAACCACATGCTACAATAATAAATCCAGATTTTTATTTTCTTGGTTTGAGTTGAAATCCTTCCTCTATCTAAATTAGAGTCTGGCCCCCACAAATCTAGAGCCGCTGCTCCTCTCACTTGTGCTCGGGAGAAAATAACCGGAGAAAGAGAAGAAGGGGAGGAGAAGAAGGGGAGGAGAGAAAAAGCTAGGCTTATACCACAAATAAACTTTTCTTCTGTAATAATAGAGATGGCTTATGTTGGAGCTTATGGTAGCTTGTTATGTTAGTTAGAATCAATAAAGTCTCCCTTTATCATTGAATCTATATGGTCACTGATGTTCAACGTTCTTTGTTATTATGTTTTTGTTGAAGTATAATGTGGTAATACTTAAGAAGGTTGTAGTCTTTTCTCTTTTGGGGTGTTACAACTAGAAAGACAAATACTAGTGAATGACTGGTAGATTCGGCAGATAATCTTAAGCGAACACGTTGATATGATGAATTTATTGTAAGTAACTGTCATAACTATATATTCCACTTCCTATAAGAGCATCTCCAAGAGTTTGATATAATTTACTTGCTAAACTAATAGATCTAGGAAGTTAATAAAAGAAATAACAACTTTAAATTTTGTTCTTCTCCAACAGTAACCTATAATAGCTTTCTAAAATTTAAAAATTTATAGTAGAGTCCACATCTGTTTGTTATTTTTTGGTTTACTAAAGCCGATCATATTTTTTACTAGAGGGATAGAGAGTTCACTCCACTTTGCAAACTTATGAGTTGTGGAGGATATTTGACAACTTTTTATTTTTAAGTATCTTTTTTACCAAACTGTTGAAAGAGACTTTTTTTCTATTTTTACTAAAAATTAAAATAGAAAGTTGTTTTACTAAACTCCAGAAGATGCTCTAAGTTTTATAAAAAAGAGGTTTTTGTTCCTATGTTTGGAAGGAACAGGTGGTTCCACCAGCGTATCTATTAGTAGCCGTTGATGATGTAAAAAGTTCATTAATTATATTTGATTTGAGGGTATTTTAGTACTTTGACAGTTTGACTTTAGTCTCTAATGAGTAATGACGATTTTGCCCCATTGCCACCGGCTGGCTGCCCGTAGGCCGTAGCCCATTGCCCCTCGTCGCCCACCTTGTAAAGGTCGCCGTGGCTTGCCTTCCTGGAGCCCACTAGCGGACGCATGCCGCCCTTGTCGCTGCCGCTTGCCTGCCCGCAGACCATCGCGCGCCCATCTGCCCAGATTTGACGGCGTTCACCTGCTCGATCGGCTTCTCTGGGGAAAGATGGCAGGGACGGTTGGCGATCGCGAGAGGCCGATGCGCTCCCCAGGGTCGGCATGGTTGCATAAGAGGAGGGAAGGGAGCGCCAGCAAGAAAGGGGATTGACGGCCGCCGCCGCCGAGAAGACAACGTCCATGGCCAGTGAATCGGCCTGAGGTTTGCATTGTTTGAGTTGGATCGAATCAGATAAACCTAGTTATGTAAGTACCCTTTAAAATAAATTTGCATTTAGTTCCTAGCCCACTAATTTATGGTTTCGGCTCATAACTTAAGTTCTTTTTAATGAGTTTCTCTTATTTTTCCACCTTTAGATCTTGCTGAATGAATCATTGTCATTTTTTCTCCAAGCACCATAAAATTATTTTCTCTTGTAAAAAACAACATAAATGCTAATCCTATCACTGCTAATGAAAAAGTTATTTTCTTTGGTAAATAATAACTACGCTCATGCCGAATGAGAGCCTTCTATAGCTTGAAGTAGCCTTGGCATTGGAGGAATGCCTAGTTCTATTAAACCCTCAAGAACTTGAACCACTTCACCCATCATTAGTCAATTCAGCTCATTGTCTTGAATGCACCAGTAGGCAACCTTACAAACTCTTTCAGCTTTGTTTAGATTGACATCACATTGTAATTTGTGATCCACCAAGCTTCCACTATCTCCCACAAGAAGCTTGCTTGCAACTAGCACAGGGAAATAAGTATCATCATCACCATTCTCTATGTGAGTTCTTCCTTCCTGAAACAATTTCCAATAAAAGCATTCCATAGCTGTAAACATCAACTTTTAGTGTGGATTGCCTCTCCGCTAATCCACTCAGGTGCAAGGTTTCCTATGGTTCCTCTTATTGTAGTTAAAGCCCTGTTGAACCCCCTACCTAAGAACTTTGCCATTCCAAAGTCTGCAATTTTGGGGATGAATGATTCGTTTAGAAGTATGTCTTATCGTCTAGAAAGTATGTTTTAAGTCGGCTCAAAATAGCCTTTACCACCTCAGGCCCA
>Ga0182004_10002641_pt1 | contig 14037 bp, 7 predicted proteins | sample Sormic07211540_1_FD_120479 | JGI IMG/M metagenome (GOLD analysis project Ga0182004, IMG submission 120479) | Endophyte microbial communities from Sorghum bicolor roots, Mead, Nebraska, USA - 072115-40_1 MetaG | ecosystem: Host-associated > Plants > Roots > Unclassified | place: USA: Nebraska...
TGTCATGCTGGGGATGACAACTTGGCTTAAGTGGTATGAGGGATAGGTTTGGCATTTTTGGCGCCATTATCAGAATTAGAAAACTAAGTCTACTTTTGGTAATGACGTTAAGAATACCCAACACCCCTCTTGAAGAAATCCTCGAATACAACAATCTCACCGGCTCGGGGATCCAGGTAACTTTCTCCCTCGGGCGCCCTCTAGCCGCCAAGCACCTGGTTGTGCAGTAGCCCCATCTCGTCGAGGTCATTGAGAGACCTGGTGGTGCACCGAGATTTCTTCCACTCCTTGGCTATCATCTCGGCCCTCTTCTTCGAGTAGCTCTTGGCCATTTTTCGTGCAGAGAACCTTGAACTAGATCTGGTGGGTTTGGAAGCAGTGAGGAGGATGAAGGCAGGAGGCAGTGAGGGGACAAAGGCAGGAGGCTAGCGTGCAATTGCTGGGTAAAGTTCTAAGGATACACCATTGGACTCTTTATAACAGCGGCACCACCTCTTTCACTTCCCAACTTCTGGGGAAATGTGTGGTCTTTGCGGTGGCCATGGCGTTTCGGTTTTCAACTTCCGTTGTCGTAAATTCGGTGGCCTTTTTTAATGATTAATGGTTTTCCATTCTTGGTCCGCGTGATGAGCGACTATGTCGTCAGAAGGCATCCCTTTTCATGCGCGGGACTAACAAGACAACTGGACACCTTGTCATGCCACCAATTAATGAAGAGAAATGATATTTTCCAAATTCCAATAACCAATTTATTGACGATAGGAAGTCTGTTTGGATTCATCTGAAAATCTGGGGACTGCACCGACCACCGAGCATGGTATGCTTGGGGACAGGTCAACCACCCTGCCCAAGTCAAATCTGGGGACTGCACCGACCACCGAGTATGGTATGCTCGGGGACTGGTCGACCAGCTTGCCCAAGTCAAATCTGGGGACTGCACCGACCATCGAGCATGGTATGTTCGGGGACTGGTCGACCAGCCTGCCCAAGTCAAATCTGGTGACTGCACCGACCACCGAGCATGGTATGCTTGGGGACTGGTCGACTAGCCTGCCCGAGTAAAATCTGGGGACTGCACCAACCACTGAGTATGGTCTGCTCGGGGACTAGTCGACTAGCCTACCCCGAATGAAATCTCGGGACTGCACCGACCACCGAGCATGATATGCTCGGGGACTGGTCGATTCGTCCATGTACGAGGTAGTGGCTTATGCTGATTACTGACTCGACTTTGCATACAATTGAGAAGTGATATTGTTATTAATTTTTTAGACCTTGCTACAAGGCTCATACTTCGCCTTCTAGCAAGCTCGGGGACTACATCGGTACGATGCATCTGAAGATGCATCTCAGTATCAGAAATTTTAAGGTAATTATTCTTTTTAGACCGTGGCACCACGTGACTACATCACCTACTACCAGGCTCGGGGACTAAGTGGGCACACTTCACCTTGCGGTGAATTTAAATGCTTTTTCAAAACCTTAACTTTTCAGAAAAGTAAAGTGGGCACACTTCACTAGAAAAGAAATCTTTTTGGTTAAGAGCACCATGCATTATTCGAACAACCTGCTTCTTCGGTGTTGATCAACTGTCTTTTGAGTTGGTCGAAATGTCATCGCAACTATTTGGGTGACTTTCATGCTGATCGAAGATGTCAAGCCTCACTGGTCGAAGAAGCTCAAGACGACATGTTATATCATAATGCATGGAGCTCGGGGACTAGCTGTGGGGGGTATAAACCCCTATACCCTTACGGCTAGGCTTGGGCCAGGAGATTTGGCCCATCACGAGACAGTTCAAGACTTGATCTAACTGTTCAGAGTTTCGCGCAAGGAAACAAGACGTGGATATCAAGTAGGATTCTAGTTGGTTAGAATAGGAATTGATATCACGTTATCTATGGCAATTGTAACCGTAGGATTAGTTTCCAGATCTGTAACCCTGCCCTCTGGACTACATAAAGAGAGGCAAGGGACCCCCTTGGACAATTCAATTCAACTCATAGCAATACAATCAGACGCAGGACGTAGGTATTATGCCCACACGGCAGCCGAACCTGGATTAAAACCTTGTGTGTGTCTTGCGTCACCATCAAGTTCATAGCTTGCGCACCTATCTACCGATAAACTACTACTATGGGTATACCCCAAGGTAGACTACCGACTAGCTTTCATTGACAGTCCATTACCATGACCAAACTCAAATGATTTTGCCGCTGCAAAACACACGTTAGTCATAGTAATAAACATTGTCATTAATCACCAAAACTCACTAGGGGCCTAGATGCTTTCAGTAAAGTACTAGAAGGACTTAGATGTGAAACTTACAAGAAGATTCACATCTGCTGAGGTGCACCTTGGAGAAGATTCTCGATAGGCTAGGTCTCCTTGGAAGCTCCTCACTCACTTCCCTCTATTCTCACACTAAAGCTACTAAAGTAGTCTTTACTCCCTATGATGCACACTCTAAAGTGAAGGCCTATGGGGGTATTTATAAGGGAAGGTGGAGTAGAGGTTACTCCACTACCATGTCATTGGTCCGTGTGATGATGGATGAGAGCCCTTGGATCGTAACCTCCTTTAGATCAAAGGTGGAGAAGAATTCAGCATGTGCTTCTTTAATTCAGCATGTGATTCTTTGCATGGAGGCACACAAATGGCGGTGGGAGGGGGGAGGACGCCCCTAGGCCAAATTGGAGGGGTCGGCTGACCCCCTTATGGCAGGTGGGGCCTTCCTCCTTCTTCTAGAAGAATGGCCACCTATCATAGAGTGTGGTGGAGCATGGTTTGCCCTTAGGTTGATTGGTTTCCTTTATGGGCCCATGGATCCATGTAAGCTGAATATGAGCCACTGAGAGAAAACACACACTTCATCCAAGGGTGAAGAATGACTCTGGAGTGTTTCCCATGGATCATGGCTAGTTTGGGAGGCTGGTGAGCCCCATAGGGGGTTGGGTGACTCCACTAGGTGGGTCCCACTAACCCATTTGTCCCCATTTCCTATATGTCTACATCAAATACTTCATGGAACTTGTTATTGGATAAAATATATTTATTATATGCCTATGTTCCTTCCAAACCGAGGCTATTGATGGTGTTTTGAAGGTGTAAATTTCTGTCATATCTAATATCAACTAGATCCCCACACTTAAGTCTTTGCTCGTTCTCGAGCAAAGGTTAGAGAGAATGATAAAATATGATTATGACATTTTCAAGGAATTAGCAAAAACAAAGTTTCGTTCATGACACATCTCATACAGGTGGGTTATGTGGTACTATCTAGCATATATCCTTCAGGTATTGAAAAATGGAATAGTTCTCAAGGCAGAGTTATCTTCCCATTTTCATATCCTTAGTACTTAGAGTTTTTGACAATGGTTTTAAAAGAAAGCACATAGTTCATTCTTACTCCTCAATTTGCACTCTCAAGTCACTTAGTATCTGATTCCTCACCAAGGCATATCATAAGATTTCCTTCTTTTGTTTCATCATATCCTACATCTATATGCTTATGTGGGGCTCAGGTAGGGATAAACAAGATAGCATACTTGCATGGCATCTATTGTAAAGTTAAAATGAGGATCCAAGGAGAAGAATGTCATAATATTAGATCAAGATGTGCAAGTGTGTAGAAAATGGAGTAGAATGCTCCTCTATTTCATAAGATCTCTCTCTAATTTTTATTTGAGACATGGCTAGCATTTTTTTAGAGAAATGGACCTTCATCTGTCCACTTTGTTTAAGTGTCCACTTTTTTTTCTTTTTTGCAGAGCCTTTGTGTCTCATCTACTAAGCAATACTTAGAGATATATTCTAAAACCTTAAAACATGGAGCATCTATATGGTGGAGATGGATGACATGTTTTTGTGTACTTCTAGTGTAGAAGCAGCATGTGTATATGTGGCGTGTATGTGATGTTGATGTTGGGACTATGACATAATTCTCAACTAGGGTCAACAAGGTTTGACTAGACTCAACACAAGTACAAGTAGCAAGTATATAGAAGCGGTTTTGAACATGGTATGAACATATATGGCTTTTGTAGGACTTGTTTTACTATTGAGGAGTAAGCAACACTATGTTTTTATGACATTTTCAAAAATAAATCTCTAGGCACTTTGAATAGAAAAGGTATGAATCATAATCCAATAACTATATCACATTATTCAACAACTTAGTCAATATGATATTCCTATCAAGATATTTGACCCACAAGCATAAGCATATGCAAGAATTAGACTTTGTGACGCTTTTAACCTTTAAATGTCATAAATCATGTCACCCTTTTCTTTATCAGATGCAAGTCTTTTTGATTTTAATTTTCTATTATTTTATTCATTTAAGGAAAGCAAATAAAAGGTCAAAGTAAAACTGAAAGAAGAGAGGGGAGTAGGAGTGGCAAACCGGTCAGGGAGCATGTAGACGATGAGTGGATGCTGATGGTGGGTCCAGGGCTCCAAGGTGGGGTCGGCCGACCCCACTTGGGCGTGCCTGTTGCTGCCATTTGAGTTCTCTCTATTGAGAATGTACTTCTAAAATGTGTGTTCCTGTTGGCCTCCAAAGAGGGGGTCACCCGACCCCTTGGGTCAGATTTCATCGTGCCAACGGGTAAGGCCATGTGCTATGCCATGGTATGTTCAAAATAGTTAAAAGACGTAGTTGGGGGGTCGACCGACACCCCCCCCCAACACACACTTGGGTTCTTGAGTGTTCTGAATTGCAAAGATAGGGAAAACATCAAGTGTAGGTGTCCTGCTAGTGGCAACACACTAGCAGAACGAAAATACCTCATTTTATTTAATAGACACAAGTTACAATGATGAAGATTGAATGAACTTAGCTATGTCCCTATCATATTTGTGAACAGGTTTGAGATTTCTATGGAAAGAAGTCAAAGGAGGAGGTCCTCATGCCCCATTATTGTTTCCAAGTGTGCAAAACCGCACTACAACATTGTCAAGACCCGCTTCTAGATGCACCAGCTTGGGGACAAGCTAGAATTCAAGGGGGAGGAGGTGTCATGCATGACGACGACTACATCTAGGAGTGAAGCACGGAGGAGAAGACGTTTCTGCATTTGCCTTAGCGTATTTACTTAATTCGTGTTCTACCATGTCTAGGACATGTGGGCCATAAAGCCGGTTCTATAAGCGAACACATAAGTGTCGTTAACTTTGTATGGATGGTTTATTCAGACATTCAGAAATACCACACGACGCCAAGGCTGGGGGTTTGCCCACACCGCGCCAGGTTTTGCTATAATCCTATCTCGATCTTACGTCGCTGGTGACCTGCCGCGGCTACGGGTGTGACACCGCCGCAGCCAATATACAAGAATTTTCCTTATTTCCTATCTGTTATTTCAACTCAACTACTCAAGCATTCGAGAACTGCATTCGAGAACCAGGAGAAGGCCAAAGTAGTGTCCTTATCAGGTGGCGCCAAAATGACTACGCCACGAGTGCGGAGGTGGGGCCTGAAGGCGAGGATGCTGGCATGGGCGCCAGGGGAGCTGAGGAGCAGGAGGCCCAGTCCAGCCAGTGATGGTGCCTGGCATGGGAATCGGAGGAGGTGGTTGTAACACCCTATGTGTTAAGCATGCACTTAGTCTCATAGATTATGCATAAGCATTCTCATAAAGTATGGGCATGAGCATGGCATCATATGAGCATAGTAGAAATTTATGTGCTTAATTTAAAATAGATATAATTGTGCTAAATTAATATGCTTGCTTTAAAAATGCTTGTGATGACCAAATTAGGTTAAGTTATGTTTCAGATGAATTAAGATTAATTTTTCATAAATTTTGGAGATTTAGAGTTTGGGAAATTGATTTTATACAAAATTCCCCAAAATAAATTTATTTAAAACCTAGAAATATTTTTAATTTGTAATCCAAATTCTATTTAGAATTTGGGGTTACACTTTAAAGCAAAGTTGTATAGGATTTTATGGGGAGCATTTTCTCTTTTTATCCCAAACCCTAAAAAGTTTTGGAAAATTCTCTAAATCTATGTTTAAGCTTTTGGGAAAAAGAATTTTAAAAAAAGGGGTGTTGTTCACTGGCGGGCCGACACCAACCAACCGGCCCAGCCAGCGAAGCCAGCCCGGCCCCGCCACGCGCGCCTCTCCTCCCTCCTCCCGCTCGCCGCAGCGGCAGCGCCGCTCACGCGCCCGACCACGTCAGGGCCGCGACGCCGCATGGCCGGCATGCGTGCCCGGCCAGCGCCACGACCTCCGCCTCGCCTGCCACCACCACCAGCGCACTCGCCATTCTCCTCCCTCTCCCGTGCACTCGCTCTTGCCTTCTCTCTCGCCTCAAGCCCTCACTCCGACCGCGCCAGCGCCGTCGTTGCTACTGGAGCTCTCGAGCTCCCCCACGGCCGTTCTTCTCCGACGAACGCGCCATCCCTCGATTCCTCTCTCCCCGAGCTCCGCTTCCGCCTCACCGTCCCCGAACGCACCTCCTAGCGCCTTGAGATGCTCGATAAGACCCTTTTTGCCCTCGTCATCTTCTCCGGCGTGAGCGCCGCCGCTGCTCGTGTGGCCAGTGCGCCACCGTGCTTCTTTCTGCTCCCTTCCAAGCGCATTTCGTTCGCCTTTGCACCTCGATGCTCCCGAGCCCTCCTATTCAGCTTTACTGGGCCAGAAGCTCGGGCTCCATGGTGAGCAGAGCCACCGCTCCGCCATGGCCGCCAGCGAGCTCGTTCTGGTCCATCTCCGGTCACACGTAGGGGGTCAACGTGTTCGCCTCGGGCTATAGAACATCTAGGAGCGCTTGGTTCGCCGAAAGGTGTCGCCGACGGTGAGCTCCAGCTTGTCGAAGTTCAACCCCCTTCTTGCAGTGGCTATCGGGTGGGACCCATGGCCCACCTGTCTGTCGCTCGCGAGGTAGGCGGGTGCACTGCACTAGGTGCACCTAGCCAGACTCAGCGGATTTGAAATACGATTTTCAGAAAAACGATTTCCAAAATTTTGTTTAAATCTTGTTTAATTCATAACTTGAGTTCTGTAGCTCCAAAAATGGTGAAATAAATTTTTGCATGTTCTATAAATTGAGATCTACAGTTTGGTACCCTTGCATGTCATGTTTGACTATCTTTTTTGTGTAGATATATTTAATACATGTTATTGTTGTTTATTAGAAATGCACAGCTCAGAAAAATGTAATTCTTGTTTTACTAGCTTTGCATTGATGTGTAGTTGCTTGGGAAAATGTGTAGCATAATATTTGCTATGTAAATTAATTTATGTTGATTTAAATGCTTGTATAGTAGTGGTTTATGATTTTTCATAAATAATTGGATCATGCAATTAATCTGGAAATTTTTGTGAGTCTTTCTTATGTTAACAATTAATTTATAAAAATATTAAATTTGTTGTTTGACACTTTGACACTAGTAGGGTATTTTCCCTTAATTATATTAATAAACTTGTGATTTTTGTGTGGGCCATGCTATCTGCCCAAATGATATGAAAATTTGGTAGTAGACTTTATAGATAACCTGTGTCATAATGTAATTTGTTTAGAATTTATTGAAGTGCAGAAGTATATGCTACTATTGTAAGCCTGATAAGAAATAAATAAATAAACCCTTGCTATACATGAAATGGATAAAATGAAATATGTTTGGTGTATCTTTGAAGCACTATGATAACTTGCTGGTTTAGTAGTAGCTTATAGAAGAGAATGCAATAGATAACTTGTTTGGGTTACATATTCTAGGATGATGTTGACTACCTAGTCGTAATAGTTTTTTGTTTCATCCATCATGACTCTCCTCTACCGGGGAGGAGATCTGCACATACTCATTAAGCACCGTATCATGATCATCCTGCACTTCCACTTATTTGTGCATATGCATCATACAGGCTCGCAGGAGAACGAGGTAGAACCCGAGGAACCGGAGGAGACCTCGGTGCAGGGACTTTCGGAAGGTCAAGAGCCGGAAGGAGAGCGAGCTACAGGAGTGCCCCGACCACAGGCCTAGCACCTTCAAGAGAGGCAAGCCTCGGAGCATTCTAAGTCTCCCTATTTCTCACTAACTTACTTTGTTATATCATGATGGTTTACTGTGTTGCATTAAGTGATAGGAGTTGCTTGATACCGTTGATGCATAGTTATTCGTTGAATTTACTACCTGTCTACCTACCTTGTCCTAAGTAGATAGGCTCAAAGTCTATACTTAGCTTGCTTTGACGGTAGAATTTGGGTGATTTCATGTCACTTGCGAGATATAGGTGGATACCTAAAGGTCTAGCTATTTGATGCTATTGTGAGAAGTAACCAAGTGTGGAAATGAAACTGAGACCAGGCAGGGTGTTATGGTTGTGTTGACCATAGTGCCCCTGCCTGTGTTGATTAAGGACTGATCGTTGACGGCTCTCTTGTCATGTTGAACGCATGCCCCACACTTAGCTGGAAGGATAAGTCGTTCCGACCGTGAAGCCTGAACACTATCCGGGCCAAGAATTGGCCCGATGTACGCGCTGTATTGGTGCTGGTTGAGAAGAACGACGAGGGCGCGGCACGCAACTTTGGTATACCTTGGATACCTCGGTCGCCGGAACGGTCCTCGGGTACGGGCGGTGCCTATCGAACCCGCAAATTGGTCCTGGATAGTGTAATACGGTGATCTGTAGCTCACCTGATCAGTGAGTGTGGTTTGTGTGGGGAATTACTCATCAGCTGGTTAGAAATTGAATCGAATCGCCATTGCTCCTAGATAGTGAGCACTTGACTTGAGCTTCGTCCTCATAGTAAGGACTATGAAACACTTTGGTTATGGTATATGATGATTTGTGAATGCTATAATATGGTACTATCATATTGAAACAACTATTTGCAATAGTACAGGTGCTAACCTAGATGGTAGGTAATAATACCTAACTTGAGCTAAATAAAAGCAAGGGGGTTTTAGGAATGCATTCCTAGATGGTTAAAGCTTTTATGCAAAAAGGGTTCAGCTATCCCACTATCCAGCCTTCATGATCCTTGAAGAGTCTTTATTTCTAGTTTATGATGGATAAGTCTAGCTGAGTACATTCTCGTACTCAGGGTTCCATTCCCATGTTATTTTGCAGATGGGCAAATATACTATGGGTATTGCATCAACTGCTTGTACCTAGCAATGGGTGATGATTAGACCAAGGTCAATGGTCACTCTACCTCCTCTTTTGCTTTGGTGGGAATGATCAGACTCTGGCACTGTAACAAATTAAGCGTGTGTGTACTTTTGAACTGAAATGCTTGTTGAACTTGGTTTGTAATAACTATGTTTAAACTCCGATGTAATTTCTGAATGATGTGAACTGAATGTACTAGTGGACGATGACCGCTGAACTTATTACGATCTTGGCTGTATTTGTGAAAAGTGGTTTGAAATCCCTCGAGATTTCACGGACTACCAGAATTATATGGGCTTAAGCCTAATGGTTTGACTGTGCAAATGGTCGCTATTATGCTTAATCTCTTATAATTTGGTCGGTTCTGTTACAGTGGTGGGCATCGCCATGGCAAATTCGAGGATGAGGCAAGTGTTCATGCTTCGTATCTTTACTATGGTTTAGGGAAAGTGTGGCTGCGGACTATGGGATGACGCTGACGATGGGAACTCAAACTACAAGGGGGCGGTTCGGTGTGCTCCTATCCCTAAACCCTTGCTCCATCAGCTACAAGATAGGTTCACAGATCGAACCTGATCCATGCCACATCTAGCCCGCACGAACCACGGTTACCCAGGGATCAAACCATGGCCAGTCCACATACGTACATGTTGCTGCAGCTTACATACACGGGATCAAAAGCAATGCATTACGTACTACAGCCGTGTTTAGTTGGACAGGGAAAAAATTTTGGGTGTCACATCAGATGTTTCGTAGGATGTCAGAAGGGGTGTTTGGATACTAATAAAAAAAATTATTACATAACTCGGCCGGAAACTATGAGATTAATTTATTAAGCCTAACTAATCTATCATTAACATATGTAGGTTACTGTAGCACTTAAGACTAATCATGGACTATCTGGGCTTAAAAGATTTGTCTCGTGATTTCTAACTAAACTGTGTAATTAGTTTATTTTTTATCTATATTCATGCATGATCCAAACATTAGATGGAAAGGATGAAAAATTTTTGGATTGGAACTAAACATGGCCACAATATGCACATACAGGTTCACGGATGCTCAAACTTTGTTTGACTAAGGACCACACATTCCAATACAAATCATATGATTGAGTATTATCCTTCCATTCGAGCACAGTGGAATGTGTTGAAGCTGAGATTAATACTTTAGTTGATGGGAACATTCATTATAGAAAATGGTAATTTCTCTGACCCAAAAATGGGATGCAGGAACATTCAGAACTGAAATTACAAAATATTTCTATAACTAATTATGCCCCATTTGGTTTCTTCGTTAAACTTTTAACTCCTATCACATCGAATGTTTAGACACATGCATGAAGTATTAAATATAGACTATTTACGAAACTAAAAACACAGCTAGAGAGTAATTTGTGAGACGAATCTTTTAAACTTAGTTAATCCATGATTGGACACAATTGTCAAATAAAACAAAATGCTACAGTACCTATTAAACTTTAACACCCAAAACCAAACACCCCCTAAAATGGGAAGCAGGGGCAAATAGCTTAATACTTCAGAACATTCATTACTGACAATGTATTCCCATTGCAGGCCAGCAAATAAGCATATACACAACTTCAAAATGCTACTACCTCTTGGCAGTAGAATCATATGACTGTAAATCTCAGCTGTAGAATCATATGCTCTCTGACTATCTAGCATTCTCTTTCTTCTTGTCTCTACAGTCAAATATAGGAGGCACCATGGATCATTATATGACACTAACAATTAAAAAAAGTATTGTCTTTGATAAGGACAAGGAAGCCGGCTAGCTACAGATAACCCCTTTTTCTCGCTCGGGATCCATCGAAACTGATCCATCAATCTGGAAATGAATTACTAGAGCACTTGACTTAATAGTTACTCCCACTGATCCTCATCTGTTGCGATCAACTGTCATATACCAGCCTCCACCAAAGCATGCTTACTTAGAATAAACATTACTAACACATGATTACTGTGGCAACGACAACAATTTAGTTGACACCAACAATTTTGTTGACAACCTAGGAAAACAATTTAATTAATACAGATACTCACAACCCAACAACCAGATTTAGTAGATTCAAAAATAAAGATAATCGACCCGAATCAGTATTCAGTACACTAGTGTGGTACAGGAGCTACAGATCTTGCTACGAGGCCAACCTGATCTGGAATGGTAAACCCACTAATGCACGAAGTATACTAGCACCAAAACACCAACTACCTACTATACACGACTGGAGCAACAACTGAGAAACTCAGCTTCAAACAGCACCATGGCAAGCGCCACGGATATGAACTGGGATCCAGCAGTTAGAACATGACCTAGCAAGCGCAATCGACTGAGCAGGAGTGATAGATGGGTACCTTAGTGGAGCTGCCTCGGACCTCATGGAGCATGACTTTGTTGAGGTCATTGATGCCCTTGTAGTGCCTAACGGGGCACCGCCTCCTGCTTGTTCTCCTCGCCCGCCAGTGATGACAACACCATGGCCAACATGGTGTCCTTCCGCCGAACCAAGCAGCAGCGAGCACCACTGCACACCGAGCTGAGTGGAGTAGGGGGAGCTAGAGAGCCTGGAAAAGGAGGAAGCACAAGTGGAGAGAGGCAGAAGGCAGATGGGCTGGGTCAAGGCACTGATAGGGTCACGAACTCTTTGTCCCTCTGGTTGATGGTAGATAAGTACTCTTTTTAACCGTCAACATAGCATAAGAAAGGACTAAAATTAGAATACTATCTAGCTATAGGGGTTATCACTAACAGAATTCCATAAGTTTTGGTGATTGTCTATTTCCGCAGGGGTTATCAGAATAAGAACAAAAGGAGGTCCACACGTCAGATTTACATAGAGACAATACATGAAACGTCAACTGAGAATACTATAGAAGACACGAGAAGACACCACCTAAAAGGTGGGGCCCACCTGCCATAGGGTAGGGGCGGGCACCCCACCTGTCAGGGGCGGCCGCCTAGGGGATTCCACCAATCAGGTGCAACCTCGCGAATCTTGCCTCCACTGCCTTTGAGGAGTAATCTTAAGCGTATATTTTAGTCGGTTTGATCCGAGGGTTGTGGTGCTTCCTATGGGGCTATAAATATGACTCTATCCCCCTGGAGAGGAGTTTAGAATTTTCTGGATCCCTCGAATGGATCTGTCTCTTTAGGGTTCTTAGCCACCATCTCAATTAGATCTCTATAGTTCTATAGCATAACTACATAGGAATAGATCTAGATGGAGTCAAGTTAATCTTGGAGTTTGGATTTATCATCGTTCTTGGTAAACTCATATTTTTCTTTGTGATATTCATATTAGTTTTTGCTACTATGAATATGACTTTGATCTATTTGATTATATCAGAATTGACTTTATTCTATTTTCTTATGTTCTTGATTATATTGTTATTAGTCTACTTTGATTATATGCTTAACATAGTTAGATTAGAATTATGTTTATGCATAGGATCATATAGCACTTACTCATTAGGTCGATGGGTAAGGGGTAGATATTGTGTAGGCGAGGTGCCTAGACCGTATTTATCTGAGATTACCCCTTATAGTCTGGAGCATGAGGTAGATCACGGGAGTGACAGTTGTGTTGAGTCCTTTGTATTCTTTGTCCCGATTATAAGGATTGTAGAGCACCATTATTACAGGGAAGTGATTGATATGTTCCTGATCTTTCTTGCCAATATCACAATGCATAGATATAACCTTTTCTTGCAATGATGCTAGGTTTACTTGCACTAATCAATGTATGCTTTGACAGTATAGTTAGAATACTTAGGATTTATTCTTGTAGATTGTCCAAGTACCATGCTGGTGTTATAGACTTAGAGTAATCTAGTTGAGATGATTATCATGTTTATCATATGGCTATGAATTCTTATTTATCATCTGTCACTTATTATTCATATTCATCTATTTATCTTATGTGACACTTACCCTGCATGAGATATAGATAAAGACATGGTTAAAATCTCCATGATTACATGTAGTACTCATTGCTCATTATCCATTGCAAGTCCCTTACCAATGGTAAAAATATAAATAACGATACCTGGATTATTCCCAGTTAAAATGCTACATCGGTATTATTTGTGCGCTTACAGATCCTTTATATATTTATTATTCCCAGAAAAGCATATAGATTTAATACCAGTACTTCTACATCATGCTGGGGATGACAACTTGGCTTAAGTGATGTAAAGTAATTTTGACATCATTGCTAGGGATAGGTTTAAAGGTTTATTTATAGTAATTGCGTTAAGAAGTGTCAACAAGTATTTTTGGCGCGGTTGCCGGGGAAGGTGAAAGCATTATAGGATAATGAGCATCACTGCATCCACTCATGTATTGAGCACCATCCACCCTTCTCACTCATGCAGATTTACCCTTGTCTTTTGTCTATCTTTATCATATGCAGGGCAATGTATGAACAGGTTTGATCTCCTAGATAACTTTGTTGATAATCCTGAGACATTGATCTGGAAGACGAAGGCTAAGTTGACAAGGAACCAATCAACATCATCAACATCTCAACTTGCCAATCCTCCTGAATCAAAAGATCAACCTACTCAAAGTTTGACACCAAAGATTGACGTCATGGCCAACAAGTCACTTCGTGAGTTCTCAGCTTCCACTATGGCCAACATCTGTACTGGACCAGCTATGGACACTAATGTGTCATTTGAGCTCAAGCCTGTGTTGTTCAACATGGTGCAAGCAAGCCAGTTCTGCGGGAAGACCCATGAAGATGCTAGTGCTCATCTCCAACACTTTCTAGAGATCTGCAGCACTTTCACTATCAAGGATGTCCCTAGAGATGCTATATTACTTCGCCTTTTCCCATTCTCACTCTTGGGGAAAGCGAAGCAGTGGTTCTATGCCAACAAGGAGAA
>Ga0182004_10002642_pt1 | contig 14037 bp, 10 predicted proteins | sample Sormic07211540_1_FD_120479 | JGI IMG/M metagenome (GOLD analysis project Ga0182004, IMG submission 120479) | Endophyte microbial communities from Sorghum bicolor roots, Mead, Nebraska, USA - 072115-40_1 MetaG | ecosystem: Host-associated > Plants > Roots > Unclassified | place: USA: Nebraska...
AAACTTTAACCAACTTTATATAAAAGAACATCAATATTTATGAAATAATATGAGTATCTTATAAAAATATATTCAATGATAAATCTAATGATATTGATTTGGTACTATAAATCTTAGTGTTTTTTTTCTATAAATTTGGTCAAAGTTTTAAAAGTTTGACTTAAAACAACTCTAGAATTTACAGCTTTCAGGGACGGAGGGAGTACTACTAGTGTTGTCTAGGCTAATAAATTGATGATTATCACTCCTATTTATTTGTGTCAAATAGGATTAGATTAGATGGCTTCCAGTTTAGTTGTACTCGTAGGCACGTGAGTGACATGTGAGTGTGGTGTGGCCACATACAGCTTGTTCGTTTGAGAGAGTTTTTCTCTCATAATAAATCAGTAAATAATACTTTTAGTCATGACTTGTCAGTCAAATAAACAGGCGGGTAGCGGTAAGTGGACGCACAAGCTCACTCATGTGCACACTCCGTTTCAAAAAAAACCATGTTGTTACACTTCAAAAAAAATGCATGTTGTTACATCTTTATCATTCTCCAAAACTAACCCATTAATTCTTTTTTTTTCCTTGACTGAAAATAGCCCACAACGTGTCACGCGCCCACTAGTCCTGTTTGGGCTGAAAGTAACAGGCCCAATTTGATTGCGATTCATTTTTTGGGGCCGCGCAGCCTTTTCTGCCAAATCCATGGCCCAAATCGAGTAGCACACATTATCTACGACCGCCCTTGTACGATTCACGGCCCCTTTGCGCATTCGAACGCGCTTCACCTGCGCGCCCGCCATGTGTTCGATCAAATGCTGCCTCCCCCTCCTCCTCCGGCGCCTTCGCGGCCCCCGCACCCACCGCTTCTCCACGGCGGCGGCGGCGACAAGCCCCAGCCTCCCGCGGAAGATGAATCATGCGGGGGATCTTCCTCGCGGGGCGGGTCCGCCTCCCGCGCCGGAGGACGCCGGGGACGCGGCGAGAGCCCACGAGGCGGCCGTCAGGCGGCTGGCGGCGGCGGGCGACGTGGACGGCGTGCAGCTGGAGCTGCAGGAGATGCGTCTTCGGGGCGTACCGTGCACCGAGGGCGCCCTCGTCGCCGCCGTCGGTGCCTTCGCCCGCGCGGGGGCGCCCGACCGCGCGCTCAAGACGTTCTACCGCGCGGTGCACGACCTGGGCTGCGCGCGCCCCACCGCGCCGCGGCTCTACAACCACCTCATCGACGCGCTGCTGCGGGAGAACATGGTGGGTGCCGTCGCGCTGGTGTGCGGCAACATGAGGAAAGACGGCGTGCAGCCCAACGTGTTCACCTACAACCTGCTCGTCAGGGCCCTGTGCCAGAACCACCGGGTCGGGGCCGCGCGCAAGATGCTCGACGAAATGGCCACGAAGGGGTGTCCCCCGGATGACGTGACCTATGGCACAATCGTCTCCGCGCTGTGCACGCTTGGTAGGGTGGACGAGGCCACAGAGGTGCTGTCTGCGGCACCGCCTGTGGCCGCCTCCTACAATGCTGTCATTTTCGCTCTCTGCAGAGAGTTCAGGATGCAGGAGGTGTTCGCAGTTGTCGGAGACATGGTGGGGAGGGGATTGCAGCCTAATGTCATCACATACACAACTATAGTCGACGCGTTCTGCAAGGCTGGGGAACTGAGGATGGCGTGTGCCATTCTGGCAAGGATGGTGATCACCGGATGCACTCCGAATGTTGCAACATTCACTGCACTGGTCGGAGGACTATTCAATGATGGAAGGGTTCATGACGCACTAGACATGTGGAAGTGTATGGTGGCTGAAGGATGGGCACCGTCGACGGTTTCGTACAATGTTCTGATCCGTGGCCTTTGCAGCGTTGGTGATCTCAAGGGAGCATCATCTGTACTCAACGACATGGAGCAACACGGCTGCTTTCCTAATGCGAGGACCTACTCCACTCTTATTGATGGTTTCTCCAAAGCCGGGGACCTAGATGGTGCCATATCTATATGGAATGACATGACAAGATCTTGTTGCAAGCCAAATGTTGTTGTTTACACAAACATGGTGGATGTGTTTTGCAAGAAGCTGATGTTTAATCAGGCAGAGAGTCTTATTGATAAGATGCTGGTGGAAAACTGTCCTCCCAACACAGTCACATTCAACACGCTGATCAGAAGTCTATGCAACTGCAGAAGAGTCGGGAGAGCTCTTGGTGTGTTCCATGAGATGAGAAGACATGGATGCCCGCCAAATGGTAGGACCTATAACGAGTTGCTCCATGGTCTCTTTAGGGAGGGAAACTGTGGAGACGCTCTTCAAATGGTGATCGAGATGCAAAACCATGGTATTGAGTTGAGCTTAGTAACATACAACACTGTAGTAAGTGGTCTATGTCAAATGAGAATGGGCAGAGAAGCCATGTTTTTTGTGGGGAGGATGATAGTTCGAGGAATTCAACCAGATGCATTCACTTTCACTGCGATAATTCATGCTTACTGCAAGGAAGGCGAAGTCAGGATGGCCGCTTGGATATTAGGTGCGATGAATGTAGTGAACTGTGGTCGTAACATACTAGTGTACACTATTCTAATGGCAGAGCTTTGCAATCAAGATAAGCTGGAAGATGCCATGGTGTACCTACTAAAGATGTTATATGAAGGTATATATCCAAATACAGTGACATGGAACGTTTTGGTCCGTGGAGTTTTTAGAAACCTTGGCTGCAATAATCCAAGTGATTTCATCCAACATATTGCCATGGACATATCAGCAGGGACCTAAGGTTCAATATTGTGGTTCTTTGGCTTCCCAACGAAGGCAAAGTTGACAAGCAGCAGATTCTCTCAGATCGTTGTTGCTGTAATTTATTTGTAAGGTATGTTATACTCTGTAACATTAACATTATTTTGTCATCAATGATCAGATGAGTCGAGGTTATCCAGGTGGTCTTGAGCTCTCATTAGGAGGTATCAGTTAACGTTGTATTCTTCATCTTTTCCATGGTTATGCACTCACTCATGGAGTGTTTAATGTTTCCTATTGCTATGTTCTCTGCTGTCATTAGGACATGACCTTACACTCTTACTAGTGAACTGTCTGGAACACTTTTTTTTTCTAAAATATAATTACTACTGGATCTGCAGTTCTGCACCCTCGTTTTGCTTGTTTACATACAGAACTATCGATGCAGAGAAAAATGATTTTTGGACACATTGCTTTCTTATAAATCTGACTATCAGCCAGATGGCTAGGTGCTGCTAGGAAGGTGACACCTATCACTCACACGGGCTATAAGGTTTCGCTTGAGGGTGACGCTAAGTGCCTAGGCACTCAGCTAGGAGGCTAAATTTTTGAACAGTGGGGTTAACCGGTCGATGTTTTGAAAACAGGAACGAGGCTCGTTCTAGTTTGCCATCTTGTTGGTGATGGCCTTCACTCTTTAGAACTCTAGTTGAGATTTGAGAATCATCTGATTACTATAGACAAAGCAAAGGGGCAATATACATTTTATTGCTTACATATAGCCCTGAGTAGTTGCTTCTCAACATTAAATGCGGAATTTACAACGATGTTTTCTTCTTTTCAGCTTATGATCAAATAGGGTACATCTCTTCACTTAGATTTGGCAGCATTCTTCTGTGCCTCCAGCTTTTTGTATACTATGTCAATCTCAGACTGCATGCAAAAGATACTGGATTAGAACTACTGAAAAGCAGCAAGAAACACCGAGAAATCAGTGACTGAAGCAGATCAAGAGTTTTTAAAGGCCTTCCTCACCTGGTAATAGTTCTGCATATTCTTTCTTCTCTTCTTCATTGTTGCAGTCACCAAATCCCTTTCAATGTCAAAAGGTACAGGATCCAACACTATGCCTTTGATGTACTCAAAACCTCGTAGCTGATTTGTGACATGCAATGAGGGTTACCATATAGAATTATAGATCTGATACACAGTGAAAGTTTGAAAAACAAGGAGTCTACAAAACTAAGATATTTCCTCTTTCAATTTCTTATAAAAAACAGAAAAAAGATGCATTCAATACTACATTATGATACTTTACGGCGAAGGTTTTTGTTTGTCAGAGTGAATAGATGACCATACCTTGTTCTTCTGTGCAACAGCTGCCAGCTCTTTCAGGATGTACTCTTTAAGTCCTTCAAGTTTGCAGATTTCAGCAAACGAACCCTTATAGCCATTGGAGTGTGCCCACTTCATTGTGTTTTCTTCGTGTGGATTGACTACTGCAACTAAACTTGATCTGAAACTGTCCCCATATACCCAGATCTAGAAAAAGGACAGAAATGACAATATTAGATGTAGACCAATATTCTCTCTTAATTCAGCCATATGCTATAGCTGCTGAATTGTTTACTTACATCTTCAACAAGTGGAGGGAAGCCATACACTTTCTCCAGGTACTCAACTGCAACATACTCCCCTTGTGACAACTTAAATATGTTCTTTTTTCGGTCAATCACCTTCAGGATTCCGTCTGGGGTCATCTCTCCAATGTCACCTGAAAATAAGTGTGTTTGAGTATTGTATTGTGGAACCTTATCTAATTTTTTTTTTAATTTCATTAAATTGAGTATTCACCTGTATGAAACCATCCGTCAACTATTGCTTCATTTGTGAGTTCTGGACTTTTGTAGTACCCAGCGAAGAGAGATTTCCCGTGAATGCAGATTTCACCACGTGAAGGGACACCAAGTGGATCATACCCCATCTCGGGTACTTCTTCCAGTCGTATTTCAGTGTAGGTGGCAGGTACACCAGCACTTCCAACCAGGGCCATGTCATCAATGTAGCAGACGGTACTAGGTCCCAGTGTTTCTGTTAAACCTGAGCAAAGGTCACAGAATCTACCCTCATACTGGTTTCTTTTGAATTGGCTAATTGGGATTTACAAGTCAGGCACTTGTTAGGATTGAAACAGAATATATAGATTCCTGAGAAGTTTCTGCTTCTACGTATAAAAAGCAAGGTGCAACCATGTGCAAGTGCAATAAAGCTAAATACTTAAAACACAGTAGCTTTGTAAAAGTTCTCTCAAAACTAGTATCTGCGATGGAAAATTGAAATAGTGATTCACAGCAGAGATAGGACAAGGATAGTAAACAGGAAACCTGGAGTCAACCTAGACAGTAAGTAATTGGCGTTATAAGTGTTTACTTCATTTTGTTACACTTTAGTACTTTGCCATTTTCTCATTTCTCTTTCCTTTGATGCTACAGAATTAATTTGGAACAGTAGAAAGTGTTTGTATGCATTACCATAGCCTTGGATAAAGTATGCACAGGTGGTCACTCTCATGAACTCTTCAATCTCATTACTTAACGGAGCCCCTCCTGAAATTAATAAGCGAAGACGACCTCCAAGCCTTGCCTTGACCTAAATCAAAGAAATGGCAAGAAGTGCCCGGTATAAAAATTGTAAGTGCTGCTTCTACAGATATTTTTCTTTTGGCTGTATACATTTCTTTTGTTCTTCGGTAGATATTTAGGTCTAAGAAGCATGTAACCTTGCGAAAAGCCAGCATGTCCGCAAAAGGTGAAGCAGTTTTGTGCGAGTAGCCTGCTTTCATGCTTGCCAGTTTGCTGAATTTAAAAAACTACAGTAAGATAAAGTTGCTTTGCAGCTAGAAGGAACTCAGGATGCCAGACAACTTACCGATTGTACAAAGCATTAAAAATTACCCTTCTTAGAGGTCTGAGTTCCGCAATGGCCTTTAAGATACCTAGAGCCATTCATAAGGGGCTGTCTGAGTCAACAAAATTTGAGCTTAGTTGATAGAGTATTCTTATTTCACTACCTTCATAAATTCTTTCGTACACTCGGGGCACCCCAACCAGTAAAGTTGGCTTTAGCTCCACGATATCGTCCCTCAAGGCATTCAAATCCTGACAAGAAAGTAAATATTTGACTGTGATTTATTGATTAAATAATGATTACTTTATGATTAGAAAGGCTAATGTAGTGGATTTTCTCACTCCATGGTAATAGCCAATTGAGGCCCCTTTGTGAAAGAAATACTCTTCAATCATGCGGTCAAGGATGTGAGCAAGTGGGAGAAAGGATAGAAAGACATCATCTGTTGTCATCTGATTACATGAAGGCACCAAGTTTCTATTAAGTCATGCATAAAACAGAAATATTATTGAATCATACTCAGAGCACTGTAATTAAGGGTAGGAGGTGACCTTGTCATCAAACTGATCCATAAAGAGGTCCACCCCTTTTACATACATGGCATGGCTTTCATGGGTCAGCATCACACCTTTGGGCTGTCCGCTTGTTCCACTTGTATACATGATAGTGCATATATCACTTGCTTGTGGAGGGCAAGGTTGATGAGGATTATCTTTTCCCTGAAATCCAGTTCCAAAGCTGATGCTCAGTCAACATATATATTTCAAAACATCAGTTCATTACAATTATAACCATCATAACATTACTACAAAACCGACTCTGAATAGTTTTGTCTAGCTGTTTCAGTAGGTTAAACTGTAAACATCCCACAATTAATATACCTACCACTTTTAAGAAATCATTCCACGCGTACATTTTCATCCCAAAATTATCTGCTTCTTTGATTTGTTCACTTGTTGCCGAAGTGAATGCCACCAAAGCTGTAACCATGTGTTGCACAATGATGTTTGAAACTATAGTCTTTCTAAACTACAAATGGACCCTACAGATTTTGACATTGCTTACCTTTTAGTCTCTTAGCAGACTTGCAATTAGGGGATAGTATCTGCAGATCAAAAGCTCTCATGTAATGTCAAAATTTAAGATGAAAGATCCTGAAGGTAGCAACATGGATAATTCATTTTAATCACACCTCTTTTATTTTCTTGTCCTGTATGAAGACAACATCAATCTCAGCGTGATTAATGATGTAGTCAACAGCTCCTGCACCTGTATGCTATGGAAAGTTATTAATTCTGAATTTCTAATGCATTACATTTGATTTCTTATTAAAAGTATGTGTTCCAATATTTATTATTATTTGATCTGAAACATTCTATGATGTGGGTCTGCTATTTAATGGTCTCCTACTTACCTAAAGTATCATATAGTGGGACACAGATCAGACTATTGGCATTGCAAGCCTGCAAAATTAATTGTGGATTAGCACAGTTTATTCAGAAAAGATCTGATGGGGAAAGTTAAAATTCATACAAGTCACTGACAGTTTACCTCCATTGCCACTATCCACTGAGGACAGTTTGCGCCGTAGATTCCGACCCTGGAACCCTGGTATAGTATAGGCCAAACAAACAAGCATCAGTTCGTCTGATCCATTTGAATGTTCTAGGATCTCTAAAAAATACGAAAAGGCTAGTTCACAAATAATGGAAAAAGGGGTCTATTTTACATAGCTTAAGTTTATGCTCTTACTGGTTGCACTCCCAGGTGCTGCAAAGCAGAGCCAGCTTGCAGCACCTCATCATAGATCTCCTTGTATGATTTCCACAAGTAGGGCCCTGGCTAGAAAATGGAAACAGAGAAGTCCAGTTATACAGACAAAAACTATAAATTAAGAAAGACCTGATATAGAATATTCACAATGCTATCATTTATGTGGTTTATATGTGTGCATACCACTCCATCTTTAAACGGACGCCATCCAAGCATCCGGTTGTTGGGATACTTGCCTACTGCTACCCTGCATAAACATATCAATTTTTACCAAGATTTTCTGAGCACTGTACATAAATTATTTGTGTGTAATACTACAAAATTTGTAATTGAAAACCTAAAGAACAATAAAAAAAAGAATAGACATGTGAGCTTGGTTGTTGTTTCAGTTGTGTGTTACCTGAACACATCCCATGATGTTTGCATGTCAGGCTCAAGAACTGGGAATCCATCCTTGGCCAGCACGCTCCGGAACACCGGTCCTACCGCCGGCTGGCCGTCTTTTCCAGGCTTACCGTCCTCCACTTTAATCGTGAAGACGTTCTTCGGATTTGCCTCCATCTCTCACCCTCAGGGTGGCACTGACCAGAGCCCTAAACGTCCAGAACTCAAGGTTAGCTCCTCTGAGAAGCTTTTTCTCTGTGGTTCCCTTCAATTACTCCATTGATTATAGTATATATATAGCCCCAAGAAAGAAGATCAATTTTAGCTAAAGGTATTCATACCATAAAATTCTGTGAGCTGAAAGTTTGTATGTGCCAAAAAGAGAGAGAGAGAAAATAATCTACTAAGCAAGGAGTTAAATAGTGAGGGGTGAAAGCTTCCAGGGTCAGAGCTTACTACACCCCTTTATGAAATTTTGTGATTATAAAATGGTATCCTTGTGTGTGCGTGTGCCTGTGTGTGTTGTCGCTGCAAACTGAACAAGCAGTCGAAGAACATTGCCGACTTGCAGGTTTGGTTTGATCAAACATTAGAGAGAGAGAGAGAGAGCTTACAGAGAAGGGAGCTTGGAGGAGGCAGAACTCTTGGGCCGAGTTGAGAAAGAGCTCGCTCTGACGCCCTGTCGATGGGAGGAAGAAGAGAGGCCTCTTTTCTTTCCTATATATGCTGAGAGGGAGGCGCCATGGCGAAGAGAAGTTGTGTGGGGATGGAGGAGAAGTGGCGCCGGCGTGGCCCCCACGCTAACCATCCCAGCGCTGCTGAACCTGAAACTGCTTAACCCCAGGTTTAGAGAAGCTTTGTGTGCTGAGCGCGTGAAGAATCCATCTTTCTTCTTACGGAGAGATACTTACGGAGAGATAGGTACGTGCGTCATCACGCGACGAGAGATGAAGAGACAGAGAGTGGGGAGGAGGGAAAGAGGGTAGTTGGCTCAGGAATAACTACTGCATCTCCCTTTCCCTTGCCAGTTGTCCCGTATGGTCAGTCCTCGTCACATTTAGTTATTCACTGTACTACTACCAATAGTCTATACCTGTTAAAAGCATGTTTTGTCATACTCATCCCAGTCATCCACTCTTTTTTTTCTAACTCTGAAAGTCATGCTCTCTAGGTTTAGTGCTGTTGTTTGTTGTTTGTTTGGGATTAGGCCGTTGAATTGAATGATACAGTGGCTGGCCGTGGTAACTATCAAGTATCAAGAACAACAACATGTACATGATATAATTTATATAATAATGAAAAAAAAATATAAAGAAGCATATTCTGCCCCGGTTTCAGGGAAACCGAAGGCGGTGAGATCAGAGCACAGAATCCTACAAAATCTAATTTTAAAAAAGTAGCACGCACAGCATGACATGAGTTTTCAGAAAGAGATTCAGAAGCTTATTTTGTCTGAGTAGATATATATAGATCCATGAGATGTACTTGTCCGCCTAGCAACTTTAATAATCCCATCTTTTCTACAGCGGTTTTCAGATATGGCCGAGAAAATTCTCAAACCCCAGGTTTTACTGGTTCAACCAATTGATTTGGACGATGGCTGTCCAACCACCTTGCTACTCTCTCATTCGTGGTTTTTACATAGCTCATAGTGTATAACACTAATTACGTATGTTCAAAATAAATCCCATATGATATGAAAAGCTGAAGTGTCTAATAACTTTTTTATAGAAAATAGTATATGTCAAATTGCTGAAGTAACAGTTTTGGTTTCAAGTAAACAAAAACAGAAGGAAGTATAATGGAAACTTCAATTTTTTTTCTGGAAAAGTTGAAGTGTCTAAATACGTTTTATAGAAAAAAAAACGCATGATCAAAATTAAAGTAAAGGTTTTTTTGTTAACCAAACGAAAACGGAAGGAAGTATAAGGTACGGAAACTAGTTTTGTCTCGTACAGTGAAGGAGAAGATAGCGGTCCACAAGGGCGATCTGGAGATATGGCTGCTACTGGCGATTGGTGCCCTCTCAGCATCGACGTGCCTTTGTGGTCGGAAGGTACACGTTACTTCATTGCATAGGCTTTTGTTGGGTATCCTGCTTTCTGTCTAGTTTGCTGCTATCTATCTTTTCTTATTTACGTGTTGTACCGTTTGATAATCTTCATCTTTATTATTCTCCATATGGTTTACAGTTTGGCATCAACCCGAAATTTGGGTTAAGTTGATCTGACATTGGTCTGGGATCTGACAGAGATCCTGTCCAACTCGGGGGAAAAAAAGATGGCTGAGCGTGTAACGCTGCCGGTGCAACTATCGTGCCTTCCTATTTCATGGTGAAAGGATTTGTCACGACGGCCTATTAAATACTAGTGTGTCTAGTAAGACTTAGTAGTATAAGTCTGGATTAACCAATTGCCCAACTTGACTTGTCTAGTCATTGACTGAATCCTGTTATCCTTTCGGTTAAGATTCTGAATTTAAACTTGGAAACTGATATATGGTAAATGGTTCCACCGGTTCACCCACCCAACTAGGTCATCTGCAAGAAAAAAAAAAGAAATCAACTGAGCTGTATTTGAGCAATTAAAATTTGTCTTGCTGTTAGCAATTCTTCTTTTTTTTTTACTTGCGAGCAATTGAGCTATAATTGTCTTGTTGTGGTTGGCCTTTGACCATCTATGCTACTCATACAGCATGAAACTCTTCTTTGCCCTTCTTCTTTAATTGAATGGCAAAAGCTCCTGTCTAATCTTCCAAAAAAAAAGAAATTAATTACCTAGAAAAGAAATAAATTGAAGATAAAGATCAACTATACATGACTTTTTAGACAAGTGAACATGTTTAACTCTTTCATTCTGCACTTAGAGGAAAAGTCATCAGTGTATTAATAGAATATTGAATTTGTATATAGAAATGAAAAGTCATTTATTGCTATGAGTCTGTTCGCTTCAGCTTATTTGTTAAATTTATCAGCCATTTAGCGGTGTTTTTTTCTCACAATAAATTAGCAAATAATGCTTTCAGCCATAACTTTACGTCGAGCATGTGGCTTCAGTACGTACGTCATGTGGCTTCAGTACGTAAGTAGTGCGAGCTCCCAACAACCGATGATGTGCGTGATGATGATGATATTATTTCCAATCTACGTACCAATGAATGATCAACAGTGAATCAGCCGTACTGTAGACTGAAGTGGCCGATCCTGTTTGTCTTTCCGTGGAAATAACTGCGCTGCCAGTTCATCTTGGCGACTGCATCAAAGGAGCAGCAGCACTGCCACTAGCTAGTAGTGATATTTTCATCTTCGCCAGCCGTGTTTGGTTTGCATCGATGGTTTGCATCGATAAATTTTACAGATTGTATATGAAAATAAAAAATACATTTAGAGAGTAATTTGCGAGACGAATCTTTTAAGCCTAATTAGTCTATGATTAGATGCTAACTACCAAATAAAATGAAAGAGCTATAGTACCCATTAAACTTTAACGTCTCCAACCAAACACCCCATCAGGCTAAAATCCAAAAACTTTTCAAAATTCTTTGTCACATCAAATTTTAGGGCACATACATAGAGCATTAAATATAGATTAAAAATAATTACATAGTTTATCTGTAATTTGCGAGACGAATCTTTTAAGCCTAGTTAGTCCATAGTTGGACAATAATTGTCAAATACAAATGAAAATGCTACAGTGTCAAATAAAAAAAATGGATCTCAACAAGACCTAATCAATCGACGCAAATGCAATCTGCAATGGGCTTTGGAGGCAGGCGGCAGATAGCCATCAGCCAGACTTATTTATAAACTCATTTTATTTTTACTAGCTACTTCAGTCTGAATTTTTTTTGTTATTATAAGTTTATAAGGAGTCAAACTTTTTAAAATTTGTTTATAGAAACAATGTTAATATTTATATCCAAATAGATTACTAAAAAAATATATCTTGAAATAAATCCAATAATATTTAAAATTGTTTGACTTTTCGAAAATGAGAAATGCTTCTTTTTCTTTAATAGAGGGAGTAGGAGTATATAAGTCTTCAATAAGCAATTTTAGCTTGTACTACCGGCTCAGTCGAACTTTGAACGTTTTGATCAACTAGTCAATTCATGTGTCTATTTGGTGTGAAATAATTTATCAATAACTCTCATGAGTTTTGTTTAATGTGGTATTGACTTCGTTGCAGTTTATATGTTTTTATATACGAAATCATCTCATATTATGAGCAAACATTCATACTGTACTAGATTGCAAATTTGCAGAAGCAACAACATTGCAATAATCCATGGCCAGTTGTTGGCGAAACAGTAGCCATTGATGCATCTTGCATGTTACAAAAATACTTGTATATGCATACTGTACAATATCAGGGGTCCATGATGGGCCTTGTTTAGTTTTTTTTTGGCAAAATGAACATTGTAGCACTTTTGTTTGTATTTGACAAATATTGTCTAATCATAAACTAACTAGGCTCAAAAAATTTATCTTGTAAATTATAGACAAACTGTGCAGTTAGTTATTATTTTTATCTATATTTAATGCTTCAATACATAAACCATAAAATTCGATATGAGGAAGAATCTGACATTTTTTGCAATTTTTTTAAAACTAAACAAGGCCTAGACAGGGTGGGCACTTGGACGTACTGATGACTTATGTGTTAGCATTTATTTGGTTGATCATGCCTATCCGCTTTAAAAATAATTGATGTTTTCTTTTGTATATAGTATGCGGTTTTATTTATAACAAATTGATGGTACGTTAGGTCACTGCACGGCGCGAGTCCTAGGATGCAAGAGTTTTTTTTTTGACAACATGTAAGGCAGAGTTGTTGCTTGCCACGGGTAAAAGTAAGGGGGTGAATAGGTTACTGTAGCACATTTATAACTATAACAATTAGTATTTTATTATGAACTAATTAGGTTTAAAAGAGTTTCATAAATTATTCTCTACCTATGTTTTTAGTTTCATAAATAGTCTATATTTAATACTTTATATATATATCCAAACATTCGATAAGATAGGTGTATATGGCCTAATATTAGCACAAGTGATAGCTAAAAGAAGACACCCTAGCTTAGGTATGAAGAAATGCAAAGCAGGGGAGTCGAAGAAAACGAGCAGGAATAGAGGTAGAAGGAAATAGTGAAAAACTATAGAATTCTAAAACACAAGAATTGTGACTTTGAGCTGTTCTAAAACACAAGAAGTATAACTTTGAGCTGTTTGGACTGCGTGAATATTAAAAAAAAACATAACATGTCTCTAAACAACAAATCAGTTATATATTATTTAATTTAAGGAGCAGCCGCGTGATGAGAGAGCACGCTAGATTTCCATTTATTCTAGGTGGATGTGTTTTTCCCCTACAAAATGCACACAGCTTGCTCCCTTTCCTCGTGAAGGGAATTTTATTTTCCTTCGTTCCAAACGCACGCACTCACTTCCTTTCCAAAAGAAGGATAGACTCTAAAATTCCTCCAAAATTCTTTCAATCCAAACAGCCCCATAAAATTTCTACCAATGTATTTTAAAAAGCTTCCGTCTTTCACAAAAGAATGTATTATTGTATAGAATATGACCAAAAACATCGTCAGAGGGTGACCTTTATTGCATAGACGTTCTCAATATAAGTTACAACAATATTTTGTTAAAAGATTTATAAGTTTCATTAGGGTCGGCAGACCCTGATGACAAACACCTCTAGATCCGCTGCGCTATGTTGCTAGGTCATTAGGCATCATGCATCTCCCAACCTCTCAACTAAACATCGAATGTGCTGAGCAGTTAGCAAGTAGAGCGTTATTACCTTATATCAAGAAGGAGATGAGTTTTTTTTCCTCATGAATGTCACAAACCTACTTTCATACGGCCTTGTTTACATTCGAAAATTTTGTAAGTAACACTGTAGCATTTTCGTTTGTATTTGGTAACTATTGTCTAACCACTGACTAACTAGCTCAAAAGATTCCTCTTGCGATTTTCAATATCACTGTGCAGTTAGTTATTTTTTTAATCTATATTTAATACTTTATGTATGTGCCGCAAGATTCTATGTGACAGGGAATCTTAAAAAGTTTTTGAATTCTGAGAGAAAGTAAGGCCTTGTTTAGTTGCAATTCTTTTTTTGAAAAATGAGGATTGTAGCACTTTCGTTTGTATATAACAAATATTGTCTAACCATGGACTAAATAGACTCAAAAAATTCGTCTTGCAAATTACAAGCAAACTGTGCAATTAGTTATTTTTAATATATATTT
>Ga0182004_10002643_pt1 | contig 14036 bp, 11 predicted proteins | sample Sormic07211540_1_FD_120479 | JGI IMG/M metagenome (GOLD analysis project Ga0182004, IMG submission 120479) | Endophyte microbial communities from Sorghum bicolor roots, Mead, Nebraska, USA - 072115-40_1 MetaG | ecosystem: Host-associated > Plants > Roots > Unclassified | place: USA: Nebraska...
TATATTGAACATCTGGACATGTAAACCATCACAAATTAAAAAGCTGTTGTCGTTGCTTGGATAGGGGAGAAGTTAGTGTTTTGGAGTGAAAATGTTGTATATATATGAGGCCTTGTTTAGTTTCAAAAAAAAATCAAGATTCTCCATCACATTGAATCTTTGTACGCATGCACAGAGTACTAAATATAGATAAAAATAATTAATTACACAATTTGTCTGTAATTTACGAGACGAATCTTTTAAGTCTAGTTAGTCCATGTTTGGATAATAATTACTACTACAAACGAAAGTGCTACAGTAGCCAAAACCAAAAATTTTCCCCAACTAAACAAAACATGAAATCTGGTGATGAACCAGACCAAATATGTGCAGGGATATCAATCTGACGGGCCAACACGAGGCCGAGGCTATTTTGCGAGCCATGCCATGTCGGGCCACGTGGCTGGGGTGTGGCCCAGGCATGGTTTGTTCCCTCGGGCCATGCTAGTTTGAGCCCATAGGTCATCGAGGGCGGCGACATCTCTTGTGTGTGGTACCAAAGATATCTCCCGTGTGTAGGCATATATATGGCCATGCAGCCCGAGCCCTCGGTGACCTATGGGCTCGAACTGGCATGGTTTGGTGGTATTGAGGAGCATTTTGGTGATCTCTTGCCTGTTGGTGCAACTCCGAGAGACCTAAAAGTTGTTGTTGTACAGTGATCTGTTTTTCTGAAGCGGAGAAGAATCAACCTTTGTGCAGGTCTAAGGTGGTTGGTACCTTTTCATTGGCGCGCTAATAAGAACTAGTGGATAATACAAACTTTTCAATACCTCAACAAAACATCATCACGTCTCTTCTCTTTTTTTTTTCCATTGCACATTTACTTTCGTGTAACGTACTTTCTTAGAATTGCTACGTTATATCATAGGATTGGAACTCATGGTGCAGAACTTTTGTGCGATTAGACTAGAACACATTTTTGGGCCGTTAGATTTTAAAAAATCCAACCAATTGCAACCATCCATCGGAACTGAAACCCTGAATGGCAACGTCCGCCGCCGTGACCGCTTTACGCCCCACGCGCGCGCCCACGGCCCGTGGTGGCGACCTCCTCCGACGGCGAATCCATGCGGCCGCCTCGGTCGACTTCCTTGTTCCTGCGGCGCTGCAAGCGCCCGGCAAATCGGCACACAGGCAAAAAGCCTCTGGCCTCGTGGGGTACCGCGCGTGTCCCCCTCTCCGTCTCTTTGTCGACGTTCCCGTGGGCGTGGGGGGAGGGGAGGCTGCCTGTGCGCGCGGCCCCCACCTACGTGCTGACGTGGCACGTGCCCGCACGGACTCGGCCGCGCTCGAGTCCCAGTCGGATACGGGATCCGTGCGACGAGACGAGCCACCCCCGCAGGCCGCGGAGGCGGGGGCGTCACGGACTCCCGTGCCGGGCCGGGCCGTGCCTGTCCGGCCTCTCGGGGTCGGGTCCCGTGCATGCGCCGCATCGGAGTCCGGGTCCGCCGCCCGTCCCCCTCGCCGCCGCAATATAAGCCTTGGCTCTCGCACCTCGCCGCTCTGCCGTACCCTACCAGCACTACCACCAACCAACTAACGGCACGAGTCCGCGCGCGCCCGCGAACGAACGATCGCAACGCCCCACGCCCACCGACCGATCGGCCACGCTCGCCCTAGCTCCAGCCGCCGCCATCGGTGGGTAGGCACCTGCGCCCTGCTGCGGCTGCTGCTGCTGCTGCCGTGCCGCCCGCTACTTAGGTTTACTAGCGTAGTCCGGAACCCCCACGAGCGCGGGAAGGGGAGCGCGCGCGCGTCCGTCTCGGCATGGACGCGGGCGACGACGACGCGGTGCTGCAGTACGCGGTGGCGGCGATCGCCGACGAGTCCGCGGGCGCGGGGGAGTTGGCGGCGGGGCTGGCCGCGCTCTGCGACGTGCTCGCCGTGTCGGGGCCGGACTTCATCCTCGCCATCCCGCACGCGGGCCTCGCCGCGCGCCTCCCCGCCCTCCTCGCCGGCGGCTCCGGCTCCGGCTCAGGGTCCGGCGCCTGCGGCAGCAGCGACGTGCCGCTGCTCGCCGCGCGCGCCATCGCCGAGGCCTGCGAGGCCGCGCCACAGTGGGCCCCGCGATTCGCGCGACACGGCGCCGTCGACGCGCTCCGCGACAGGCTCCTCGCCGTCGACTGCATCGAACTCGCCGAGGAGGTTGGTTGCTTTTTTTTTTCTGCTGCGCACTCTTGTTCGTCTCTCTCCTTTTTTTTCTTTTCCCCCTCCTAGTGACGTGCCGTGCCGTCGTACTAAAACCCCATTAATCCAATAAAGCTGCATAAACCTAAAGACCCTAATAAACCTCCCACCACTGTTTTTTCTTAAACCCTGTCTGCTTGTCTCGATCGTAATAAGGCTGCTCCTAATTAAGGTTGCTCGTCTAGATTAGTCGTACCGATCCATTAATACTGAGTGTCGCGGGCTGTGATTAATCTGTTGCCGGGCGGATTGTTAATTTGTTATTGCAAATAAAATCTGGTTAGTTTCCATCTACGTACTATGTGCCGTGTAGTCACGCCGGCTAACCAGCTCTGAGCCTCTCTTTGTTCATACGTGGACTGCAATTAATATTGACAGGATTTGTTCCGCGATCATATAATCTAGTAGTCGTTGTGCAGTGGTCAAGTTTTAAATTAAAATTGTGGGCGGTGGTTGGGTAGGTGGTTTGCACACACTCCAGTTCACTAAAGCCATAGTAAAGTTGCTACTGTATCCAGGGGGCATAAAACTGCAGTTGGGTCTTGGGTGCGACCTGATGAAAAACGGGATGGTATGTACTAAGTTTGGGTTCCTTTATTCTCTTTTGCACAAGTGCAGGTGCATATATTTGTTTATAAGTCCGTTTATATATTTGATTAAACTCAACTCCTTGTGTTGTAATAAGTGTCCTTCTACCTTCGCTTGCTGTTCTTATTTTGACAAGTTGGTGCTAAAAGACATCTCCATCTCTCTTTGCTATCACTTTGACAGTGCTTGCGAGCTCTGGACGCCATATCTTTGGAATGTCCAGACGAGTGCCTCAGAAGGGGGGTGGCAGCTGCTGTGCTGCAGTTCTTCGACTTCTTTTCGACGAACAAGCAGGTAATGGCACATGAGCGAATGTTTTGTGGCTTTTTTTTTCGAGAACATGCGTGGCATGTATTTCATTAAGCAGGAATGTTTTGTGGCTTGATCTGCTTGTGCATTGTTCGTTCTCTGTCTCGTATGTCCTGTGCTCACCAACTGTTTGTGGATATGCCTACAGAAAGTGGCGCTCCAGATCGTCTGGAATGTCTTCACCGATTATGATGAAGTGAATGCTGCTAAGGCCATGGAGGCTGTGCCTGCACTCTGCAACCTTCTGCAGTATTCTGATAGGATGGTAATAATTATATATTGATGGTTTCTTTGTTTGTTTCTTTTATATGGGAAGATATATTGATGGGCCGTTGATCCTTGTGGATGCTAGATTCTCGAATCCACTATTTCGTGCTTGGCATTGGCTGCTGCTGGTGCTTCCGGAACTAAACACATGAGTAAGCTCTGTGAATCGAATGTGGTCCAGGTGACAATGACTTTGATGGTTGATGAGGGGTGGAAGAGCCTCAATGATGCCACTTTAACTGTATGTCTCATCATCCTTCCTTGAATTCGTTGTTATCTTTTTGCTTTACTCAATCGAACATGTTTGGCAGGGCATTCTGGGGCTGCTTAAAGGTCTTGCTTCTGTCTCCGCAAAGGCTGTGAAGTCTCTTTTTGAGTTAAATTTTTGTGAATTGCTTGAACAGATGATAACTTATTACAGCTATTTGCACCACGATAGTCATAAGGTACTCTACTTCTCTTTTTATTACCTAGTGCAATTTTGTGGTCATGCACCTATTATTGAGGTGCTTTAACTCCCCCATTGAGGTTCCTTGATTGAGGTGCCTTAACTCCCCATTGAGGTTCCCCTAACGTGCCAAGTTCCATGAGGGAATATTGTTAACATCATGTGCCACATATTTGTAAAAAAAAAGTAAATCAGAGTATAGTTGCATTTACTTTCAGAGAGTGCACAAAGGGAAGCCCTTTTACACTCAAGCCACCAGTAGACTTCTGTGATATCACAAGATAGTAGATATATATATGTGGATGCAATTTATATGCATGCTATAGCCTGCAAACATCTTGGTGAATCTCTTAGCAGTTGACATTATTCAATTCCCAACTGCAGGTCCAGATACTTGTGGAGCTCATTTACCAGCTTATGCCACCTCTTAAAACCTCTGATCAACATGCTAAACTAGTCACTGCAAAGAGGAAACTCATTATGAGACAAAGTCGATACATGAACCAGCTTGCTAGCATCGTCGCCCTTATAGTACAGGTACGAGGTATTTTTTCAGGTCCTCTACAGGAGGACCTCTGGGTGCCTGCAGAAATCCAGAATTTCCCTTTACATGTGCACTTCTTTTGTCCAATGTAGGTTGCAAAATCTGCTGCACTATCATCAATTTGCCACAGCTGTGTTGTTCTCATTGGCAAGATTGTTCAATTAATCACACCTAATTTCCTAGTGGAGTTACAGAGGACTGTAAATCTCTCAAGGTAAAATTTCTACAAAATTTACTTTTTTTTCTTAAGTAAGATTTTGAGCTTTGAAATGTGCTGCCTTGTCACCATGCATGATGTTCATGTTTATCTCTCGTCTTTGTATCAGCTTTCTTAATTGTTTGTTGGCCCGGAAAAACCACCACATCTTATTTGAAACACTCAAGATTTCAAGGACCCTTTTGGAAAAAGACCAGCTCTTTTCCTTGGAGACCTTTACCAAGGAGGGTGTAAAGCATGCAATTGAGTATATAGTATCACAATCAAAAAACACCAGTCACCAGTCAGAAAGAAACAACAGCATGAAAGAAAGTTGCCTTTGCTTTGACCTGGAATCTTCCTCGACTGTTGAGGCATGCAGCATTGAGAATGATGCTGTCATGGAGCTAGCAGAAGAGATAAAGAAAAACTTCTTCTCGGTAAAACGGAGCAAAAAAACTTCACATAGGTTTGGATTTACTCTCAGAAGTGTCAGGGACTTTTTTGCTAGGTTGAATGTATATGCCTTGACACACCCTGCTGAAAATCCTGATAGCTGCAAGCAGTTGTCTGATCTTTCAAGGAGATTATTGTCAGATGAACTGCCAGTTACTTCCACTTTTGAGTTTGTGCAGAGTGGATCTATCAAATGTTTTGCAGTTTATCTCTCAAATGGGGCGTACTGCAATGCAGACCTCAATGATGGACCTGTACTTGAGCAGCTTAGTAAGGTGCAGAGTCGGCTGCAGCAATTTGCTAATTTGGCTCTCACCCTCTCCAATAAAAGTTCAGCAAATCCACTTGGGATTTTGGTGGAGAAGCTGCTAGACACTTTGCACATGTGCTATGACAGTTTTCCTGTAATGCTATCTGATGAACAGATTTCACGTGAGAGCATGATGATTCCGCTGAGATATCCTGAGGCCCAGGAACCAACGTTATTGGAATTAAAATTTCGGAGGTCGCGGAAGGAGAGAGAATTACGGAACTACAATGGTGTTCTTAGTGTCGACCTTTTCTCAACCCCAGATACCACTGAGCCAATTCTATTTCCTAGGGTCTTTAGAAGAACTGATCAGGAAGCTGCATCCAAGGTATTCATCAATACACAGTTGCTCAAGAATATAATTTCTTCAATGTTAATGCAAAAAATGGGCTAATTCTCTTGAACTTGAATTATTCCCTTCTAATCTTGAAATTATCCTATCATACCAATACAGTTTACTTCCTCTGTTCCAAATTATATGACTTCTCTAGATACATATCTTTTGCTATGCACTGAGATATACAATATGTCTAGATACATAGTATTTGGAATGGAGGGAATACATGCATATAATCATAACCATTTAGGATAAATCTTGCATGTTTTTGCTTTTATTTTTTCGGTATTGTAAACTCTTGTATGCAATATTTAATAGTTCCCTCTTGTTTCTATGATTTCAGAATTCCAATCAAGAGATAGAAGCAAATGGGAGCAAAAAATTAGTAGAGTCCAAAAATGGTATACACCCATCTCTCTTTCATGTCTCATTCCCTCGTGCTTTCCTTGTTATGTTAGTCTTGCTTGACGTTCATTATAATAAGATAGCAACATAAATAAATTAACACCCGCGTATCTTTTAGATGATGGGAACAGATCCTCAAGACTGAGATTCTTGTACAATGGCGTGACACTCCAACCATCTGTTACATTTTTCGAATCGATACTCCGTCTGATGAACAAGGGACAATCTGATCTCTTGATCGACCCATCTTTCTGGGAAAAAGAACACAACATAACCTATAGGAAAAGAAAGAAAAGCAAGGAGATCTCTTCTCAGAGTTCCTACTATACTCGGTTATCCCACGTGCAAGAAAACCTTCAACGCGCATGGTTAAAGGACCCTTTTTTCACTGCCATACTTCATGGCAAACTTCCTGGTGATCTGGATGTGTCTGATCTGTCCTACAATCTCTTGTTCATGCTGAAAGTTCTTGAAGGGCTGAACCGTTTTTCATATCAACTGTTGATGGATGAACAGATAAACAAATTTGCTGAAGGAACTCTACAAGACCTCAATGATCTCGAGGTGTCAATATATCCAGTTCCACGACATCACTTCATCAGTAGCCTTCTCGTAAATAAGCTAGAGGTGCAAATGCAAGATACCTTCTTTGAGGATGGCCTCATACCCTCATGGTGTGTCTATCTGGTTGAGACCTGCCCATTCCTGTTGTCCTTCGATACACGGTGGAAGTACTTCTGCCTGACTGTGCATCGCTCATTCATTCCGGACCAGGTTAACAGTTCTCCAGAACAGGTTCACAATACTTTGAACCAAGTTAATGGTCACTTGGACCAGGTTAAGAGTCCTCCACAAAGTAAAAAGTACAGGGTAGCCCGAAGTGCTATCCTTGAAGGTGCTGTATCAGTTATGACCAGTCATGGCTCAAGTAGTAGAATCATTGACGTAGAGTTCGAAGGAGAGGTTGGGACTGGGCGAGGTCCAACATTTGAATTCTACACTACAGTTACTCATGAACTTCAAAGGGGCGGGCTTGGAATGTGGAGAGGAGACAGTGGTGAACATGGATTCATTCATGCTCCTTTTGGATTATTTCCAAAGCCGTGGTCGCCATCAGGCACTTCATCACAAGGAGTTGATTTTACTAATATGCTACAGAAATTCAAGCTTTTAGGGAATCTTGTAGCGAGAGCAGTTCTGGATGGAAGGATCCTGGATATTCCACTTTCTAAAGCATTTTACAAGGTCATGCTTGAGCAGGTAATTCTTTCAGCAATCACCCATGCTATGACCCTTCTGATTCCAAATTTCTGATTTTGAATTCCTTCTCCGTTGTTCTAATCACTGTATTTTTTGTTTTAGGAGCTCGATATATATGACATCCCATTGTTTGATCCTGAGCTGGGCAAGATAGTAATAGAGTTTCAAGCACTTGTTAGTAGGAAGAACTTTTTGGAAACCTCTTCCAGAGCATCTAACCCTATGGTTGATTTGACCTATAAAAACGTAAAATTGGAGGATTTGTGTCTTGACTTCACTCTTCCTGGAAATCCTGAATATGAACTTGTTCCTGGAGGCTCAGAGAAGCCGGTAACACTTGAAAGTTTAGGTGAATATGTATCTTTGGTTGCTGATGCAACACTGAAGAGCGGGATTGCCAAGCAGATCGAGGCTTTCAAGTCTGGAATTAATGAGGTCTGTTTCTCATGAAATAGAGCTAAATGAGTTTCTCTCGTTCTATGCAGACATACTAATTCAGGTCTACCACTTGCAGGTTTTTGCTCTTAAGGCCCTCAAAATGTTTACTGAGGAGGAAATGGAATGCATACTATGTGGTGAACAGGATGCTTGGGCTGTACGTTTCTTTCTGTACTCCCAAAGTCTTGTGCAAACAGGATCCTTTCATTGTTGTAATTGTGTTTATCTTTTGCAGTTAAAGAACCTCGAGGATCACATGGAGTTTGAGCATGGCTACGATATGAGCAGTCAACCGATTATTATTGTAAGTAGTATGCCTATCAGACATTGTATTCCTTGAACTCTAATCAACTAATTAAGAGCTCAACTTAACAACTTGCAGTTCCTGGAGATATTGCGAGAGTTTGGAAGAGAGGAGCAGCGGGCTTTCATACAGTTCAGTACTGGAGCCCCTCAACTCCCGCTTGGCGGCCTAGCTTCGCTTGAGCCCAAGCTCACTGTCGTACGCAAGGTTTGTTAGCATAGCTAATTATACCACTACTAGGCATAGACCTATTCTTTTGATGAGTACTTATCATCTGCCATGCATCTTGCTCAACAGCAATGCGATGGCAATGTAGACGACGAATTGCCAAGTGTCAATACCTGCCGGCACTTTATCAAGCTCCCTCCTTACTCCTCGAAGGTACCACAAAAATTATATCAGTTTAGTAATCTGTTTCGTTTTCGTGAAGATGAAAAACTGAGACCTATTTATCATTGGTATCTGTTTCTTGATCGCAGGAGATAATGAGAACGAAGCTCAAATATGCCATTACAGAGGGTCTAGGCTCCTTCCACTTATCATGATAACAAGACAGAAGTGCACAGGATGATGGAAGAACAGTGTACATTATAGAAGGAGTAGATAGCAACTGATTATTGGTGATTTATTAGAAAGAATCACACGACAGATCTAGACTTGATGTGAATAGCCATTACACCTCTCAATATTCTGATTTAGCTATTTGTTTGAACTCAGATTTATCTATTTTTCTGGTCGAGGATCAGGTTAGTTGCTCTAGACGTAGCTCAAGTTTTCTCCCCTCGTATGTACTGTATGTATATAACTACTGCGTCGAACGCCCTTCGTCGCTGCTATTTAATGATTGATTGTCAAAGAATATGCAAGCTAATTTCTTCGGAATCTCAGCCACAATATTTGTTGTCTAGTAACATGGATTTGTGATGGATAGCACTCACTCTCTGGTGTATGAAACCTGCATGATAACAAGTTCAAATTCTGCTAGATTTTGGACGCGGAAATAAAGATTGCATCTTGACAAGACATTCTGCTAATCTAGTAACAGAATGATCTGCTGGTGGCATCAAAAATCCATTTAGAGACCAAACCAGATGTATCATATTATATATAAGAGCATGAAACATCACTACTCAGAAGTTTTTACATCATCAACAGCATCTGAATTTAAATGTCAACGTGTAGACGACAGCCAAAAAGGATCTACTTCCTAAGGTTCCAATCCAAAAAATCTCATCTCACGAACTACCATCCCCTGGCAACCCAAAAGTTCGAAGCATGGTTGAACGAGCAACCTCTTCACTGCCTCATCGTCTCCATCACCTGAAAGAAAAACATGATTTGTAATTACTAGCCAAAGTTAAAAAAAGAAAAAGAAAAACAAGAGCACATGAACAGCTAATGAAGCTACACTCTCATATAACACAAAATAAGAAGAAATTACCATGATAGTAAATACACGAACCAATCAAAGAAGAAATTACCATTGATAGTAAATACGCTTACCGATCAAAGTAGCTACTGAAGAGCTGCAACAGGTGAGGAGGTGTCCAATGACATGCTCTGTGGCTGTGGAGGATCATCAACTGGTGCAGCAGCTGGAACTGGAAGCAACGAGGTGATACGGAAGCTGACCAGGGATGCCCTGATGGAGCCGATCTTGGCGGTGCCTGAGAACGCCTCGTCCGCATGCGCGCTGTTCTTGAAGATCACCAGAGCAGTAGAGTTCTCTGCCCGGACTTCCTTGACAGGTCCGAACCGGCTGAAGATCATGGTCAGGTGACGCGCCGAAGGCACAGCGCTTGCGCTGCTGAAGTTGAGCACCAGCCCAGTTTCGTGATCGCCATTGTTCTTGCTCACTGGAGGAAACTGCTCATCATCTGCAGCTATGGCACACCTTGCCATGTCTGGCGCTGGCACTGCCGGAGGTGGAGGAGGACAGGAGTTGCCGCCGTTGGCCCTGTTGAGGATCACCGGCGAGAGCGACATCTGCTGCGCGGCACGGCTCATGAGCTTCCCCATCTTGGTGAACATCTGCTGGGCCGGTGTGGGCAGCGGGAGATCCTCCTGTTCCAGAGCTTCGTAGTCGCCGGTGTCACGGGCTGAGTTCCCTTTCGTCGCGCTGCGGCTGCTCCTGCTGGTCACCCTCCGTTTCGCAGAGCCGCCTCCTGCGGTCGACGACCTCCTCCGCTTGGCTGTCGCAGTGACGACACCATCGATGCCGTGGACGACCGTGTACTCGGGAAGGCCCCTCGTCGAGCGCCTCCACCGGCCGAGCGCCTCGATCTGCGCCGCGGCAACGGTGAGGTCCACCCTGTCGGCCCCGGCGCGCGGCTTGGTGGCGAGCGCGGAGAGGTACCCGACGAGCGCCTCGGCCTGGAGCGCGCCCCTGGCGAAGGCCGCGTCCACGGGCGCCCCGTACGCGCCGTCACGGACGCCGGCGTTGTCGATCACCTGCCTGTAGTTGGCGCTGGCACCACCCCCGCAGCAGCACGAGAGGCCGGCGGCCACGCGTCGCGCGACCTCGGCGAGCGCGGCGTCCACGGCGGCAGCGACGGGGGCCATGGCCGCGAGGCCCGGGAACCCTGCGCGGAACGGGAGGAGCGCCGCGGCGTCGTTCCACGCGAACGTCTTGTCCCAGAAGTAGGCGACGAGGACGGCGCCGCGCGGCCTGCGGAGCGCCCGCGCGTCCGCCGACGCGTCCGCCGCGTCGAACACCTGGGCGGGCCACCACGGGTGGTCCCTGACCTTGCCCCACACGAGGCGGCCGGGTGCCGCGACGCCCCCGCCGACGTCTTCCTCGAACGCGCACGCGTACCTCGCGCGCTCGGTGCACAGCGTCTGCGTCGGCCGCGTCGCCGCGGGCTTCGCCGCCGGACGCGCGTGCCGGCGCGGGCTCCGCAAGAGCTCCGCCACGTGCGGGTGCATAACGCGCAGCCTCCCAGGGCGCAGCACCGTGCTTCTGGACCCGAAAGAAGCGTCCTTGCCGAGAAGCGTCGCCGCGACGTCGCCCTCCTCCGCCGGCGCCGACGACGCCATGTAGCGCGACACGCCTGGGAAGAAAGAAAGAAAGAACGAAACGAACCGAACCGATCAGCACGAGGGAGTACGGGAATGGCGCGAGCTCCGTCTCCGCGGCCGCCTCTTATGGAGAGCGAGAGGGAGAGGGGAACGTACGGTACGGACGGCGGAGGGAGGCGGCGATCGAGGCGCTTACCGAGGAGCGGGCGGACTGGTGCGGCGCGGGAAGGCGTCCGGGGCGAGAGAACGCCGCGACGGGTGGCGGCGGAAGCCAGCGAGACCCCGCGAGAGAGAGGGAGAAGAGGAGGTGGTGGGGTTTTGGTTGGGGGTTTGGGAGGGAGGCGCGGCAGGGGAGGAAGGAGAAGAGAGGAGGGAGATCAGGACTCAGGAGAAGGTGGGTGGTGGAGTGGAGTGTGTGATTGTGGGTAGGCAAGGGGGGTTAGTGCAAAAAAAAAAGAGATTCTTGCATGAGGATGAGCTCTGTCTCTCACGTCTGCAGTGAAGATGTGCAGACTGCAGAGACTACTTTCTTCCTTCTTTTTGTTTCTGCATTTTTTTTACATTTTTTTCCTTTTTGTTTTGAAAAAAAGAGGCTTTTAAAGAAGTAGTACTATGTAGGTGTGGTCTTGTGGTTGCTGCCATTCAATCATACATATATTGGAATGATGCTAGCTTGTGTTTTGTGAAATTGTGACAAGCAATGCAAGAAGATTTTTCAAAAGGACAATGCAATTGGTGTGGCTGTGGATTTGGGATCAAATGTTGTGCACCAAACTTGAAAGTTGGTTGGTGGCTTGGTGCACACCATTAAACTCAGGTTGCTTTTCCTTTTTCATTTCCAAAGAGCCTTTGATGTCTCTCTTTCTATCTCTCTGCAGTCCCCTTTTTCGGTTTGGATTTGGCTGCATCTCCTCTGTGTTTGTGTGTGGGGTGTGTGTCTGTTTTGGCGCAGAACGAGTTGCATTCTGTCCATTGTTATTTTTTTTTTAAAAAAAAAGTTGCATTCTGTCCGGCTCCAGCAAGAAACTCACAATTGCACGAGAGGAATCTGCCTGCGTCCTCCCTCCAAGCCTTTTGTTGTTCCGTTCCACACAGGCGGTTACTGATACTGTGCAGATTGCAGGAGCATCTGCTTTTATCCAAACCGATTCCGTTTTCTCCCCTGATCAACTTGTCGTTCAACAACGCTGAGGAAACCTGATTAACATAGTCCAACCCAGACCAAAACAACACTTAGACCCTGTTTTCCCTTGCTAAATTTTAGTAGCTAGCTTCTTTTTTAGTCAATGTATTTAGAACTTTAGCTATTAAAGTGACTAAAGTTTAGCTGGCTAAAATTTAGGAAAGGTAAACCAAACAGGGGCCTTGTTCATGTGCTGCATCAGATTGTGGAATACAGACATATACACAGTATATCTGCTGTACATTATAACTACATACTACATAAGAAACATGTTTCATCAGCTACTAAAAAAGGAACCCGCTAGAAACGGTTGAGTGCACATGTTCCTAATTCCGAAACATGGTTCTGCTTGTGAATTCTATCCATGCATGTTTACATATAAGTATATTGTGTTGTCGTGCTGTTGATGAAAGTGGAATTTCATAGAGGTAAGGTAAGTAGGCAGCTAATAGAGTAATAGTTGGCGCAAAGCGGAGGCTGGACCGCTGGAGGGTACAGGTTAATTTGGGCGTGTTCGGCTATAGATTCGGAGATATTTTTGCCTGTGGGGAAATCTTTCGTCATGCGATGGATTTGGAATGTTTTTTTTTAAAAGGCAAATTGGAATGTTGTTATTAAGACCGTAACTGATTGCAAATAGCAGAGGGACTGTTGTCAACCCAAAAAGAAGCAAAAATGCAGAATGATGGATGGAGCAAGAATCATGCATGCATGGCAGAGCAGGGCAGAGCAAAGAGCCGGTGGTCATCGGGGGTTTTTTTTTTTTTGGGATAACTGGTGGTCATCGTTAAAGCACCCACATTCCAACAGCGGCACTATTTTATTTTTACCATGACCATGGCAGCATCAAATCGAGCTTCAGCGAGATGAAGAAGAGGTTACATTACAGCCTTTACATTACATTACAGTTACAGCAGGTGATCGATGCTTCCTGAATGCTCAGTACGTACAATTCAGCGGCCTCTCTCGTAACAATTCACTTGGACAAACTCAACACTCGGAGATCTTGGCTTTTTTCGTGCCTCCATGGCTGCATTGCATGCATCTTTTGCCTGTTTGGGTTCTGGCCGGCGGCACTGCTAACAGAGGTCCAGAGTAGAGTTCCTGCCTGCCCCGGCGTCCCCATGGCGAGGACGATCACGAAACGGCCGGTGGTTTCTGCATCCTTTTGTTTTTACTGGATGAGGTATACGTTGAGATGAGACTCGATCAAACATCGTCGCCTCTCGTCGTCGTGTAGTTAACTTGCGACTTCTACCGTATATATGAAGCTACAGTACACTGTACACGTCTTTGGTTTCGTACATACTATACGATGATGATGTGACGACGGCTGTACAGGGCTGGGCTACAACGTGGCACGGCTGTCCCGTGTAGCCCATGGACCGGCCATACCGTGGGCCTCAATTCCGTCATGTCAATACCGTGGGCCTCAATTCCGTCCCGTGTAGAGAGTGCCCTGCCTCTACCATGGAAAAATTCCATTTCAACCAAAGGATAGTCCTAGTCTGATTCTTCTCCCCAAATCTTGCTCTCAGGCTGTCTCCAATAGCCTATGCATTTGGGAACCCAAACCCAAAATAGGTTTCCAACACAATACCTATAGTCTCCAACAGAGTATCCATACAGAAAACCTATTTTGGGTATCAGGGGAGGCATAACCCAAATTTGGGTATCCTCTCTCCTCGAGACCCATTTGCAGAGAGTGTTGTCTTTTAGGTCTTGTTGTTGGAGAAGACTAAAA
>Ga0182004_10002644_pt1 | contig 14034 bp, 9 predicted proteins | sample Sormic07211540_1_FD_120479 | JGI IMG/M metagenome (GOLD analysis project Ga0182004, IMG submission 120479) | Endophyte microbial communities from Sorghum bicolor roots, Mead, Nebraska, USA - 072115-40_1 MetaG | ecosystem: Host-associated > Plants > Roots > Unclassified | place: USA: Nebraska...
CTATCCATACTCAATTTTTAAACAATTATAAATTCTACATTTACTAGTAAACATGTATGATACAATGGACATTATATGTAGTAATAAAAATAAATCAAGTGATATTAACAAACCAATTAATTTAAACTATCCTACTTTCTAAGATCATAAAAAGATACTATAATTCATTCTTGCAAACTACATTAATACGATCAACCATGAAATATGACATATATATAGATACTAATTCATGTGAATGATTCAAAATAACAAAGTGGATTTGAGCTAAAAAATGATGGGAACATCATAAGCCAAAAACAACATGAAAAAGACAAGAAAGACTGAAGTTAGTCACCACCAAGCACGAAGAGACGATGACGAAGTCGAAGAAGATCAACGAATGACGTTGGAGATGAAGAACAAATGAAGAACAAGCAAGAAGAAGCTCCAAGGACAACAATGGTGCTCTCGGTTTCAAATGGGCAGAGAGGAGGAGGGAGCCGGCCTATAAACCGGACCTTTAGCACCGGTTCAGAACACAAACCGGTGCCAAAGGGTCACCCTTTAGCACCGGTTTGTGTTACAAACCGGTGCTAAAGGCTTTGCCTCGGTCCGTGGCACTAGCCGGTGCTAAAGGGGACCCTTTAGCACCGGTTTTTAACACGAACCGGTGCTAAAGGGTCTCTGCCCAGCACGCCGTTGGGCAGGATCCTTTAGCACCGGTTACGAACCGGTTTTAAAGGGGCCTTCAACCCCGGTCCGCAAAAAGGCCGAGGTTTTTGGCCATTTTGGGCATCGACCAATGCCTGTAGTAGTGTTTGGAATTCCCATGATTTTTATGAAGATGAACAATAGTGATTGGAAAGTGATGGAGGGTAGAAATGACAAAAGGTACCTTTCTTAAATCCCACAAGCTCGAGATTTTCACTACTAAAACTATCTTCAGCCACACCACTTTCAGCGCTAGCACGAAACCGTTGGTGAAAGCCGGTTCGGCCAACCAGCGGTGAATTATTTTTTCATCCGCAGTTCATTATACCAATTGTCAGCGGAAATAGCTGTGCGCTCGTATCTCTCTCTCCCACTATGTGTGTTTTCTTTAAGTGGCTGACAAGTAGAACCATGTGTACACTATTAGGCTGTGACACTACCGGAATCCGGATCTTTACCGAGTGCTAAATACTTTGCCAAGTGTTTTCTTTCGGGCACTCGGCAAAGAGCTTCTTTTGCCGAGTGCCAAAAGAAAAACACTCGGCAAAGAGACTATTTTGCCGAGTGTCAAAAAAACACTCGGCAAAGAGGCTTCTTTGCCGAGTGTCAAAAAACCACTTGGCAAAGACCTTCTTTACCGAGTGTTTTTTTACGCTCAGCAAAGAAGCCTCTTTGCCAAGTATTTTTTTTACACTCAGCAAGGTCTTTGCCGAGTGTTTTTTGACACTCGGCAAAGAAAATTTCAAATTGAATTTTAAAGCCCTAAACAAATTCAAATCAAAAAGGTTTTAACTACTAAGTTGTATAACTTCTCAAGATCTACAATATTTATTTTGATTATTTTTTCATTTGACAAAGTCAAAATAAATTTGTTCACAAATTTGACATATAAGAGAGAGAGATAAGATTCATGAAAAATATTAGAATCACTATATCGGATGGACAAATAACAAAACAACCAAAATAAATTTTATAGATCTTGATAAGTTATGAAATTTTATATTTGCCAACTTTTTCATTTGAGTTAATTTTGTCATGCAAAACTACGTTTTTAATTGAAAATTTTAAAATTTGAATTTTTCAAACGACCTCGGATGGAAAAACTCCCTAAATAAACGAAACTTTGAAGTTGACAACTTTTTTATTTTGGAATTATTTGTCATGCAAAAACTACATTTGAATTTCTCAGTTTTAAAATTTAAATTTTATAAACGACCTCGGATGGAGAAACTCTCTAAATGAAAATTGTAAATCCCAAAAAGTTATGAAACTTTGTAGTTGACAACTTTTTGATTTGAAATCGTTTAGAACCTCAAATAATCAATTTACACGTTATTTGGTATAATATATGAGAAACCGAAATGCAATATTGACACAAGTTGGTTAAAGAGTTAGACACATGAGAGAGAGGTCTCGCGTTCGAATCTCATTGGACGCAATGCCACGAAAAGTTCTAAAACTTGAGCAGGAGATGGAGTTAGGTGGGCGCAGGCCCCTTGTGAAAAACATTCCTTTTTCCTCTATTTTTTGGATTTTTTTTTATTTTCTATCTTTGCCGCAGAGTGTCGGCACTCGGCAAAGATGACTTTGTCGACACCTTTTTTGTCGATTGCCCTTTGCCGAGTGTGGCACTCGGCAAGCCTTTGTTGAGTGCCAGATGCACTCGGCAAAGCCAAAAAGTCTGGTAGTGTGAGTGGCTAGCTGGATATAGAGTTAGTGTGTTTGTATCTTCCATGTCCACGCATCAATGACACCAAAATTTAGACAATATATAAAGGGATAAATAAAACATAAGCACACTTATTGACAATGCATTTGTAATATGAATGTAACATACAACAAGTGAATTTATACAACTACACACTTTATAAAGGGTTGGAAACATGAAACTAGAGATGAGAGAAGATGAATTAGAGAAATACCGACTAGGGGTGCCCGTGCCGTCCTTTTATTAGTCACTTGTGTGGGGTGGGGGCTATTCCACCATGTAGGGCTGTTGGGTTGGGGCGTGTGGTCGGGCTCACTGTGCTACCAGTTACCTAAGCCCTAAGGATTGGGATTTGGGATTTGGACATGTGCAACTAGATGCTTGGACAACCGGTGGACAGTGGTCGACAGGATGGCGCTGCCTAAAAACAATATAATCCATGATTTCCATGAAGGAAAATCCACAGATTACAATATAATCTGATAGTTCTAGGACATCATGTTGTCACATTAACAAAATCTAGCTGGTACCATAGTTCATACATTATTATGAATACCTGTTTAGAGGGTTATATCATAGAGTTTACCCATTATTACATCACCACACAGGTACAATAACACACATTGAATAGGATCAAAGTAGAATGTAGCGCCTCAACAAGGTGAAGGCTCCAACTCCACAAGCAATTCTTGAGAATAAGATAGACCACCTAGTCCTCTAGCCAACTATCATTGTTGAAGTCATACTTGGGCTCCTTGCATGTGTCAACAACTGCTTTGCTATGTGGTAAGTGGAATGCAAGGGTAAGAAAGAGGTCCTATTATTTGGTTGTGGGTTTATATTCTAAGCAAAACTCATAATCAAGGTATAAACACTTGCAAGAGGTATCATCCCATCCATCAAACTCATCCCATCCCATGATCACCACAACACACCACCAACACTCCCATCTCACTGCCATGCTCTCTAAGAAACAAGGACAACCCCCTCTCATCCTTGCCTCAATGGCCTCTAGCTAGATCCTTATCTATCCCAGAGAAAGATAAGAATACACCACTCTCTAGTCAAAGTGAAGCGAGAAGGAAATGTCCATAACCATGGACACAACAATACTTATAGATCAATCAAATTTGTAGAGCATATACACATATACCCACAAGATCGCCATCATCCAAAGGGCTCTACGGCCTCTAAGCTCATACCAGCCTACCATCTAACTTGTATGATACCACACAACCCTGCCTTGAGTACCATCGGTATGCTAAGACTATGAAACATAGTACCGGGCGATAGCGATTACTATGGGTCTCGGGAGCACTAAAGGATATGCCCTAGCCCCTCATGCTATCACCCACATCCTAAGTGAAAGCCCTAGTTTGGTTTTGATAATTGATGAAACCTAGGAACTAACCTTTGTTCTAAGTGTGTAGACATGAAATGATAAGTTCCATGCCAAGTGGTGGAGCTAGAGGATCATGGTGATGGTGGTGATGATTACCACAAGATGACCAAGTGCTCAACTTGGAAAGAAGAAAGAGAAAAACAAAACCCTATGGAGATTAAGGTAAAGGTATTGCTTAGGGTTTTGGTTTTGGTAATCATGACACCATAGAGGGTATGATCACACTTAGGATAGATAGTCATACTATAAAAAGGAGAATTCTTTGGCCTAAGCAGTCTATCAAGTGCTCTAGGTGACATTATTCATGTGTATGCATTTAGAACCTAGTGAGCTAAAATTAAATCCTTTGAAGAAAATAATTTTGCACACATGCACACGATGGTTTACAAATGGTGGTATTGGCACATTTACAAAGGAGGTGGAGTTTGAGAAATAGAGAGGGGTTTGGGATCCTCTCTCCCTCCTACCGAGCTTGCTCGGCGGGATTCAGCGTTTTTGTGGAAATAAAATGCCTATTTTCTATTGTGCTAGAGATAAGTTTTAGAGAAGTCATGGGAGTGTTTCTCACTAAAAACACTCATCGGACATAGGCTGCGGGAGCATCAGACGTTGGGTTAGTGTTCGATGCAAGCTGGCGTTTTGACACAGCACACAGTGTTACATCAGTGTGTCTGACAATGCTCTAGCATCAGACATGGCTGGAACACTATTTAGCGTTCTATGAGCAGTGATGTCGTTAGGGTCACGAGCGAGGATTTTGAGCGGTGTGTGCATCATATGCTGGCAGCATCCGATGGCACCTCATAGGACACATCCAATGCATCTCTGAGCATTTAGGGAACTCTCTATATTGCGTTTGGTGAGAGGTAGGTGTGTCTAGTGTGTGGCACCTAGCTTGTACGACACTTTCTAACCAAATGCTTTAACATTTAAGTGACTGTTGGAGATTAACAGGTCACGTTTAACTAAGGACACATGGTAATAATCGAGAGTTGCTGGCCAAGCAGCGTTGAATGCTGAGGCACGTCCGATGCCTATGCACCAGAGCGTCTGATGCCCTCGATAGAGGCTGTTTTTAGAGCCTAACGGATCTATTTGTTGGGGACCCTTATTAATATGTGGTGGTCGGCTCTTGGGTGTCTCCCTTAGCACTTTGACATACTTGACAGCCTTATGAGTCTAAGAAAACTCCTCCCACTCATCTCCGTTATTGATTCATCATCATAATAAGATTGGGAGTGATTCCAAGTGTATTTGTATGAGTGATTGCATCTAGTGGCACATGGAGATCGTTGTGGTTGTAGATTTCTTATTACTCTTGGTGGTTGCTGCCACCTAGACAGCTTGGAGCAGTAGTGGAGTTGTGGCAAGAATTGGTGATTGTTCTTGGCCACCTCCGGTGATCTTGTGAGGGGTGTTGTGCCTTCCCTGGTGAAGCGTCAAAGGAAACTCTAGTAAATTGATCGTGTTATTGAGCTACGTCACTTGTGGGTAGGTTGTTGCGGTGTCCAATTATGTGGACAAGGTTCGTGCAACACCTCTTAGCTGCCAAACCACCAAGTCTTGGTCGACACAACGAGGGACTAGCGTGTCGACAAGCACATGAACCTCAGAAGAAAAATCTTGTATCTCCATTGTGATTGTCTTATTGGATTTCTCTAGGTGAATTGGATTTCATATCATTATGATTGGTTCATCCCCTCTACGCGATGGTATAAAGATTAAATCTCACTCTTTTACATTTCTTCAAAGTAGTCTAGCTTAGTATTTTGTATAGAAACTTTACGAAGATCTCTAGTGTAAGTAGTGACTTAGTCATTGATTGAACATAGAGATTATAGCAACTAGACTTGCTTGGATAGATGGCTCACATCTCTTGTAGAGCTAGAGCAAAATTGCATTATGCCATTTGTTATACTAACCTTTTGCTCTAGTACTTCGTAGAATTTTTAAATAGGCTATTCACCCCCTCTATCTATATTAGGACCTTTCACTAAGTAGTAGTGGTGTTGCCCTAGCTCAATCACATTCGTCCCTGACCATCCAGAAGTGAGTGTCATGTATGAGTGGTTCCTATGGAGTGGTTCTCACTACTACTCAAAAGATTAACGGAGGCGGGCAAAAAAGCATTAATCGAGGCGTTTTAGTCAACCGCCTCCAATGAAAGGTCGTAGTTAATGGAGCATTTTCTGAGACGGTTTGATGCCCACCTCGGTTAATAAAAATAAAAAAGGAAAAACCCTAGATGGCCCACCAAGCCCATCTATGGGCCCGTCGAGCCCATCCATGGGCAGCCACTGCCGCTCGTCGTATCCACACCGCCGCTTGCGGATCCACTCGCTATTCGTCGGATCCAGTCGGCCACCATGTGCGTGGATCCGGCCACCATAGCCACGTCGAAGGAGCGCTGCCATCCCGCGTTGCCCACACCCACGCCACAGTTGTCGCAGGCAGTCCCCGCCATGGCCCTCGCCACCCACCAGTGCCACTAGAGAGAGGGGAACGCCGTCATCGTAGAGGAGGGATCCGCCACCGGGGAGGCTGGATCTGCCACCAAGGAGGCCGGATCTGTCACCGAGGAGGTCAGAGAAGCTTGGAGGAGCACCAGGGAGGACGGTCCGACTGCCGCCTACGCACGTGCCGCTATGAAGGCATCCAGGGGAGGCTAGCTAGGCCACTCGCGCCATGGAGAGGGAGGAGGATCGGGAGAGGGTAGAGGGGAGAGAGAGGGAAGGGGCTCGGAAGGGGAGTGAGGCCGCCTACACCATGGACAAAGGGGAGGGGATCGAGAGAGGGTGAAGGGTAGAGGGGACAGAGGGGAGGGGATCTCAGGAGGGGAGTGAGGGTGGAGGGGAGGGATTGAGGGAGGGCAGGTGCGGCTCTAAGGAATAGAGTGAGGGAGTTAGGGTTTGTTGGTAATGGGGTTTATAGATTAGAGCTAGTAATGGGCTGTGTAGGCTAGTGGGTTGGACTCGATTTACTGAGGCGGTTGCATTATAGTAAACTGCCTCAGTTAGTTATTTACCGAGGCGGGTGTGTTACAATGCCCACCTCCGTAAATCGATTAACCAAGGCAGTTATTTGGAACTGTCTCAGTTAATAAAAAATAACCGCCTCGGTTAATGACTACCATTAACCGAGGTGGTTGCAAATCCTACCTGCCTCCGAGGGATATTTTGAAAGGTCATGATTAATAAATTTTGTAGTAGTGTCTCCCAACTAAGTCCTTAGAAGGGCTAGACAAGCCATCTCCACAATTAGGAAGCTCTACCTCCACTGCCCATGATAGGCACCTCCACGCTTCCTAGGGACTCGTCCCACGAAGACCCACGAAAACTCCTCATACTCACATATACTCGCCACTAGTTTGACATAGAGAGGCTCAAGTCACACTCTCCCTGCAGACATCATTCGGAGACTAGTCACCACCTTGTTTGGTCGACACAACCCTCACCACACACCCAAGGCACATACTACAAGTCTCTCATCTAGGGAATACACCATATAGCAGTGACGCATGTGCCTAAACCACACAAGAAGGTCTACACTACAAATCACATTACATGATATCAATGAATAGTAATAGAATTGAATAGCGAGTGTCTATCCAAACTGCGGGTATATATATGCATGAGTGAGATAGGGCTTTAGCAATTTCTACCATGCAGCCTATCATAAGATCATTGTAGAAATTAAAGCGCTAGAAACTAATTGCATGCCTAAATGGGATGCTATGAGTTTGGCTGGTACATGGCACCTTCGTTAAGGTCACCTCGGTCCTCCATGTGCTCATGGTCCTCCTCATCAAGTTGAGTCTCCTCTTGTGCTATTGAACGAAAAACATGTCACAAGAGCGATGGCTACATAGGTTCACAAAGAACCAAAGGAAATGGGAACGATCCAAATGCACTCAAACACAGGCCTATGACGTACAATGTTCTATGAATATGTAAAGGTTAAACTCTTTTCTAAAAAATAAAAAAGGGAGAGAAACACCAGGGGCTAACACATGGCAGTGTCAAATAGCCTGTCTTCCTACAATCACTAACAGATGGGTCTAGGTCAAGGTCAGTGTTGACTGTTGATTGGTCCTTATCATGCCGATATGGGCTCTTAACGAGTTGACTAGGGCAAGCTGTGGGCCAAACACGGCTAGGCCACCCCAGACCCGTGTCGTGTCCTCCAGTAGCCACATGGCAAATTGGGCTCCTATTGGGCTACAGCAGCTAGTTCACAGTAGGGAAAGGGGTTCGTGCACCATGAACTCATGACTTGGTCCACAATGGACTGAGGGCGTGTGGGGTTTTAGAGTGAGTGGTGCACGACACACAATTGCAAGATCAGTGTAGCGAGGGAGAAAGCAGAGAAATACCTGCCCTCTAGGTGCTTGGCAAAGCACCGGTGTGGCCTCGCAGGTGGTGAGCTCGCAGAGCGTAGCTTCAGCGTGGTTCCAATGACTTTGCCGCTTCTCAAGAAGACAACACAAAGGTCTCGGGCAGGCCTTCTAGCCCTACGCAACCATGACTAGTGAAAAGGCATCCATGGCAGCATAGTAAGACTCGTAGTCGAGCCCATGGGTCCTTGGGTTCCAAAACAGGCAGTGCCGCTGAGCAAAGGCGCAGCGGAGCCCCAATGGTGACAAAGGCCATGGTGGAGGTCCGACGGCGCGTGATTCCTATGAAGGGTGGCTCAGGCAGGTCCTAGCTAGGGCCCGATCAGCGTGATAGAAGATGCGCTTCACCACGGCGGAGATCCTTGGCCCATCCCCATCAAGTGTGGTGGCCGACATCGGTAGAAACAACATTGGCATGGCGGCACCATGGGCACACTGATCTGCTTCTATCATCGAGCATCCGCGTGCAGGGGACGGGCCGGTGGCAGGCTGGGTCATGTGCGCTGGGTCCAGGGGAGAGGGAAGGTGGGCTGGGGTCACACTTCTTAGGCCTTGTTTAGTTCCAAAATTTTTTGGAAAATCGACATTGTAGTACTTTCGTTTGTATTTGACAAATATTATTTAATTATGGACTAGTTAGACTCAAAAGATTTGTCTCGTCAATTCCGACCAAACTGTGCAATTAGTTTTTATTTTCGCCTATATTTAATACTCCATGCATGCGTCTAAAGATTCGATGTGACGAGAAATCTGAAAAATTTTGCAAAATTTTTTGAAAACTAAACAAGGCTTTAGTACTTCTGAAAGATGTGGCTGTTATTTATTCTCTTATTTTTTTTCCTTCCATACCTATTGTTGGAATAAAAGCGTGATTGATCAAGCTACTGTGTTTGGGCTTCTCCATATGTGCGCACTAAGGTTGTTTGACAAAATGCTAGCTGAGACCACGACAATTGGAGGCAAAAAAGCAGTGTGGTGTTGTGAACATTGCGAGGCACGGCAACTTAAACCTTATTGTTGGGATATCTTTTATAAACCAATCGATGATAAGGATTGTTATATGTCTGCCACGAGTAGTCATCAACAAGGCAATTTGAGGAGGGGAAATAATTTTATGGTTAACTGACTCAGGAGCCTCTAAACACATGACTGGTACAACAGAGTTTTTCAGTGTTACAGTCCTTGTGCCAAAACGGAATGGAGGACTAAAATTGGCCATAGCCATGAAATCTGGGGAACATGGCATAGGTTCCATGTTTGAGAGAGAAGGGAGGGTCAGTGAACTTAGGCATCTTCATAGACTACGTTGACTGTTAGTGACAAGCTCATCCAAACAAATAAAAGTGATGATTGGTACTGACAAGTTCATCCAAAGTCCAAATAAATAGAAGAGGTCAGCAGAGCTCAGTTAATATCATATACTGTACCAAGTATTAGGTCAGTCTCAATACATAGTTTCATGACATAGGTACCAAGACTATAAACTAGGTAACCGAGCCACATAAGTTTCATAGGGATGAAACTCCCCCATGAAACTCCTCTCTCATCTGATGAAACTTCTTCATTTAATGACCCTGCCAAGTCAGCAATTTTGCTTATGTGGCACCCTATTTAGTGTGCATGACACTCTCATGAAACATGCATTGAGACTGACCTTACATTATCTAGCGGAACTCCCAATGCAGTCAACCAACATATAATCTCCAATAATGCTATAAGGGTTTGTCTAGGAGAACCAAACACAACCGGATTGGATATAGTTGTACAAGATCAGGCTAGTCTCAGTGGTGTTGTTTTTAAGACTGCATCTCATATAGAATGAAATATAATATAGATGAATCAATCACTCTCAATGCAAAGTTTTATTCTATGACTTTATAAATATTTAATTTCATGGCTCATGGACCGTTGATAATCATGTCAAGCTAGTTTTATCTAGATAATACTCTCTTTCTCTCTTTATCGATCTGTCAAGTCACCAAATCTACTTACGTGTCACAATATTAAATGCAAATAAAGCTCAAATAAAACCCCTTTTAAATGCATATCTTCACTTTTAAATGCCTAATGGCTGCGTGCCTAAGGTAGGGAGGGCTTCCCCACAAATTCTCCAACTCTTTTGAATGCATATCTTCACTTTTTCTATTACATACATATGAGATGTTAATATGCATGCCACAGTTCAATACAAATAAAAAAATTTCTAGGTGCCATCAAAGTATAGGGAAAAAAAATCTAGGTGCCATCAAAGTATAGAAAAAATAAACAATAATCATACATTTGTTTGCATAATTTCAAGTCATGCATAGAACTATAGTATCATGCACAATAACTGCCATGAAGTATTGCACGATTCGAAAACTACTAGATATATCTCCTTATCAAATGATTGATTTTTTTTCTTGTCAATATAGCATGTATTCTATAATATGCATGGCAAGTGACAGAGTAGAAATTATTTCACATTAATTTGAGCCAATTGAAGACTTCATTCCACGGACTACAGGAATAATGAAGAGTAACAATTGTCCACCGATATGGTATCTTTTATTTGGGAACATTAAACACAAGACATGATACAAGTTCCAAAACTATTTGGTTTTAAGAGACTCGCCGGCCTTGGCAAGCTCCTCCAGCTTCTTATCAATCTGTGCTTCTGTCAGGCCATCCAAGTTCACACATCTCTCCACGCCCATATCTGACAGTAGAATAAAAAGGAAACGATTAGGGCCAAACACTATGTTCCACTTTGTCATGATAATCTTGTAGAAGTGCAGATACACAATACAACAAACATATGCTCTAGTTTTTTATATATAAAGAACATATTCTTTAGTTGAAGGAAGAATGCAATAGTCAATATAATATGCGATGTCCATACATTGTCTGATACCATGTGAAGGTTTATCACTTCATTAATAGTATGTTCTGTGTTTCACGTAATACAGGAGAAACAGTGCAACAAAGTCAGCAACCAAGTTCCTCCAACATATCTAGGGTGTGCCTGTATTATTTCTTTATGGTGACAGGTTTGGTCAATGTGGGCCTTCCCATGAGAATACAAATTCCCATTCCTAGTGCTTTATAAATAATGTAATAACAAGCATAAAGGTTCCACAACAGTTGAGCCACTGGAACTATAAGGAAACAAGGTTCCACCTTTTGTGAACCATTGAAAAAATAAATCTACATCCTCAACATAGTCCACCCTAGTAATAAATTGGATTCATGAGATGAAATTATTAGTAATGTTACGAAGTACAAACTATTTTCTTAACATGCATCTGGTTCATTGAAACTGCATCAATGTACAAATATCTCTGCTTAAAAAGGTAACGCCTAGCACAACCTATGGGCTTGGTGGAGCTGCACCACCTCACCCAGCTCCTAAGCGTTTCATTTAGGCATTCCCCACAGAGATACTTTGAGTTTGATATATGTATGAAGATGGGACAAATTAGAGATGGAGAAAAATGAACTACAATTATTTCACTCATGTATGCATGACAATATCATTCTTTTGTTCTTATATGCCAAGTTTCCTTTAATTTTCATGGCAGTACTCTAACCACCCATAGAAAGTAGAAATGCCTAGGAATGCCGAAGCACTAGGCAGAACCCCTTCAGCCACTGCTTGCCTAGTGCCCAGCGGTTTTGAAATATTGACACAGAGAAATTTTGCCTTGTATAATGACGGCTCTCCACATTCATTCAGCTAAGGTAGTGGACACAGAGAAGGAAAATAGAATCAATAATCTAATACAAGCAATGTCTGTAATGCATATTGATGATCTAGATTCTAACACCACTGATTAGCGAAGCCTATGAGTGACTTATCTGCCAAAATAAGATAAATCATAAACAGAGGTTATTCCAGCTTGTCTAGCTCAGAAGCATAAATCTAGTTCCCTGAAAATCTAATGCTCAGGACATGGATCATGAGAAGACAGTAGTGAATTTAGGAGGTGAGATCGTGATACTAATCCTACATCTTTCCAAATTGTTCCAGGGAGTGCTTGGCTTAAAGCATATGAAGCCATTCCACCAAGCTGATGTTATCTTCCTTGAAGCTCATTATGATTTGGTTACCTCCTCATCTCACATTCTTTGCATGTAATTTGGTCCACATACTGAGCCTGCACCAGCAACCACATCTGGTACTCCTGTTACACAAACTAAGGTTGGGTTTAAGGGTACCTTCACCTCTTGGAATTATGATATTTCTTTAATCCTGGTGGTTCTCAGTTGTCAGTAGCCAGGAAAGACCCCAAAAACTAAGTTAAAAGAACAGCTTAATGCACATAACAAATAAGCTGGGTTTGGGGATTATAAGCAACAAATGAAAAGTCATTTAATTGCTTAGCACTCCTGATCTAGTTCCGTCTGTGGTCATAGTATGCTAAACTTTTTAAGAGCAAATTTCATGGTATATTCTTTACTACATGAACTGCAATATGGCTGTGAAATTAAATCAGTGTCATTAATATATAAAATCAGCACCTGCAGGTAAGCCAACTGAGAAAACTAAATACTAACTACTTCTGTTCAAAATTATAGATCACTCTAGCTTTGTCCTGTGTCAAACTTATGTAAATTGACCAAACATTTAGGAAACTATATTAACATCTACAGGTTTAATACTAAACTAGCAAAACATAATTCATGGCGAATTTAATGAAACTAATCTAGTGTTGTAGATGTCGGTGCATTTTCCCATAAACTCAGTCGAAGATAAAGAAGTTTGACTTGGGACAAAACTAATGCCACATATGATTTGGAATGGAGGGAATACAAGACACTGTGTGTGTGGAGGAACAGTCTGGCCATGACTGTAAAGTTGATCATTGCCTACTCTACAATAAAATTGAACATCACATAAAACCACAAGGGGCTCCACCAGAAATTTAGCAGTTAACTGAACAAAATGCTGGTACAGACCATTGTGATCGACCAGGATGCTGATGCAGAGCACATATAAACGTAGGGATTGGCCACAACAGGTTATCATCACGCAAACTCTAGGAGATTTGTAGTTGAGCACGACAAACCAACATGGGGCTTCCATTTATACACTTGTTTCTCATAAATCTAATCGCCTAAATTCCTCTCCCCTCAAATGCACGTCATTTCTATATGACCAAACCTCCAACGGCAAGATCCGGCAGTGCAGATTGAGCCATTCCACACGGCAGGCAAAGATATGAAATCCACCCAAGAAATGGCTCCAACCAGTCAACATCAGATCTTCAGCCACAGCAGGAGAAAGAAAGAGGAAGAAATGGATGGATGCGTACCGTAGCGAGCCCAGAGCTGGGGCTGGACACCGGAGCACTCGCGGACAAGGAAGGGGAGGGCGGGGTTGCGGGCCTTGATGTCACCATAGTTCTTCTTCACGAACTCCCTGCGGGTGACCAGATCGCCAGCGCACCGAATCAGAAGCAGTAGCTTTAGAGAGCCGAATCGGACGGGAAGAGTCGAAGAGAGGAGCGAGGTTCGTACCGGGCAGCGGCGCTGGCCGGGGAGGACTGGCAGAAGAGGACGCGGATCTCCTTCACGCTCCGAGACAGGCTCGCCCGCCATGCCATCGCCGCCGCCTGCTCGCGTTCTATTGGATTCGGCTCGCCGCCGCCGGCTTCCTCTCGGCTGTGTTAGGGGGAATGGAGGCCGCGCGGTGGAAGTGGAACGGGCCTGTGCAATCGGGTCTCCTTTGGGTTATTGGATCAGCATCGGATCCACGCCGTCAGATCACCGATCGGTGGTCACCGAGGGAGAATGTATCCGGTACTCTCCATCCACGATCCCATAGTCATTTGAAGAAAGCCGCCCAAATATATATATATA
>Ga0182004_10002645_pt1 | contig 14033 bp, 11 predicted proteins | sample Sormic07211540_1_FD_120479 | JGI IMG/M metagenome (GOLD analysis project Ga0182004, IMG submission 120479) | Endophyte microbial communities from Sorghum bicolor roots, Mead, Nebraska, USA - 072115-40_1 MetaG | ecosystem: Host-associated > Plants > Roots > Unclassified | place: USA: Nebraska...
AATACTCCATCCATTCTAGATTATAGTTCACTCTTGCATTTGTTCTGAATCAAACTTTTTGAATTTTTATGAAATTAAATTTATTAACATCTAAAAATCCAACTAAATATCAAGACTTCGTTATGAAGAATTTATTGAAACTAATTTGATATTATAGATTGATGTAGTTTTATAGAGTTGCTCAAATCAGGACAAATAATATACAGCGAACTACAATTTAGAACAAACAAGACTAGAACAAGGCATTACTATTTTGTTCGCTATGTTTTGCCTAGTTGATATATTCGTCGTATACATGGTCATCAAATATAATAATTTCTTCCTTCGTCCCTCGGTCTATCGTTCATTATTTTTATCCCTTCTTTAGTCACTCACCCACCCCTTTTCTTTTATCCTTGGTTTGTCATGCCTCAATCTTACCCTTCTCTCTTATTTCATGGATGGCAAATCTAGACCCACAACAAGAGCTTGGGTCTAGCGCTGGTGGAGGTAGACTGACTATATCCTCCTCCAACACTTTGCGTCGTCAATTACAATTAATTTAGAGCTTTACAACTTTCGATGATCCCACATCCATAGGCGGAGCCACCACTAGGGCGAGCTAGGGCCGCCGCCCTAGGTCCCCATGGCCGGGCACCCTATCCCTCCGCAGCTAGCAAGTGGCGAGGCCGAGGAGGCGAGGACGATGTCGTCGCCGGCCGTGGTGAAGACGCGGACGCACCGCGCTCACGCGGCGAGCCAGCCTCATCCGCGTTAGGACTTGGGACTCGATTGGACTGGACTGCTCTCGTCCCTAGCAGTCGCCAGCCCAGGCTAGGCGCAAATAGGGAACAAGCGATTCCTGTCTCCCCGCGCATCGCTCGACTGCGCTGCGCCGCACTCCAAGCTCCGCTCGCCGCTTGCCCGCCTCGTTTGTCCCCTCCCCCCTCCCGCTAACTGCCTCGCCCTCACCGTCGGGCGCTCCTAGGCGGCAAGGCGCCCAGGGCTCAGCGCTCAGCGCCTCAGCCACGTGGCCATGCCGCTAGGCCCAATCCCCGACCACTCAGCCGCCGGCCAACCACCAGAGCCTAGGCGGCGTTGCCCCCACTGGCTGCTGGCTGCAGTCCTGCAGCTGCATGGTACAGGTTGTTGCAGGGTTTTCAGATTTTGGTTTTGGGGATTTCAGAATTTTGGTCATTCGGTGATGGATAGGAGAGCAGGTGAAGCCATTGTGTGTGGGAGAGGAGATGAAGCTGGAGATTAGACACTAGACACACATTTTCAATTCCACTAAGAAGCATTGTAAGAAACTAGGTATTGCCAAATTTGTGCCTGATTATTTGATTTGATTATAGTCAAAATTTTATAGTACAAGTTCATCCTAGGTCATTTGTCAGGCTAGATTCGCCACTGCCCACATCTATGTTGTGCTCTGGTTGGTTGAACCTGAGCCTATGCACGTAGAAACTTGGCATGGCTCAGCGCGTGCGTGTGTTTGGATCACATTTCACCTTTCTCAAATTCACAACAAGTGCACACAGTTGACATCCTTTTTTTTTGACAAGAAGTTGACATCCATTTAAGCTGAGTTATTTTTTGTTCAGAAGGGCCACTTGACCCGACCTTCTTTGGAGGCCATTAATGTAGGAAGGAAGAAGTCCATTTTAGGTCCCTCAATTTTTATTGAGGAAAGTTTGCTTTTCATCCATAAACTTCAAAATCAGGTAAAATACATCCCTCAACTTTTGAAACCATGCATATTACGTCCCTGACATGGTTATGAGCGGTTATAGATTTAACAAGAATAAAGCTAAATAAATCTATAACTAAGTTATACGTGATCCAGTGGATACGGAACTTTTATCATAGTTCAAGCATACAAATAATGAGCCGACCATAAAATTTACCACAATTAAACCATAGGATCTACATATATGAATTATTCAAATTAGTTACAGAAAAATATAAAATTAAAGCTACAGTAAAAATTTTATACTAAAGTATACCTTATTATATATTCACTGTGTAGATCTACTCATCAGGAGTCCTACAAAATTAAACTTTGTATTTTATAAATTTTCTATGATTTATTATGATTTTTCAAAGATTCAGGAAAAATAAATAAAAAGAAAAAGATAAAAACACCCTCTAAAACCACTAGGAGGCTATTTGATAAGTTTTGAAAGTTTACCAAATAGAATATCTAATTTTATAGTTTGAGAAATTAAGTATTTCACCTTAGATAGTTTGAAAGTCACGTGGACTTTTCCAGCTCATGTGAGCCTACCACTTCGGCAGTCGCTAGCGAGTTCGTGTTCTCATCCATGTGGAATAAAACAGTATATTTGCTGGCGACGTCGCACAACTGTCGCAGGCGCCCTTAAGGAGCAAAGCCAACTAACCTATGCGCTAGAATCGAAGACGCAGAGATACTAAATTCAGTTTAGTTTGATACTTGATGCTTGCTCTGCCAGCAATGCCGAGCTCAAGGGTAATAGTATATGAGCACGGACGGGCATCCATCTTTGCATGCTGCCCGTTGGAGCACAGCCACTGCAGTGGCAGCAGCCAAGAGAGTGCTTCGATCACCGCAGCGCTACACACTGTTGCCTAGCTTCTGGCTAGACGGCCGTGGCAGCATTGTGCAGTGGACGGCGTCCCGAACTCGTGGGGGCCCTTTCAACAGCACCGCATGCAACACCCCCCACCCACACCTACCCTACCCATACCCAACATCATAAAACCCAGGAAATAACCTGACCTGGCACGAAGAGACGTGCCCATCGAGTAACTAACTATTCAGAACGACACCATCATCCAGCATGTTGACAAAAGCAGATGATACCAAGATACATTGGCGACTGGTGCCGTCTACATCGCTATACAAAAAAGACCACAAGTATCCAAGCTAGCCGTCAGACAGCACTACAAATCGGATCCGCGGCTTCACATGCCTAGATGAGTCAAGATCCTGCTGACAAGTACCTCTTTCTTACCAGAAACCGGGAGGCCATGCGCGGTCAGGTAGGATTTCAATTCTACCACAGTCATTTCCTTCAGCTGCAAATGACAACCTCGGAATTTAGAAAACAATTATAATAACCAAACAATATTGTAGAACATACCAATTATTATTGGCAATTGAAAAAAAAAAAAAACTTCGGCTCTATATTCATTGGCATATTTCACCTAGAAGTGTTATGCTGAATTCTTGTTGGACAAATTCTTAATTAACTTTAGATTGTTGGTTAACAGAATAAATCCACTGTCTCCCCACTTATGGATATGGATCTTGCTAAAAGGACCTGACTACTCACTTTTCCATTGTCTGCAAGTTCTGCCCAATCATAAGCAGCACTCATCTGCACAGCTGCATCAGTGATTTGCTTCCGCTTTTTTGAAGCATCACCACGGGAAGCTTTCCCTGCTGCTGCTTCTGCCTCCTCTTGGTCATAATTTTCACCATAGACTGAAGTCTTGAATTCCTCAATAGCATTGACTACCCCTGGCCTGAGAGATAAGAATAGCAAGGAAAATCCCACACAAGGCACAAATAAGATAAAAGAGATAGCTACTCCCTCTCCATTCTTGTTTATAAGGCATTATACTTTGACCATCTATTTATTTTATTTTATATTATTTATACATATGAACTTATGCTAATTGGGTAGTAAACTTAATTACAAATTTTACCATATCAAATATTGTTATAATACTTAAAAATTGTTAGTCAAATAATTGGTCAAAGATTTTGAAGTTTGAATCTTGGCATGCATATGCACCTTATAAAAGAGAATGGAGGTAGTATTGCAAATTGCTTTTATATAACAAACAGGAATTCAGCTTGTTCAAGCATTCAATAAATTATGCTGCCCTGTTTGGGAAGAGTGACATCACCACCAACATTGCCTATTTCAAAGAAAAAGGGAGTATATAGTTTACCATGCATAAATAGACAAGCAAAACAAGTACCTAGATAAGCCTTCTTCGTCAGGCAGGGTATCATCCTTTATATCAGGCATCTCATCTTCGCCTAAAGCTAAAGCCTCCAAGATCCCATAGTGTCTTTGCAAAGCTGTTGATGTTGGAGTTGGACAACAGAAGCCATACTATCAGAGCATGTACATGTAACTGAATTTTGTGTAATTACGGAAGTGATTCGCATGTGAATAAAATGCTAGTAATAATATAAATCAGTGACATTTTAGCCCAACAAGCAACATCGCTTGTGCAACGAGCACTCTTCAAATATTGAGCATTTATGTAATCCACCAAAAAAAGTGCCTGCAATAGGTCTCCTGATCTTCATTAGAGCAGCGTCTGGTAAAAATAAATACTTTTCAAAGCTATGGAGCATGTTCATAGTGAAGCCTATAGTAAAGCAGATGATTCTAGATGTTATGGGCTTTATAGTTGACCCTAAGGTAACTTTCTGAAGAAGTTTATGTGCAGGTTAAGAAGACTTTTCCAATCACTTAGGGCATGAAACACTTGAGAGGACCCAATTCATTCTTGTTCTTCATTTTGCACTCAACTTTAATATGAACTAATAAGATAGGGTCCAATGCAGGAGTCATAAAGATAATGCAGGAGTCAAAAAGATAGCTTAAGTGTAGCATTGTCAATAATGACTTCATAGCTTTTACCTGGGTTAGCAAATTGGCATGCAGAGAACTTTTTCAGATCAATACGTTTCAAAAGATTCAAAGCTTTCTTGATTTGTTCATTTGTTGCACGCGGTGCATCATCAGAAGTCACATGAAACTGCAATCCAAAGTAAGAAAATTAGTTTACAGTGATGGTAAAGTCAAAATACAACGCCAGTCCTTACTTCTTCAGGATATCTAATATCATCGGAGTATGGAAGATAGATCATGTGCATGCCAGGCGGTTCCAACTGGCCACCAGAGGAAGTAACCTCTTCCTGTTTTATTGACCGACCAGAGTTAATTTTGAAAATCATATTAGGATATATATTGATATCAAAATGTTAAATAGACATGGTAGGACAGAATCCCTCACTTGAGCAACAAGGGCTACGAGCTGTGGTCGAGTTGGATTCCCATAAAATGCAAGTGCAAACCTGAAATCATACACATGATATATTTTACATATATGATTGTTTAAGTAAGTTTATTTTGTTGTAGATCACCTCGCGATGTTTGGCTCTCTTGCCTCAACTGGCCTAACATAAAGTTTGGCTACCTTACATTGCCCACCTAAGAGTTTCTCGACTTTGAGAGAGACAAATTTACTCTCCCTAACAAGGATTTCCTTGCTCACTGGCAAAGGTTGGTTAAGGCATGAAAATCAATTATGGCCAACGACTTGCTTCCTGAGACTCAAACTTCCAGACTAACAATGGCATGCAATTGCATGTCACGGTACCAACCAGTTAACCACAGCTGGTGATGTGATATGTTTTACTGTGCATGCATATTGCCTAATTCCAAGCTACTGCCAAAATGTCATATAAGAGCATAATAACAATTTACAATGCACTAAGATGATTCAGTGCAGCGTTATCCACATTCAGAGTATTAGAGTATTTTCCTTATATAGTTGTTAAAAAAGGCTCATGTGAAAAATAATAGTGGCTAACCTTCCAAGACGTAACATTGAGCTATGTAAAGCAACAAAAACACGAGTGCTTCCAAATATACGCTGCATCAGAGCATAAGGGTAAGCCAACTATCTGACAAATTCACAATAAAAGGAAATTTTACACATGGAAGCTCAAAGCAATGAAGCAAGAGAAACCAAGAAAAGAAATAAACAAACATCAAATAGAATCCTATGGAAGAGCCTCAAAGAATTTTCTACCTCACCAAGAAAACTGCTTTAGTTTGAACTATTTTAGTTCGATGCATAGCCTTAGTTCCATAGTGTAATCAGGTCTTGTGTCCCTTGCACATTCTTGTAGTTTTGGTATTGCAGCCCTCTTGTGCAGTAACCCATTGTTTTCCTAAACTGAGTAACAATTTATTTACTACACTAGTCAACGTTCAGTAGGGTCCTCTACTGTCCTTATATGGCCAAAGAATTATTTTGGCTCAAATTAATAATAACTAACATGACATGGGCTGAAATTTTATATGACAACAAAAATAACCAAAGTTGGTTTAGTATGCACCTAAACACTACATCAAGTTGGATACTATGTTCACCTTATCCTTTCACAATGAAAATATATATTCATGAAGAAATTCTTTAAATTTTGAACTTATATTATCTGCCGAAAGCTCAGAAGCAAGATGACATGGAAAAAATAACGACATTCTCAGCATTAAGTGGATAGATGCAGTACAGCAGCAAACTACAACTGGACACTGAAGCAATCCCAGAATAACACAATACCTCATCACTCGGATAAATAAATGCCGATGGTCTTAAGTTATGGTAATCTTTCAAGCAATCCAATGGCTTGAAACCTAAAAGGCGAAGATGATGGCTTGCAACCCTTTTAACCTCAGAGAGTTCAAGTACAGAAAATTTGACAATTGTGCTGCACAAAAAAACAATGCATGAATGGATAGTAAAAGTGAAACTAATATATAACAGTGTAATCCAACATAATGAAATCCATCAAAATACTAGTGCAGCCAAAACTATCTTGCAAGGCATGCATAGCAAAAATAAGCTTCATGATCTTGCAATATGCAAGACTTTCTGAAACATAAAAAAGGTGTTATCAGTGCACAAGTGAGGGTAGTTTGCACTTTTTGAAACTTCGAAGTGGTTTCAGAGCCATCCATGTCTGTGAATTCTAGTGCTCCATAGGAATTCATTTCTTCCATCTGGAAACATCCTCACATGCCAGCTCCCAAGGCTATTCTCAAAATAATGTTTAATAATGATATGTTCTAAAAGGTTTTTGCAATGAAATTATTTTGTGCAAGAGTGCGGTTATAAGGATCCTCCTTTTCAACCACATTTATATAGACAGCAAGAAGATCACACAAGTCAACAGTAAACCATCACCTAAGCAACAGTGCCAGTGTCGTGTGTGCTTACTCATTGTACATCTGGAAACGTGTCTGTGGATCCTGAAGTAGAGCCCCAGTATCATTGCATATGAAAGACCTCTCAGCCTACATAAACATTCTAGTTATTATATCTTATATGTGGAAGAATCATAAAAGTAACACTGGTCACTAAATATAAGACTCAAACCCAACTTAACAATATGGTTGTGCATCCAAGCAATCATATGAATAGACTTTTGTGTCATAATAAAAATCTGTAGGCACTAAAATAGTTCACAAAGAAGACTTTGAATTCTGGGCCAATTTCCTTTTTGGTTTGGTAGATACCTCTATCTCAACAAGAATTAGCCTTACGTATTCAATCAGATCACTGATAAACTTCAGCTCCACAATCGTGTATTCATGTGGCTTAGCTATTCCTTTGCAGTCTCGTCCTATCCATTAGTCAAGGGAGCTGGACACTTACATATGTGCCTGTAGATTTTCAGTTTGGTTGTTACTGGTTTTTGCATGTTATTATCTGGTAGTGAAAGAAACACAGATCCACAGTTCTTTAAGAAAAAACACAAAAACGTGTTGTAGACTATCCCATCACTTGAAAGTTATGATAATGTATATTCTACTGTGGAATAATAATAACTAAAATAATTTACAAGTATTTTCCCATCCCTTTCTTGACATGTATGTATAGAAGTATGGGTGATTATTCAGCAATTTTATACTCATGTCTGTGATAAGCAATAAACTGTGAGGAGCTCGAGAATGAATCCATTTTGCAGCAGGGGGAATGGGACACTATATACTCAAAGCCATAGAGACATTAACATAAGAAAGTCCACCAATTTTTCTATGTACCATGTATGAATTAGGCCAGAAGTATGCATGGCCATTATGGCCTGTGTTGCTGTGTCCGGTGAGGTGGTTTACAACTTTTTCTATGTACCATGTATGAATTAACGACTTCTTTCATGAAAGACAGTAAACAAAAGTAACAAAACTTGTTCACGGGTCAAAGTTTAACCAAAGAAAAGACAACATGGAACTGATTTTAATCATATGCTCACCTTTAATGGAAGGTTACTTAGTGAATCAAGCCATGTGATTTTCCCTAAAAAATAATCAGCATATGCTTAGATGTTTCAACACCAATTGTTTGTAATTAGCATAAAATAAACCAAAGTCAGAGCATGCCTGGAGTAGTAGGACGGACCAGCGCATATGTATTCACTTCTATGCACACATCATTGGTAATTGCAAATGAAAGAGTTTTAACTCTGCGCTTCCTCATTATTCGTTTTCTCAGTTGATTAGCCATATCCTCTAGCCTTTAAAGACAAATGAAAAATTGTGGTTTCCTCAGTTGATTAGTCATATCCTGTAGCCTTTAAAGACATCAATAAAAAATGTGGAAGGGAGGGAATTTAAACTAAAACATCCATTCAGAGAAATACAAACTTCCCAAATGATTAGAGATCAACAGACCAGCAGCATAGCAAAGCATAAAAGACCAAGCAAGACACAAACATATGGTATAATTTTTAACATACTCCAACATAGCTCTATAGCTGGAGTCTACAAAACCTCTATAGTATAAAACAATCATTTTTAATAGATGCACTAAACACAAATAAGTAATTCATGTTCTACTATTGGATAATGGATAGTGACACAAGAAACCCACAAAATATTGTATCATACTATCATATAACATCAAATACATGGATAACTCTGGCCAATTTTTTATCAAACACGGAGGAGAGCTGCATATTTTTATAATAAGAAGATTAGAAAAAGGGGAGGGGGTAAGGAGCCCCCACAAAAGAAGGCGTGGCCCATACCCAACAAAAAAAAAACCCTACAACAGACACAATCACAAAACTCTGTGCAAAAGTGCCCTCCATGACAGACTTTTTGATAGAGGTCAAGAACAAGTCTACATGAGATACTGCTATGAAGCTGTGGTGCATAGTGGTTTGTGGTTGGTGTTTATTCCCAGTGTGTTCAATTAATTGCAAAGCTCTTGCCCTCTGTTCAAAGAAGAAAAGACAAGTCCAAATGGAAACAAAAGAGAGGCAACTGTGATTAGATAGTGCTGTTTGGTTGTGCCTCCAGGCAGAGTTGCTTGGCCAGGCAGCAACCCAGGCCGTCGATTTTGAGCACCTGGTGGCTGGGATCACTGCCTTGCTGGCACCCTGCCTGCCAGGTCGCAATCCAAACAGCCCTGCTATCTCCATTCATAACTCAAGTGTGAATGTTTGATTTATTTATGCTAGGAGCTTGTAAGAATAAAGTACCATTAAATAAATATCATCTAAATCCAAAAAAATGCATAAGTAATATTGATGTTCCAGAATAGTACTTATCACCAGCAGATGGCAAATACTCGGTTATCTCATCTCCATCCAGGCCAATCAAATCCTGGGCAATTGGAGCTGTTCAGCAGTTAGCACATAGAGAAGAGAAAAAGGCAATTATGGATACTTACTGCATAAAATAGGGACATGTCGAACTGCTCATCAGGCTGGCTAAGTGGAAGAAGTTCAATAGACAGGCCAAGATCTTGTGCATCCTGGAGAAAAGAAAGTATTGTTATGGTAAACATAGGGCAAAAAAACATTTTGGGATGTGCTGGCAGCATGCAGCTTTAAATAGAAGAATTGCCTTTGCACGTTGAATTGTTGTCCTAATCATATCAGTTTTCACTGCTCCTGTAACAGTACCAAAAGGATCATCTTCATTGGTGAATATAAGAATTCGTTTACTGACGGTCTTCACAGATCTGAAAAGTTTCAAATGAGGAACATGGAATGACTAGATTCAAAAAGGCATCAAGTGGTCCAATTGAAAGAAGACAAAGCACTACTCACATGCTACGTTCACTGTATCAATCAAATAACTACACAAACTGATGCAATCTAGTTTGCATAATGTGAACAAATTTTAGCTTCACTGAGTGATCCTACATGAAAGGTTGATGTACAAAGGCTACATAACATGTCAATAGGCATTAGGCTATGCCCCCACGAAACAACAATTTGTTATCTATATCTATATACCTTATAAAGACAAACTCCACTAAGCTAATTCTCTTGCACCTCCTTGCGCCACGTCATCCTCCACTTCTCCTGCTGCCGCATGCAATTAAGTGCCCACTCACAAATGGTTTCAGTAGTGGATGCAACTACCTACACATGACCACGCATGCATACTGCTAGCAATTATTGTCTCACCTCTCACGTGACATCCTCTCTTTCTCTTCAAAAACTAACTACTAAAACTATATATAGCCGACTCAATAGACTACAGTGAGGCCATATTTATATTCCCCCTTCATACCCGCGGCAACTCGTGGGGAATCCTCCTAGTTGGATGCAAATTACATGACACCGCTCAAAGGCCAAAAGAAGGGAAGTAGTCATACCCCTTGCGCAGCAGCGCCTGAGCAACCCAAAGAGCATTATACAGGGTATTCTCCCGAGATCCAGCTGTTATTCCAAATCGACTTCCAATGGTGCTCATAAAAGAATCTGCATTAGTCGAAACAAGGTTTATAACCAGAGAAGAAAACAGGATTGCTGACTTTTTCCCTATACATACATAGATATCTCATTGAATTAATCAATCCAGACTAAAACAAAATTTATATCTATATATCTTTTAAAAGCAGTCCACACTACATATCTATCTCTCATTCTCTCCATGCAAACTATCCATGTCTGCAACTCGCTAGCATGCAATTACGAAAGCTATGTCTCCATGCAATCTATCCACATCAGCAAGGCACAACACCTGTTAACATGCACTTAGTTGTCCACATCAGCGAGCCACATCATACAATAACATTCATTTATGATAATTTACCCCTTCATGCAAGCTTTCCATACTAATAAATCACATAAGCCAATAACTATACACCGTCCCATTTTCATTCCAAACCATCTGCGATCCCACAGCAATGTGTGGGGGTATCCTTCTAGTTAACAAGACAACCTGATGAGTATGATAATCTAGCCAGTATATACTATTACGCACTACACAGTGTCGAATTTGAGAACATGAACCAGACTGATGAGAAACTATAATGAGATTTGAGATTTATTTTTTAATTAAGTCTATATGTCTTATTTTTAGGCATGGAAGTTTTGTGCACGGGTTATGAACTAAAGTTACAGCATAAAAGGCATAAACTTTCTGTACTTAAGAAAGTGAGTGGAACTTGGAAGCAATATTAGTGACATGGGAAAAACAGGGAGACCCAAATAAAGACACACTGCACCGAAACGAAATCAAGGATTCTACTGGACAATAAATGATTTTAGCCAAAAATATTATCCACGAACCACATTGTACTGAAAAAAGTTGAGCATGCATATCCCTCAAACTTTGACCATGTGCCACCAAGGAACAATTCGTTTAGTGGGTATTACCTTCTATGCAAGAAAAATCTTTGATGAGTTTTGCAGTGGGTCTATCAAGTTGCTCTCTGTCTCCAACATTATAAACATAAACACCAGCTGAGTCCTGTAAATTCTTCTTCTCTTTCTGCGAGTTGTGAGCAAACCAGATCAAGCAACTGGGCACTATGCGCTTAGCAATATCTATGCAATGGTTCTACTTTAAATGCTATCAATGCATAGTTCATGAATAGTGCAAGGGACCTAAGCAGGCAAAGTTGAATATTTGTTAGAAATGACTATAATAACTAATACAAAAGGGACGTTTGCATAGTTAGCTCATTATTTCACTTTTAGGAAAATAAGCAAAATACTGCAACTCATCTACATCTATATTACAGAAACTGTCATTCCTGACACCGACCCTCTCACTTAAACTGTGTTATACTACTATTTAGCCTTCAAGTTCGCTCCTTATTCATCAAGCTGGTGCCCTAGCGTGCTCTACACTCATAGGCAAAACAAAACTGCAAACTAGGAAAAATTGCTAGAAGCAGAGGTGTATGCTTACTGATTTGATAAAGAGCTTACAGTGTTAAAGAAACATATTGCGACTTCATCATAAGATCTACCAATAATTTGTGTCTTGAGAGACTCTGTGATGCAGTTAACAATGGTATGAAAATATGTCTCCTGCTTTTCATTGTCCTGAAAAAAAAATGTTACATTGTTATTTAGCAATGATGTAAGCCCCTAAAAGAATGTCAGGGGCCACAGAGACTGAATAATTAGATAAGGGGAAACTAACAAAGTAGTAAATTTAGCATTGCATTACCTAAAGGCTAGAACTAGAAGAGTAAGCACCAGTTGCTTTGTCTTTAAAATCCTATATGGCTATGGATTGTAACAGACAAACAAACTAGTTGCAAAAATCCAGAACAAACTTAATGAGCCAACTTCAGACTAGGTCTTAATTTCGAAATAGAGACATAAAAAAATGATACCCATAAATAATGTCAAAATAAGTGGCGTAGACTGACTAGTTGTGGCTCACCTGGGTGGTAGCAGGGGTGAACATTTTGGGCGAGGCGTCGACAAGGTAGACAACCATATCCTTGTTAGCCTCCCTCTCCTGATTCCACGAGCAAGCAAGCCAGTACCCGCGAAGAATGCGGTGCCACAGCAGGGTCAAATTACTTTTTTCAGAACACTGATGCTCCAATAATAAAAGGGGGGAAAGAGGCGGTACGAACCTGGACGTTGTCTTCGTCTTCATCGCTGTCGTCGCGGAAGATGCCCTCGGGGTCTAGGTCCATGGCGCCGGCTTCCGAGCGAGGGGTCGGGCTTCTGGAAGGTTCTAGAAACTCGCTAGGGTTTAAGGCAGAGAAAGAGCAAGGGACGGAGGGAACTGCTCCTCTGTTTTCTCCTGCCAGGGAAGAAAGGGAAGCGAAACCCAACTGGGCCTACGGCGCAGGCCCGAAGCTTCAGATATGGCCCATGAGCTAGCCTACTAGCTTTGCGCCGGCACCCCGCAGCCGCCGCATGGATTCGCTGTCGCAGGACAGGAGGCTGCGCAACCGGAACTCCATCGGAACAGGAGAATTTGTGGAATGTTTTTTTTTTTTTTTTGCGATAAGGAATTTGTGGAATGTTGGGTAAAGTGGATGGTTGCTAGTCCTTAGATGGAAATCTAGCTGCCCACAGAAAACAAAAGACAAAAAAACGGGCAACTCCACAATAGACCTGTAGTGGATAATTTAGATGCAAGCAAACTATATAATATATATATATATATAGGCTATTTTAAAAACCTCTAAAGAACTGAGAACTGAGTTGGACTAACAAATCTCACTCACTCACTCACCCTTATGAACACCAGAGTTGACCGACAAATCCTATGAGCACCTCCAAAGAACTAAACTCAAATCTCGCTCATTCACCCCTTATGAGCACCTAAGCTAGACCGACAAATCTCGCTCGCTCACCCTTATGAGCAACTCTGAATCGAAGAACTAAGTTCGTTGTTGACAAACACGTCGTCTACCACTTAAAAAATAATAAAGTTGTTAAATCTTAGAATAAATTAAAATAAATATGAGTACTCATGTTAAATCAATGTCTTAAATATAAGTGAGCAAGTTCCATAAAAAAAAACCCACCAGTTGAGCTCTGCTTGGTTTGCTTGTATGATACTATGATTGCTATTTGCCAACAATGTGTAGGTTTACAAAATGGACCAGTAGATCCTTCTCTTTTTTAATGTATAAGATTTAATATTTCTCTAGCACACTAAGGCCTTGTTTAGTTCCAAAAATTTTTGCAAAATGAACACTGTAGCAATTTCATTTGTATTTGATAAATATTATCCAATCATGGATTAAGTAGACTCTAAAGATTCGTCTCGCAAATTACGGGTAAATTATACAATTAGTTATTTTTTTATCTATATTTAATGTTTTATGCATATGCCATAAGATTCGCCGTAAGATTCGATGTTACAAATAATCTAGAAAAATTTGTAAATTTTTTTAGAACTAACAAGGCCTAATAGGAGGCCGAACCATATGATTGCACATGATTGTGTTGATGTGTTTGAAACTTTGAACGGTGACCATGTGGTTAGCTAGCTAGGGTCAAGCGTGGGAAGCCATGCATCTGGATGGATCTACGTTTG
>Ga0182004_10002646_pt1 | contig 14029 bp, 14 predicted proteins | sample Sormic07211540_1_FD_120479 | JGI IMG/M metagenome (GOLD analysis project Ga0182004, IMG submission 120479) | Endophyte microbial communities from Sorghum bicolor roots, Mead, Nebraska, USA - 072115-40_1 MetaG | ecosystem: Host-associated > Plants > Roots > Unclassified | place: USA: Nebraska...
CCAAACTGTACAATAAGTTTTTATTTTTGTCTATATTTAATACTCCATGCATGCGTCTAAAGATTCGATGTGACGGAGAATCTGAAAAATTTTGCAAAATTTTTCAGGAACTAAACAAGGCCCAAGTCATATACAAATTCACTTTTTATGTAACTGATGACATGTAGGTCCTAGAAAAGTATACCTTCTCTTTGAGGGTTGTGTTTTAGAGACTATTGTTGAACATGCTCTAAACATTAGAACCAGGTGGGCTACAAATTAGTCACGCCATTGACTAAATTGTTAGCCCATTGAGTAAGCACAAGGTACTAGCTAACAAGAGCTAATAGTTTATTACATATATGGATTTAGACATACAATGGATAATAACTTTTTAGCTAGTTAATTTTGGCTAATAGTTTTTTAAGGATGAGATGACTCTCCAAATGGATACCCGCGGTTCTTCTCTAGTATAATCTAATGAACTAAATAGACAATTTTTCTCACTTTTTTTCATTTAGTTACACTAGAAAAGAACTGTGGGTACCCGTTTGGAGCACCGTCCCCATCCTTAAGGTTTTTTTAGCAAGTTAATTTTTAGCTTGAGGTAATAACGATTAGCCTTAGCCGATCCATACATGAGCTCACTTTAGTAACGTACTACGAGTGTAATGGCAGGAGTACAATGAAACCATTATTTCTCTTTGAGGCCTTATTTAGTTCTAAATTTTTTTGCAAAATCAACACTAGTAATTTTGTTTGTACTTGACAAATATTGTCCAATCATGGACTAATTAGGCTCAAAAAATTCGTCTCGCAAATAACAAACAAATTGTGTAATTAGTTATTATTTTTATCTATATTTAATGCTCTATATATGTGTCGAAAGATTCGATGTGACGGAGAATATAATTTTTTTTATAAAATTTTTTAGAAGTAAACAAGACCCAGTCTTCGGTCGTGTACGGTCTTGCCCAACATAATTAACCCCTCTCGAGAGTCAAGAAGGAACGAGAGTCGTTGCAATTAGGCAGGCGCAGGGCATGTATACTGGAGTACGTACTATACGCCCGGAGTAGTCGCGGGGCTCCTCCTAAATCCTATCGATTGGCATTGCCATTGGCCCTGCTGGTCCGGGCGATCGAGGTCAAGCAGCAGGTCGGCAGGGCGTCGCCGTCGGCCGCCAAGGCGGCTAGCTAGGCCGCGCGCCACCACGTATTGGTACGTCCCCGACGCGTACCACCGCCCACGACGCTTCGATTCTCTGCGCCCCTCCGCTCGCTTGCTGTGCTGCCCGCCAAAAACCGCTTTCTGCGAGCGAGCACACACGTACATCCCCGCCAAACCACGGCACACGGTTTCCATATATACAAGACAGACAGGAACAGGACCAGGGGCCCTATCTCATCCACAAAGTAGACTACCAGTACTGTACTAATAATCATCGTGTAGCAATGTTTTTTTTCTCTGTGTTTATTTGGTCTTTGTTTAGTTGCCAAAAAACTAATTGTACAGTTTATATATAATTTGCAAGATAAATCTTTTAAGCCTAGTTAATCTATTATTAGTTAATAATTATAAAATACAAACAAAAGTGCTACAATAGATATTATTATATATACTAGGTTAATATCCGTATGTTGCTACGGGTTTTAAAATCTACATACTCCTAAGTAATTTTCAACTAACACATGAAAAAAATAAATATCTTATGACATTATGGTTTCGATTTGGGTAACCGAACACCTTGCATAGTCAAACATCTTAAAACACCTCATATGGAGAAGCAACTTGCGAGCAAATATTATATTTCATTTTAGCTTAGTGCTGCCTTGGAAACCAATGATTTAAAGTCTACCATCAACACCTAAGTGGTTTAGACTGTAGTGAAGATATCACCTCTATGAACTACAAACCTTCCAGATCCAATCTTCAAAATGTAATACTCAAGTATGATAAGTAAAATACATGAGACATGCAGTGTTATATAGACATAAATGCTCAAGTAAGTCTAGTATGCAAGATATGATCTTTTACCTGGGCCCCATGATCAATCAACTAAAAATAACTGATTTACTCAATATAAATGATCTGTTAAATTTAATAGGAACACACCAAGGGCAACACTTTTTCTTTGGTAGCAATTTACATATGCAACACGCTCATTCAACCTTCTTATTTCCATTAGTTTTTTATTCACCCTTGCATGCAGCCAGCAAAGGACAAATTGCTTGACATGCAAATTCGAGAAGGCATCACTAAAACTTTAAGTGGGTTGTAGCAAGGCCAATGACACCTCGAAATCAAACCATCCAACAAAGGAATAAACACTTCATGAAATACTAAGCACAGAACCGGATTGAAAAAAGGTACAAGATTATTTTTCAGTTTAAACCTCATGGTCCCCTTAAATACCCTATGAATTTTCAGCGGAAAACAGAACCACAAAGTTAGACATGCTCATTAACAACAATAATTAATTCTTAATAGGCATAACTTCTACATCATTAAAAAATCACAAAATTTCATCAGGAATTAGGTATTATAATACTGGTATCAAGAGTTAGTCATGCAAGAAACCAAGATGGAGTAAAATTTCAGAATTTTTGGCACCCCAACACAACCATCATCTAACAGGGTTTTAGATTCTTTTTTGGATAATTCACTCAAGAATCATAATCAATACACATACATATCTTTGACGGAAAAGCCGATTGACTAACCATTGCCCGTTTAATAAATTTCAACACATCTAATGTATGGCTGCACAAATTGTGAAGGGCATTGGACAAAAAAATTAATTACTTTGCAAGAGATTGTCTTAATGTATTTATATTACTATAAACTTGTTAGCTTAACTGATCTTAAAAACCAGAATGTTAACATAGTCGATGACACATAATAACACGTACTGAAGTGATGCGCACCTCATACGCTGTAGAATTGTAGATGTGCTACCTCATGTTGTGGTGAGGTGCAAGCTTGAAATGATGCCTTTTGTAATAGTCTAAAACTATATTTATGATATTTGAAAAGTAACACTTTGATATTCTTTGAATTTTTTCTCTATTATGTGTTTTCTTTTTTTCTTATGCTTTTTGCTCTAGATTATTATTATTTTTATCTATGTCATGTATTTATTTATTTTTATGTATATTGTAGTATCGATTTCATAAACCTAAAACCATAATATTATTCTTCTAAATCGATAACATTTTTCTTACAAAGATGGAACATTGTCTGTTGAACCTAGAACATTGTTTCTACTTAATAAAAGAAAATATTTTATCTTTATAAGATAAATATTCATTAATAAAATTTTATCTAAATATTCCATGTGTGATCTTGTTTCGAAGGATTTATTATAAGAAATTTAATGGTGTAATCAGGATTTAATTTAGATCTTCGGTTTAGGAGCTATGACTTTTTTAATTCGTTAAAAATATTTTTGCATGTGTGGGTAAATGGGTCCTGCGTTGATGGAATAGCCTGTCATCTATGCGCACTTATCCTTTTCTGCTCCTTGCCTATGGTGCAGAGATAGGATGAATCGAGTAAAAAAGACCACCGAAGAGGACGGGAGTCACAGTTTCGCCACGGGTGTGGTAGACGGGTCCTCTTCATAATTTTTAGTTGTAGAGATATATTCTCGAAAGTGCTACAAACGAAAGTCCACGAATTTTATTATGGCCTTATTTAGTTTCTTTTTTTTTGCAAAATTGACACTGTAGCACTTTCGTTTGTATTTGACAAATATTATCCAATCATGGACTAACTAGGCTCAAAAGGTTAGTCCCGCAAATTACAGTTAACTATGTAATTAGTTATTTCTTTTATCTATATTTAATGTTTCATGCATGTGCCGTAAGATTCGATGTGACGGAGAATCTAAAAAAATTTGTAAAACTTTTTAGAAACTAAACAAGACCTATATATATATACTATTCTCAGAAATCAAACGGATTCAGTTTTAACTAAAATTATTTTTTAAAAAAATACTAACACTCTTGAGACAAAATAAATATCATTAAATTAGTTATAAAATATATTTTTATAATAAATTTGTTTAGAGACATAAATATTAATATTATTTCGACGTCTTTTTTGGCAACGACGTCTATTCATTATGTTCCGAATGTGACAATCCGGGAGTGTTTTTCTCTTATTACCAACGATACATTCTGCTATTGACTTATCAGCCACGAACAAGGCGGACCTTTCCTGGGCTTGTTTCTTCTCTGATGAGTCGATCGATCACTCTCTTGGGAAACGAATTGAAGCTTAGGTGGTCGTCTTATTTGTACCAAGGAAAACCGACAAAACAAAAGAGAGCAAAATCAAGACACGCTAGTGTGGCGACATGCATGCAGGGCGCGAAAAGAAGGAAAGGTCCCTTGCAGTAGACTCATACCACGTGGGAAACGAATCTGTTGCAGCGTGTGGGGAAAGGGTTTCGGTTTCAACCGTGCTATATGCCTCGTTGAAATGTCGTCGGGCCGGCAGATCAGCTTGTCATCCATCTGTCAGTGTGGACACGAGACACGACGACGTATGGGTCATTTCATGGGACGAGGATGATATGGATTTTCGCTACATCACTCCAACCTAGAGCCTGTCATTAGTTTAAAAAATCATAGCTAAAAATACTATTTATTAATTTGTTATTGAAAAAAATGCTATTTATAGATTCGACACATATAAGGTCAAGTGAATAGATATAATCATCCATCGATCGAACATGACAGTGCCCTTCGAGTTCACTCTATTAGGTAGTACTGTTTCCATGGACTCTCATGGTCGTCTCTAGCGAAATTCCTAGCTCTCTCTTGGATGGCAGCATATGTACACATTTCAGTTTATATAAATAGATGGGCTATGTGGGAAAGGGATTAGACGTAATTCGTAGAAAATCCATTGATCTTTTTGTCTGTACTCGGACCAATATGTACAAGTAGGGATTTTGTCCTTGCTCTGCTCCGGCCATGCAATTGACCTCAATCCATGGATTTTCACGAGTAATTTTATCTGTTTAATGTTTCTTCAAATTTTTTTTATATGTTTAATTAGCTTGTGTGTGGCTTTTAGAACATTCTGTTTGCCAAAAATAAAAAGAGTCACATTTTTTTAAAACAAGCCGAGAATAAAGACCGCCATCCATATCATCTATATATTAAGGTTGAGTTTGCCTAGTCACCGTATGATCTGATCAGGTCTGAACGGATCATCCTAAGTGAAAGTGTGGGAATAATTTATTGTATTCCATGTCAATGTCTTAGTACATATAGAGGCTGGAGTGGCTCATAAGCCAACCGCACAGACGTGGTGCATGTCACTAATCAAGGGCAACCTATTATAATTATACTTGCTATAATTACAATAGGCTAACACTCCTATGCAGTCTAATTGAGAGCATCGCTAATATTTAGGCTAGATCAAAACTCCTGGAATATTGAAGTAGGAAGGCTCTTGGTGAAGACGTTGATGTATTGCGGTGTCGTAGGAACATGAAGAACTCGAACGTGACCGAGGGCGACCTTCTCTCGAACAAAATGGAGATCAATCTCAACATGTTTCGTACGCTGATGCTACACTGGATTGCTGAAGAGATATACAACATTGATATTGTCATAGTATACCAGGGTGGCACGGCGAGGTGGGTGGCGAAGCTCAAGGAGCAGCTGACGTAGCCAAGTAGCCTCAGCAACGCCATTCGCCACAACATGGTATTCGGCTTCGGCGCTTGATCTAGACACCGTGTGCTGATGCTTGGAGGACCAGGACACCAAATTATCCCAAAGAAATACTGTGTAGCCAGATGCCGACCGACGAGTGTCAGGACATCCGACCCAGTCGGTGTCCGTGTACACCACAAGCTCAGCAAGTGAAGATCAACACATGGTCACCCAAGTGACAATGTCGCCTATAGGTAGCGTAAGATCCGCTTGACATCAGCAAGATGTGGCTCCTGAGGATCATGCATATAGGGGCATATCTGCTGAACAACAAAAGCAATGTCTAGACGGGTGAAGGTCGGATACTACAGGGCGCTAACTAGACTGTGGTACTGTGTAGAGTCAGCGACAGGAGGTCCATCAACAAATAATTTGTAGTGTACATCCACAGGCGTGCTGCATAGCTTGCATGCACTCATCCTAGCGTGCTCTAAAATATCCTGAGTGTAGTATTGCTGAGAGAGGAGCATACCATCCGTAGAACGTGTTACAGAGATGCCCAGAAAGTGATGAAGCTGACCCATATTTGTCATCGCAAGCTCACGCTGGAGTGCACCAATGATATGCTTGAGAAAATCGACCAAGGAGGCAGTGAGAACAATATCATCCACATACAACAACAAATAAGTCGTGTCTGGTCTACGTCAATGTATAAAGAGCGAAGTGTCTGACTTTGTTTCCACAAATCCAAGTGACACCAGGTGAGAGACGAACCTGTGATGCCATGCACGAGGAGCTTGTTTCAAAGCATATAAAGACTTATTGAGCCAACAAACATAATCTAAGCGAGATGAATCTACAAAGCCAGATGGCTGCACACAGTATACTGTCTCACTAAGAGTGCCATGCAAGAAGGCATTCTTCATATCCAGCTAATGAATAGGCCAATTCTGAGATAATGCCAGGGAAAGAACAAGATGAACTATCACAAGCTTAACAACAGGCCTGAAAGTCTCATCATAGTCCACACTGGACCACTGTGTGAAACCCCAGAGGACCTAGTGCGCCTTATAGCGATCAAGAGACCCATATGTGAGCAATTTGTGTTGATAGATCCACTTGCCAGTCACAACATTAACACCTGGAGGGAGAGGCACAAGGCTCCATGTGTCATTGGTGAGCAGAGCATCGTACTCAGCCTGCATAGCAGTATGCGAATTGGGGTCTGACAGTGCATCAAGTACAGAGCGTGGAAGAGATGACATGGCCACAACGTGGAGGTTGAGGCGATCCACGGGCTGTGCGATGCTAGCCTTGCCCCGTGGCGCATCGAGTGCATATTGGTGACTGAAGGGATGGCGATTGGATGAGTAGTAGTTGTATGACCGGTGTCGCTGGCAACAACCTGGGCGCCAGCACAGGGGGGCAGTAGAGCCACCAATATTCATGGGCGCCATGGAGATGGCGCTGCTGGCAGCAGCCTGTGCGGGGTGCATAGGGGCAGCAGCACTAGTTGACATTGATAGAGGCGTGGAGAGGGCCCCATGGGCAGTAGCACTGGACCCAGGGGACTAAGGTCCTATGCTAGGACCAGGCGGTGCAGGGGCGGCTTCAGGCATGGGCAGTGTCACTGAGGGATCAGCGTTACCTGCACGCACAAAATGAGCTCTAGGAACTAAAGTGGTAAGGTCATGATCATCAACTAGAAAATCTAGGGCAGAGGAGGCTGTGGGTGTTGTAGACATGTCGGAGAAAGGAAAAGAATATTCATAAAAAACGACATGTCTAGAAAGAAGAACGTGATTCAGCTGAAGCCTGAGACACCGATAGCCTTTGTGTTCTGAGGAGTAGCTGAGAAAAATGCATAAGGAGGAGCAGGGTGCAATTTTGTGGGGTGCCGTGGAGGACATGTTTGTTGGGAATATGGCCTAGAGGTAATCATAGAGATGATGATATTACGATTGTATCCATAACATATATTATGAGTTCGATGAATATCTATTATAGACAAACTTGTATCGATTGACAATTATTTGAATTGTTTGTGAAAATATTTTACTTGTATGGTTATTCTAAAGTTATCTCTGATCAGAGTTCGTGTGAGGACACACATGAATATTAGATTAGCACATGTATTAGTTGATGACTATATTTCATAAGTCATAGACATAGAGATGTCAAACTAATAATGTGGGCACATGTATGACATGGGGCTAGACGTACCCAACCTGAGATGTTCTTATTATCTCTTTATGCATCATGTATATTGTGTCCTTAGACCTGAGATTGTTGTATGTTCTCAAGATGTGAAACGACCTACTTAGGGAGTATTAAATGGTACTATGTAACAAGGTAGTTATAACGGTGGTCTTCGGGTTTGTCGAAAAACATGCTGTGAGACATAGATAATCAAGATGGAACTTGCCTCTCTCTGTGTTAGAGAGATATGACTAGATCACTCAAGTGATTGGATCAACAAATGCATGGTCATGCTTAGGTTAAGTGTTAACCTGCAAGTTGGACTAAATATCGTGTGGCAAGAGAATAACATGTATGTGTTTGTAGTGGTTCGTCTGATATGATCTTTGCATGCATATAAAAGTTGTCACACCTTGCTAAAGGCTGTTGTCAACTATTGGACGAGTAGGAGTACTCGGCCTATGTCTATATGTACATGAACCCATAGGGTCGCATGCTCAAGGGGCTGGAAGCTTAGTTCAGGTTGGACCCGAATTAGACAAGGCTTAGGGTTTTCTAATTGGGCCTCCAACTCGAGGCTCATTGGAGGACACCTAGAAAAGAGAGGGTAGGGGTGGCCAGGGTTTCTCATGCCATTTGGCAGCCACCGCCGCTCACCCACGCTCGCGCTTGTTGCTCCTCGCGGACCTAGCAGTCCGGAGGCGTGACGCTTCTTCCCTGTACGTGTAGGATACCTTGAAGGTTCTGCATCTAGAGCACAAGGACCAACCGCACGAGAGGGATTGATGTGGTGGACAACCATGCAACTATACGCCACTGCTATTACGCGCACAACTACACCGAGTCGCTTTCGTTGCACCTACACGTCTAGCGGTGATCCCGTGATCTATAACTATTAGTTGATCCTATTTTATGAGGTCAAAATTTTTGTTTTCTAGCTAGCGTAGTGTCCTCATAATCCTTTAATGTTGGGATAGCAAGCACACCCAAAAACTTTGAGGTGATCATAGGAAGGCTAGGTAGAAAAAGGGCGGTGTATGGTGTGGAGGAGGTGAGAGTCTTAATGGGAATGTGGTTCATAATATATGTGGCACTGTGAAGAGGCTCAACCCAGTAAGCTAGAGGGAGACTCGCCTGAAACAAAAGGGAACATAGAGAGTTATTGATGGTGCGAATGGAATGCTCTGCTTTACCATTTTGCTGGGAGGTGTATGGACATGACATGCAGAGTGCAACACCGTGGCACAGGAAGAACATGTGGGCATGGGAATTATCAAATTCATGACCATTGTGTGAACAATCATCAAGAATAACAAGGTAATATTTGTATCTCGACGCACTAACAAGTGGAGAGGTCCATAAATCACAATGTATTAAATCAAAATTATGAGTAACTTGAGAGCAAGATGAACCAAAGGGTAGACGTACATGACGGCCAAGCTGGCAGCATGATAGATATGATCGATATCATCTTTATTACAAGAAATGAAATTAGACCGAATGAGGTTGGACAAAACTTCATGCCCAAGACCGAGACTACGATGCCAAAGGGAGGTAGGTGCAGTGATGAATGTGGAGGTGCTGGTGGAAGGTGCATAGAATCCGTAGAGGTCATCGGAACTATCACACCTGGTGATCACGTCCCTGATTTGCAAATCCTTCACAAAAAGACCAAATGGTTCGAATTCAATGGAACAATTATTGTTGTTGGTAAAATGACGAATGGAAATTAAATTCTTAATAATGTTGGGTGACACCATAACATTATTAAGAGCAAGGTTGCGATGCGGTATGGAAAAATGTGTGATCTAGTGGCCGTGACAGAAAGTAAGGCACCATTTCCCACGACGACAGATGAAGGAGTAGACAAAGAGGGTGGGGAAATGGTTGAGAGTATACCAGCACCCGAGGTCATGTGTGAACTAGCACCAGGCGGGTTCAGCGTAATGGTGTTGAAGGAGTGCGCCAGGAAGTCCTGGTGCAAAGACCTGCCATGAGTGGTGTTCTAGGACGCCACCTGGTAAGCTGGTGAGGGTGCCTAGAAGACCGGTGATGCAGCTCCCCCATAGTACATGCCATACAAGTGTGGTGGGTGAAAGCCCTAGTTTGGTTTTGGATAATTGATGAAACCCTAGTACTAACCTTTATACTAAATGTGTGTAGACTTAATGAGGTTGGTACATGCCAAGTGACAGAGCAAGTTATGATCATGGTAATGATGGTGATGACCACAAGATGATCAAATGCTCAACTTGGAAAAGAAGAAAGAGAAAAACAAAATCCTATGGAGATCAAGGTAAAGGTATTGCTTAGGATTTTAGTTTTAGTGATCAATACACCATAGAGGGTGTGATCACATTTAGGATAAATAGCTGTACTATAAAGAGAGGAATTCTTTGGCTAAGCGGTTATCGAGTGCCACTAGGTGTCATTGTTCATGTGCATGCATTTAGAACCTAGTGAGCTATCGTAACTCCTTCGAAGAAAATGATTGTAAAAATGCTAACACACTTGCACTTGTTGGTACACACATAGTGGTGTTGGCACACTTTAAGAAGGAGGTGGAGTTTAAAGGGTAGAGAGGGGTTTGGGTTCCTCTCTCCCTCCCACCAAACTTGCGAGGTGGGATTCGGCGCTTTTGGGAAAATGAAATACATATTTTCTATTGCACAGGTGGAAGTTTGAAAAAGTCGTGGGAGTGTTTTTCACTGGGAAAATACTCATCGGATGCTGTCCTCGGAGGCATCAAACGCTGATCCTACGTGTCCGGTGCACTCTCATTTCTGGCAGAGGTGAAGGGTGCATCGGACGCTCAGCATCGGACGCTGGCATGACACTGTTCATGCGTCTGGTGTGCTATGATGTCAGCAAGTATGCAAGCGAGCGTTTCTGACAGTGAGCTTTGGACGCTAGGGAGCGTCCGGTGGTGCATGTCTGGTGACCCCGCACGAAAAACACCCTCTCTACGTATGGGTCCAATGTGCCCCAAACATGTCTGGTGCCCACTTGACCGCGTCCGGTGGTTTGAAAGTAACCGTTAGAGATCAACACGCGAGATTCAAAAAGCTGACATGTGGCTATCATTTGGAGCACCGGACGCTGGGTTCGAGCATCCGGTGGCTCACCTGCTGCGTGTCCGGTGGCCCCGTATTCTGTCTAGTGAAAGAGCTAATGACTCTATCTGTTTGAGAGGCTTATAGATAGTTGTTGGCCAGCTTGGGGCTCACCCTCTTGGTATTCTTGACTACTTGACATCCGTATGAGTCTAGGCAAACACCTTCCACTCATCTCCTTCATAGATTAACCATCTTTGTGAGATTGGGAGTGATTCCAAGTGCATTTGCTTGAGTGATTGTATCTAGTGGCACTCGGGGATCATTTTGGCTATAATTGTGTTGTTACTCTTGGTGGTTGCTGCCACCTAGACGACCTGGAGCAGCAGAGGAGCATTGGCACGAGTTGGTGATTATTTGTGGCTATCTCCCGGTGATTATGAGGGGTTTTGTACCTTCTCCGGTGGATAGACGAAAGGTAAATCTAGTGGATTGCTCAAGTCATTGAGCTACATCACTTATGGGTAGGTTCTTGTAGTGTCCTAGTGAGGACAAGGTTCGTGCTACACCTCTTAGCCGCCGAACCACCAAGTGTTGGTCGACACAATGGGGACGTAGCATGCTGGCAAGCACGTGAACCTCGGGGGAAAAATCGATGCCTCAATTGTGTTTGATTGACATTCTCTCGGTGCTTGTTTGTTCATATATTGGTGATTGGTTCATCCCCTACACATCGGTATAAATATCTCTTCCTCTCCATTTACTTACCGCAAAGTAGTGTAACTAGTTTAGTTGCTGGTCTTGCTTTGTGTAGTTAAGTTCCCTAGTGCAACCTGTAGAGACTTAGTTCTTGTGTTCCTAGTGATTATAGCAACTAGAATTGTTGGTTAGGTGGCTTGCAAACACCCCTTTAGAGCTAGAGCAAAAAGCTTTGCTTTGTTATTTACTTAACATCTTGCTCTAGTGAGTTTGTAGAACCTTTTTATAGGCTATTCACCCCCCTCTAGCCATATTAGGACCTTTCAAGTGGTATCAGAGCCATGTTCACCGTTTTGTGAAGGCTTAACAACCTTGGTGCTCAAATTATGGCTCAAATAATGTTCAACCATATTGGGTCAAACCACCGTTCTTTGATGGCACAAGTTATTTTGACTATTGGAAGAGAAAAGTGAAAATATACCTTGGATCAATCAATGATAGAGTGTGGGAAGTCACAGAGAATGATTTTGTGATCCTTGATCCCGCCAACCCCACCGATAATGAGAGAGCCAACAAACAATGCAATACTATGGCTCTCAACACAATCTACAATGGCATTGATTCAAAGGTGTTTGAATAAGTCAAAGATCTTGAGAAGGCAAGTGAAGTATGAACAAGGCTAGAAGAGACATATGAGGGCACTATAATGGTAAAAAGTGCCAAGTTATACATGTTCAAGGAAAAGTTATCCAACTTTAAGATGAAAGATGATGAGTCCATACTGGAGATGTTCTAAAGGCTCCAAGTCAACATCAATGATCTCAAGGGCCTTGGTGAGAAAGTGAAGGATGAGAACTTCATTCACAAGTTTTTGATGTGCTTGCCCAAGAGGTTCAAGACATTGAGAATAATCATCTTTAGATGTGGATTGAAGGATGTATCTCCCAATGAGGTACTTGGAGATGTCATGACCGAGGATCAATACAATGACAATGATGATGATGAGGTCATGAAGAAGGATGATGATGATAAGAAGAAGAAGAGTGTAGCATTCAAAGCTAGCTCTTAATCCAAGAGCAAGAACAAGGGCAAGGACAAGAAGGAAGAATCAAGTGATGAGGAGTGCTCCAATGATGATAGTGATGATGAAGCACTAGCACTCTTTGTCTGCAAATTTGGAAAGATGATGAAGAAGAAGGGCTATCACATAAGAAAGAGAAGAGATCACTTCAAGAACAAGGAGTATGTGAGGCTATGCTACAAGTGCAAGGGCCCTGATCATATTGTGGCGGATTGTCCTTACAATAGTGACAATGATGAGCATGAGAAGAAGAACAAGAAGGAGAAGAAAGAAAAGAAAGAGAAGAAGATGGTCTTCAAGAAGAAGGGTGGATCCTATGTTGTGACATGGGATAGTGATGTATCTTCAGATGATGATTCAAGTGATGATGACAAGGCATCCAAGAAGAAGGCGCTTGCTAGTATTGCTATCAACAACAAGCCATCACTTTTCGACACTCCTTCATGCTTCATGGCCAAGGGCCACAAGGTACAATATGATGAGAGTGATAGTGAAAATGAAAATGAACATAATAGTGATAGTGATGATGAAAATGAATTCACTAATGAACAACACATGGACTTATTAGAGCAAGCTGATTCACTTATTTATTCTAAAAACAAGAAGTGCAAAGAATTAGCCAAGAAGTTAAAAGCTCTTGAGCAATCCTTTGATGAGCTCAATGCTACTCATGAGAGGCTAGTGGATGCCCATGAGAAGCTTGGCAAGGCTCACACCAAGCTTGAGAAAGTTCACTCCTTGTAATTAGAAGAGAACAAGGAAGGGTTGTTGTATCATGTGATGTGGGCACAATATGTGACTTAATTAAGGACCCAACCCACCTATTGTTGTTGCCACTAACTCTTCTTGTAGGCCTTCATCCACCACCATGAACTCTACCTCTACTTCTAGTGTCGGTGTCACTTGTGATGCTTCACTAAAGGTTGAGAATGAGACTCTCAAGAGAGAGGTTGATGAGCTCACTCACACCCTAGGCAAGGCCTATGGTGGTGAGGCCCGCTTGTTAAAATGCTTAGGTAGCCAAAGGTTTTCTCTCAACAAAGAGGGATTAGGCTATACTTCCAAGAAAGGCAGGAAGGCCTTTGCAACTCACAAAACTAGTTTTGTGAAGAGCAATGGTCAGTATTGCAATAGATGCAATCAAGTTGGGCACTTAGAGCTTAATTGCAACAAAATGAACAAGAAAAAGAAATTTGCTAATGTACCTTACATTTCTTTTGATTCTTGTTATGTGCTTACCAAGGGTGAGAAGGGTGTGCATGCTAAGTTTGTTGGTACACCAATTGTGGGTCCAAAGAAGAAGGCTATTTGGGTACCAAAAAGCTTAGTCACTAACCTCCAAGGAC
>Ga0182004_10002647_pt1 | contig 14029 bp, 9 predicted proteins | sample Sormic07211540_1_FD_120479 | JGI IMG/M metagenome (GOLD analysis project Ga0182004, IMG submission 120479) | Endophyte microbial communities from Sorghum bicolor roots, Mead, Nebraska, USA - 072115-40_1 MetaG | ecosystem: Host-associated > Plants > Roots > Unclassified | place: USA: Nebraska...
CGCAGAATATAACCGAGTATCTGCTCTCTGGCTTGGTAAACGTCTGTTGCATTGATGACCTGAAGTGGAAGCAGGAAACAAAGTAAGGCAACATCAACTCGTTGCAGCTTCAGTTAATAATAATAACAAAATAAATGTTTGGTGGGCACAAACTCCAGCTACTAGTAGAGTGCACTTGTGCCCGAAAAGTTGTTTGAATCAAAAGTACCAATGCTTACGGGAATACGGTCACGTGAATTTGGAGTAGTAGCGTACCTCTGTTTCCATGATGAAGATTCCTCTTGTTGCAAGTGACCAAGCAAATTAAACAGCAAAGGTGCGCACGAAGCCGATCTAACCGTTTGACTGATAAGCCATGCTGAATGAGTGGCAGATTCGGCCGATAAGCTCAAGCGAACAGAATGTAAGAGTCCACGGAGTCTATCAAGATCCCTCTCGAGCTGCTGCAGGCGCAGAAACAATCAAAGTGTCAGTACCAATCTTAACGAGCTGATCAATCAGGGAGAAAATTAATGAATTAATGCAAATATAGAGCAATCACACATGCACCTGATTTCCCGTCGGACCAAGACCAAGGAAGGATGCTGCACCAATCTAACCCATCACTCATTCCATGCACACCACTGCCTTCAGATCAGAATCAGATGAGAGCCGGCTGGAAAATACAATCGTGATTCGAGAGGCGAAGGACGGCAGGAGAGAGTTGTGTAGCTGATGACTAACAGTTGTGCATGATCAGGCACCCCAGCAGCTATCTTTGCTTTCTCTGAGACGTACACACTCATACATATGGTTCCTTGCTTGCTTGATGCCTTCCTCCATGTACAGTACACAAAGCATTGCCTCTTATCTTTGCCAAAGCATGAAATTCGAGCGCCCCCCTTTTTGCTTTATTCTCAACACATGTTTCCGAACGTACTCTCTCTCAAAGAGAATTGACCATCTTTTCTGTTCCGCTTTTATTTAGAGATTGGTAAAAAAACTCTCTGGCCGTGGCCAAGCAGTAAAATACGAGCACATTACCCGACTCTTTGAAGTTTGAACGCCTTTCCCGCCTGTAAAACAGCCCATCTCCCGTCGACGTGGATATGGCCCTTGCCCAGTTTATCCGCACAGGCCCATCAGATCTTGGCCCATCGAACTTTCAGTTGGGCTAAGCCAATGAGCTGCCTGCTTCCATCAGTAACTGAAGCCTGAGCAAGGAGCCGAGGAGCGCTGATGGAGAAGGATAGTGGCGCGGCCGAGTGGACGGCGGATGGAGAGCATCGTGTGGACAGAGGACAAGGGGAGGTTCGAGACGCCCGACAGCAGGAGAGTAATCTCCTTCCGCTGATTAGCCTTCTTCAATTACCCAAACAGAGACAGGAAAGGCAGATTGAAGACACCCACACTCTGATGGACATATTTCTCTGCCAAAACGAGATTACAATTTGCAAATGTTTTTTCTCTGGTCTTCAACTATACCGAGTTTGTGGCATTATAATTAAGCGTTAAATTATCCTTTGGTTGCTGATCTTGTGCCGCCATTCTAACTAAGTAGCAATTTTACTCATTCTATTTCTAGATTGAATCTTCGGCTCAACATCTGACACTGTTTCTGCATTGCAGGACACTTACCTGCCTCCTAATCCTACGTTGAAGGAGCCCATGTACAAGAATCAAAACTCTCTGTCCCAAATTATACATCGTTCTGTCTTTCTGTATATTTTGTTACATATTTAGACATACATATATAATCTAGAACTAATATTATATTAAAGAACCAAAAATTCTACCCTATTTTTCTTGGCCCATTCGGTTCTATTTTAGCCCAACAAAACAGCCCATTGACACCGCACCGCTCGCTTTATACTGCATGGCTGCACGCCCTACTTGTCTCCTTGTCCGCCCTAGCCCGACTGCTCCCCCACTCCTTCTCTTGTCTATGCTAGCCCGCTCTCCACCCACCTTAATTAGCCCATCCGCCCTAGGCCAGTAAACCGGCGCGATTCAACCGGCAGAAACTTGTCTTCTTCATCCTGTATTCGGCCTCTTGCTCGCTGTTTCCTTTAGCCTCCTTGCTCATGCCTTCTTCTCCTTTCCGGTTTCTATTATTTATCCTAGTGGCGGAGCCAGGATTTTTGTAAAGCCTGAATGAAACACAATGTAATACTAATGATCTGTTTGGTATAGCTCTGACTCTTTCTAAGATGGCTTTGGCTCCTCACATGGGGTAGCCTTTTTAACAAGGGAGTGTTGTCTTTCACTAAATAAAATGGAGCCTTCGGATCTCCCATCAAATTTTTAAACACTCCATCAAGCATCCAAGAAACTATCTCCCAATGTATTTTCTCATGCAATGTATTGCTAATGTCCCTTGCTGCATCCCCTTCAATGATCCCATCGCACATCCAGCAGCTGGGAGCAAGAGCTTCCCAATAAAGTCCAGTGGCTCTATGAAAACTACGTTGCAGGAATAACTTGTACAGGCAACACTCTGTTACCATTGTTATGCTAATGCCCCACTTGGATGGGTGGCGAGCGACTATATTAGAGCATCTCCAACAGTTTGATATTTTTTCTTTGTTATTTGTTGGAGTTTATCAACTCTGAAAAGCAAATGGGAAGGAGAAAGACAAGACATCTCCAAGAGTTTTGCAAATCTGACTTGTCATTTACCAAAATGTGGATCCAATTGTCGAAAAGTTTTCAGCACACGCGCGGTCTCGGTCCGTTCACGGGCTTTCTTTGCGCATTTAGGAAGTCCGCCGCCACTCGCGTTGAGGAGGTCCGCCACCAGTTGCTTCATCCCATGGCTCGGTAGCTGCTCCCTGGAGATCGGCAAGTCCATGGTCGGTCGCTGGAAGAAGTGCCTGGAGATCGGCAAGCAATGCAACTTCCCCTAGAGATTGGCAAGTAGTCCACGATCGCCGCTGGCCGGTGGCCGCTAAGCCACGATCGCTGATCTATCTTGCTATTGTCGTGATCGGTGTTTGCCAAGTTGTAGACGGACTTGCATAAATGCCAAGCCTCCTCTGGAATTTGCCAAGTTTCCAAAAATACAAAACCAATATGCAAAATTGTTGGAGAGGTGTTTTTGTGAATTTTAACAAAAATCAAGAATGCAAAAGCAATATGCAAAACTGTTGGAGATGCTCTTAACTGCTTCTTCACACAATAGTGCAGAAAGCTCTGAGCTTTTTAAGTATACAGGATTCGTCGCGCATCCAATTAGGCTGCGAGTGTATCTTACCTTGTGGAACTTAACACCCTGAAAATGATCCTCTCTATCTCTATCTTGTATGGTCAGAGACTGTCTTTTGAATGTCCATATTTTTACATGGTCACAATATTCCGGATTAATACCAAACCTGCTTACATCAATCGTGTCATCACTTCCATTAAGAAAAACCATCAGCACTTTTCTGTACATCAATGTTTGGGCGACCGCTTGCCAAACACTTGGTATCACATCCCTAGAGGCATAGTCCACACCATTGAAATCATCCTCCTCATCCTGCTCATCAAACTTGGCCATTATTCCAAGGTCAAGTTCTAACTCCTCTGCAATCTTTCTCTGCATCACCCTTATATTTCCCACACAGAGCAATCTATGTAAATTATTCTGTCAAAGCATAATTCTGGAGGAGTATTCTTAGATTTGATCGACCCAAGTTCTTTTACTATAGATCTAAGGACCGGGACCGCCCCAAAGCCACGCCAACCATCAAAATAGATGACCTTCTGGTGTCTCTCGCTCTGCCGCCGCATATCATGAAATATACTCTGTCTGGCGGTGTTAATGTCTCCTGCACTGAATATGTGACCCTGAAGTGGAGGCAGCAGGAAGCAAAGTAAGGGCACATCAACTCGTTGAAGCTTCAATTGATAACAACAACAAAGTAAACAGATATGAATGCGTGCTCTGGTATGGTGTATGAATAATAACTCGATAAATGTTTGGTGGACATATGCTCCAGCTACTAGTAGAGTGCAGTGGTGTCTCAGAACTTGTTTCATCAATCAAAAATAACAATGCTTACGGTTACATGAATTTGGAGTATAGTAGCATACCGTTTCATATGGTTCCATGATGAAACTCCTCTTCTAGTAGGTGACCAATGCAAACAAATTGAACAGGAAAGGTGCGCATGAACGCCGATCTAATCCATAATAAATAAATCCACTGAACCGGTGATCAAGACCCACTCTCTGTCTAGCTCCTGCAGCGAAACCAAGTGTCAGATTTAACAAGCTGAGGGAGCAAATAATGTAAATATATATCACAGATGGTAACTGCTTACCAAGACCAGGAAGAAAGAAAGGCACACAATCTAACCCATCATTCATTCCATGAAGACTGCCTTCAGATCAGAAGGAAGCCGATCGAGAGATGTATGACGGCAGGTCAGCAGGAGACAGTCTAGCTGAGCAAGAGCAACTCCAGCCCACCTCCTAAACAAGTCCTTATTCTAAATCTAAGGACTTGATAAAAAAATCAACTCCAACCCACTTTCTAATTGGGCTCCTATTTTTCATGCCCTCACAAATTATAGTTTCAGCCTCTCACATCCAGAACCCTTCCCGATCTCGAAAAAAAAAATCCAGAACCCTCTATCCAGTGGGTCCCACCCACTTTCCTCCCCCCACCCATAAATCAAGACAAGAATTACAAATGGTGGAGTTGATGTAGAACTTGTCAATGACAGGTGGGTCCTATATGAGATAAGGACTTTAATTTAGGGACTTGAGATGGAGTTGCTCTAAGGGCCTGTTTGGTTCCCCTTGCTAAATTTTAGCTAGCTAAAATTATTTTAGTTATTCTTGGATGATTAATGGAACTAAACTATCTTAGCTCCTTTTAGTCAATATGTTTGGAACTTTATAGCTACTAAAGTAATTAAAGTTTAGCTAGCTAAAATTTACCAGGGAACCAAACATGGCCTAAGACTAACTGTTGTGCGTGGTCAGGCACCAGCAGCTATCTCTACCTTGCTCTGAGGACACGCAACACATGGTTCCTTGCTTCCTAGCTCCCTGAAGAGCTTTTTCTAGAGAAGATGTTCCTGACCGTAGCTGTGTAATAATAAGTTTTGTTAAAAGACGATACAATACAGGCAAAGAGCGGCAGAGATGGTGATCGATAAATATATATGCAAAATCTTGAAGAGTCAGCAAGGAGCCTACGGGTGTGTTTGGTTGGCTGCCCAACCTGGTTATGGCTCACTTGAGCCAGTTTTTGGGTGTTTGGTTGGCTGTACTGGACCTGGGGCGGGTGTGTTTGGTTGGCGGCCCAACCTGGCCATGGCTCTCTTGAGCCAGTTTTTGGGTGTTTGGTTGGCTGTACTGAACCTAGGGCCTGGCTAATCAGAGCTAACCGTACGCCTGGAGCCTGGCCAGGATTGAACGGCCAAATCAGTCGTTCGATCCTAGCCAGGCCAGGGCCAGCGTCGGTCCGAGTTTTCATCACCGCTGCTCCGGTCGTCTCCTCCCCGTTCACCTGCGTCCCAGTACGTGCTCCGGCCGTCTCCTCCCCGCACACCAGCGGCGGCAAGCACCTGCTCTACCTCCGCCCCGCCAGCACCGCTGCCTTACGCCAGGACGCCATCAGGGTCTTCTCGTCGAAGGACCTCGGGCGCTCCTTCTCTGCCGCCGGAGCTGGAGATCTCCGGCCGCTCCCCTCGCCGTCATTCTCCCGACGGGGAGAGGTAGGGCCAGCCATCTCGAGCGACTCCCGGTGGAGCAGCTTCGCTCAGCTCCTCCGAGGTAGGGCCAGCCATCTCGAACTACTCACACACTGAGCTGAGCTCACTCTTTCTTTTTTTTCGTCGTTCCCCTTCTCTTCCCAATTCGCATCGCAGAGGTGCCAGTTGGTTCCCTTTCTTCCCAATTGAGATACTGACAGACTCGGAAGGAAAGGAAAGCAGGAGAGCAGGCAGAGAGAGCAAAGCAACATGTGCAGCCACGGCGGCGGAGGAGGACGAAGAGGGGAAGGTGGTGCCGTCGGGGAGGACGACCATCCGGCCTCCCTGGCGAGAGCGGCAATCACCTTGTTGATGTTGCCGTGCTGGCGCAGGCCCGCCAGGATCCGCCCCGTGGTCGCGCGCCGCTGCCGCTCCCGCATCTTGGTCCGCAGCTGTGTCACTGGTCCTGCGCACGGAGCGCCGCGGGGGCGGCTTATCCTCGCCGAGGTACGCGCCGACGAGCCTTGCTGCTGCTTGACATGTTGCTGCTGTGCTCGCAATGCTTGATATACGCAAGGCTCACCTCCAGCTCCGTCGCAGACTAGATGTTCGATGAAATGTCTAAGAGGGGGTGAGCTCACAAGAATAGAGAAGAGGTAATTGTATGTAGTGTAAATCAGACAACCAAACACATTTAGTTGTTGGTCAGGCTTAATAGATACATGCAACCAAACAAATCCATCCTGGCTTGTTAGAGGTTGTAGAGGACACGAACCAACCACACCCTACAGCGACAAATGCAATTCTTTGGGTCGCTTTTTCTGCGTATAAAGCAGCCATTGCAGCCTCCACTGGATCCCTAGCCCAGTTTATCGAGAAATTAAGGCCCAAGAATCTTGGTCTAACGAACCCTTGGCTGGGCCAACCCCAGAAACTGCCTGCTTTCCCCTGCCGGCGGCATGACCACGATCACATCACGGGCAAACGACCTAGCTGAGCAGAGGAGTCCGGCTCCGAGAGCACCAGAGAGTCGGCAGCAGCACCGGGGGATGGCGGAGGAGGAAGGCGGCGCGGCCCAGCGGACGGTGGATGCCCCTCCGCCGGAGACGGAGAGCATCGTGTGGAGCGAGGACAAGGGGAGGTTCGAGACGCCCGACGGCGAGGCCTTCCTCCAGTACCGCCTCCTCAGCGGCCACGGGGGCGGCGCGGCACCCGCGGTGGCGGTGATGGACATGGTGCACACGTACGTGCCGCGGAGCAAGCGCGGGCAGGGCCTCGCGGCGCGGCTCTGCGACGCCGCCTTCGACCACGCGCGGGGCCGCGGCATGCGCGTCCTCCCCACCTGCTCCTACATCTCCGTGAGTACCACCGGCCCGCGGCCCCCCCTTCTCCTCTTCTGCTCTACACGAATTCCTCTCCTGGCGGCTGCGGCGCTGCGCCTCGCTTCTCTCTCTCGTTCCGCTGGTGCTTTGGAGGAGGTTACAGGAATTGGAATTCATGAGTAGGGTTACTCCTCCTGATTTACTACAGCGACAGGAAAGAGCCTATTGCACTGATTTATCTGACAAAATGAGATATCGATTGGCAATTGGTTTTTTTTTTCCTAGAGGAAATTGGCAAATGTTCAGGAAAAACCTATTAAACGTTAAATTGTTTTTCAGTTGCTGACCTTGTGTCATCCAAATTTAGCAGGAATTTTACTCATTCAAGGCTGAATCTTTTGCTCAACTATTGAACTGTTTCCTGAGTTGCAGGACACTTACCTGCCTCGGAATCCGGCGCTGAAGGAGCTCGTGTACAAGGATGAAGAATCCCATCCCAAACCCAGCAGCATGTAGTTGTTGATTGTACAAGAAACCAAATGCAACTAAATAAATAAGCAGATATCCGGCCAATAGAAATTTCTGTTGTATATCTCCAAAGGCCTTGGTGTCAGATGTTACACATTGTATCTCTGTTTCAGAACCATTCGATTTCGAAAAGATAATAAGCTTCAAATACTTGAAGCTTCTGCAGAACAACAGGTATAATACCGGTCATTCAGTACTCGAGTAGCCAAACATCAAGGCGTCGTTCCAATAAATAAATAAAAAAAAGAAGGTGCAAAGGTTTAACTGTACAATCAGAAAATATATACAAGAGTTTACAACGATAGACTGCTTGTTTTTATAGTACAGACCCACATTACTTCAGGACCAACAAGAAAAAAGAACCTGTTTCCAAGCATCAACAAACATAATGTATAATTATTCAAATTCATACAACAGCATGCAACCAACCAAAATGTGGAAACAAAACAACACTGTGTATTTACACATTGCTCTAGCAAGCGATCTGCGAGGGAATGAAATCGTTGGTCATCATCATTTTAACCTGTGACATGGCCATCAACCATCATTCTCCAATAGCCATCTTCGTCATGAAGAGCTCACCCAGGGACGTAGTAGTCCATCTTCTCCACAGGGAGGTTTAGCACCGAAGTATCAGCCTGAATAATTTACATACACACTTCAGTTAATCAAAATACCATGCTAGGGATAAAATATTGAACTATAAGTTGCAGTTAACCATCCCTCCAATGGCTGGTCACGGCAAATTAGATAAAAATGGTGTACCTCCTCAAACGGAACAAACACAAAGGGCGACAAACCCCTGCTGTGGGAAACAGCAGGCACATCTGGGTCATGTGTCTCATCCTCTTCCCAGCCGTCAACAAGTTCTAGTATGCTGCCTTTCCAATTTTGCAGTTCAGTTGCATTCACTCCAGTGGTTAGAATCTTCAGTACATCCAACCTGTTATTTGCACCAACTGTGGTTCCTCTAAGCCTGCAGAATGTTGGCACAACTTTCAAAGACTAGGAACTGGCAAAAATCTTCAAAACCTGGGCAACAATTTCATAAAAAATACCTAAGGCGCATCCTGACAAGCGTGTACCGATGTCCTGGATACAGGAGAGCCATTTCTATCTGCATGCCAGAAAGAGTAGCTCATATTAGGAAGAATGTGAAGGGCAGCTGAAGAAAGAATAGATCATCAGAACTCTCACCTGGCCATCCTCTGACAGTATGTAGTCGCCTTTAAATACACAATCAGCCTTTGATGCCCGGAAATGCATGCACTTAACAGCGTCTTTAACTTTATCTGGGGAGATCTGGTAATTCACAGGGATGAAAAAAAAAAGATAAGTGGAGCAGGTGAGAAATATGCTGTTGAGTGATAAAGGACAACATGAGAGTTGTGATAGGGACCTTATAGAGAAACTTCCCACTAGGAAAAAATCTCAAGTAACGGTAGTAGCAAACCTGAACATGAATGGGATGTATTGTCATTAATACCAACAATTTAGTAACACTTAGAACATCAAATCAATAAGATAACTGATAATAATACGTTCATAATGATCAGGATTTGTAGAAGTGTCACAACGAGGTGCAAAAAAACAAACAGTGCCACCATACCACATTGACAGTTTTCTTGAATTGCCATTCTGTAACTCCAGTATGAATATATGTGTTCCTGCTCACATAGAGACCTGAGTAAGCAACAAATATCAAAGTCAGTGCAAATATAATACACCAAAATACTGAAGGCTCTATTCAAATAGTATCAACTATACAGCAATAGCAACAGAGCAAATTAGTGGAATCAAGAACTTTCAGACAGTTTTAAAGAGAAAACTAATATTTATCGGAGAAGAACTATCTCCATGAATTGCAATGTGATGAGTTCTGCACCTAAAACTAAAATAACAATTCCAGCATGCCTTCATTTTAACACACAATTGAGTCTAAGGCGCATGGCTACTGGCTTACTGCGGATCTATAGATCATACTGATAAATTACAGCTCTATGGTATCCATGATGCATCAGACCTGAGTCTGCACTATGCAAACTAAATTAGGCACACTAGAACAAAGTGCCAGATCACAGCTCTGCGCATCCACTTAGTATATGAGATTTTGATTTATATTCACAGCCCCATTCAGAAAAACATCGTAAAGAACCTTTCAAACAATCATTCAGTCACTGGCATGGTGATCATTTTATCGATGAAATCATAGAAACAAGGTAGCACTTGACAAGGCTAAAAAAGATTCATAATCCGCAAAACATTCTTATCTAATTGTAGAAATATGCTTTCAGTAATGTACTAGTCCCTCCGTTCCAAATTGCAAGCCATTTTGGCTGTTCTAGATACATACTAGCAATGTTATCAAGTCATCTAACTAATCACGATTAGTCAGGCTCATCGGTGAGCTATGCACTACGATTAGTCGCGATAAATCGTGACTAATCGTGATTAGTCGGGCTGATCGTTGCCATGGTGACTAGGATCGATTAGATGATTTGATAACATTGATACATAGTTTTTTACTATGTACCTAGACATAGCGTATATCTAGGTGCAAAGCCAAAACTATGTATCTAGAATCCAAAACGACTTACAATTTGGAATGGAGGGAATATATTATATGACATAAGGCTTCTTGAATATTTACCGTCAATTCGGATTCTTGGTCTCTGCAGCCACATTCTCCTCCAAGAGGAATCATACAACGACCGAACCATCATGTAGTTTGCCTCCAATCCACTCCTCTTCATAACATAAAATTAGATGCTTGAGAAAATGTAAGAACATGTAACTGAATAACAAAATCAAGTACACTAACCTGCCAAGTTTTCAAGCATGCAGCACGCCACAAAGTAGGATTACGTGCAGTATATTTCCACTTGCGGCAGACACATGCAGCCCTCCCTAAAGTATATGGGCTCATTCTTGTGAAAATCTGTTGAAAAAAAGGCTTAAAACAGTTGAGCAAAGCAGCATTGCATTGATCACTGGCTTCTTTTCATACTGAAGTCATGATGGGATGAGGAACATGAGTGAAACTTGAGTTATGCCTTATCTCCTTAGCGAGAAGGAAAAAAATCCATTTTACTCCCCCGAAGTTCTACTAGAGTCTGTTTAGCATCCTAAAGTATTGTTTGCTTTAACTGAACCCCCTTAGATTACAATAAGGGTTCACAACACCACTCTCAGTTTTACTAACCAATTTTGATGATTGCAAAGATTGTATTGCCATGTATGGTGCCACATCATCCCCATTTCATATATTGCGCCTACCCCTCCAGCCCCAAAAACCAAACCCGCCTCCTCTCATAGGTAAGATCAGCATTCAACATTAGTACTGACAGCATGCGTGGAGTTATGTGCAGCATGGTAGAAACTATTGCTAAGCCCCCTTAATGGTCTGCATGCACATCATGCCATAGTTTCCAGTCTGCATAACATACGGTGGAAGTCATGGGCTCATGGGAATACTTGGAGAGCACCACAGCAGCCGCATGATGGCACAAAGTAACACCACTGGGATGAGGAATTGGGTATGTAGTTGCAACAGAGAGATCAGGTGGTGACTGGTGAGAGAGAATAAGGGACCAGATGTTAGGGCCACACAACCTTCCAAGTCATCAAAATAGTTTAGTAAAACCAGCATAGGGGGAAGTGGGTGATCTGAGCCCTTATTATAATCTCAAGGGGTTAAGTAAACCAAACAATACTTTAAGAGGCAAAGTGGACTCTCAGGATGCTTCAGTGACAGAATGGACTTTTTCCATGCAAGACATGTATTATGGATCAATCAAGTATATTAGTTCTTCTCCATAATGATTCAATAATACAATGAAATATACAGAGATACTAGCAGGAATACACATGGAATGATGTAATGGACATAATTGGAGAAAAATTTCAGTAAAATGTTTTCCACTTAGATGTTAAGGAAATGAAATAAATGCTGCTCACTTCAAATAACCATCACCTCGAGCATTAGTTCATCAGGTAGGCAATGGTGAATGAGTGCTGGATCAGGTTTGTAGCTCAAACTGCTGAATGGTGGCACAGGCTGAACTCTTATTCCATATAATTCTGTTAAGAAATTAGATAACGCAAGATAAAAGAACTGGTTAATCTATGTAGCACTAAAGAAGCTAATGTTCAATAGTCATTATTCAATTAAAAGAAAAAGGTGGCAGCCAGTTTAATCTTTAATTCAAACAGCAACCTCATGTTATACTTACTCAGCCAGGGTCTATCTGTTGCAATGTATCGCATGCTTAGGAAATGATCAAACGAGTTTATGTCAGGACGAATATCAACAGAGATATCTGCATGAGGAGACATTATTATATCAGTATATCATGTATGTGTGAGAGTGAATACTAAGAACAAATCCAGAATCAAACCAGCAACACGAATACATGATGTCCTGTGGACATGTAACTCTTGATGCAAAATATCCCTTAGCTAAATTGACGATGAGCACATAACTACGCTTACAAGGAAAGTTCAGTGAGAAACATGGCATATATCTCACAGAAACAGCCTTTGCCATGCTCTAGCACAGCCAATCCAAAACAATGTTGTTAGGATCAGATAGAGTTAGTGATGTGAACTGTGGTCAAGGATCAACCATAAAAAAGCCTTAAATCCCTCATAATTTATCACAAGCAAATCATTCCAAAAGTCATATGTATCAATTATTATATAGGATCGGAATCCTATGTAAGATCTTACTGGTATGGGACTATACGAAACTTTTATGTAGGATAGCTGGATAGGGTGCTATAAAATTTCGGATACATGGTGGGTTCAGTATCATTTTGGCATGGTAAGATTATAGTATAAGATTCTAGGATCCAGATTGATATCCCTAACAATCTTGATCATAAATGAAGAATTAGGATAGCAGTTTATCGCCTCAAATAACAGCACTAAAGTAGCACACTTTGTCAGAGGATTCCATTGACACTAGGTAAATCAGGGAGTTGTTTTTACGTATTTCTGTAGTCCCTGTACAGGATAACAACTTCCAACTACTGAGGATGATCTCTGTATACCACCTTGGATGTCCATTAGAATCCTATAATCCTTTGTAATCTACTTCAATATCAAACAAACAATACAGTATCTCATGAAATGTTTGAGGAATGGGGGAAAACATATGTCTCTGCTATTTTGGTGAGACGATCGTCTTTCCTCAATTTTACTTGTTTGCTGACAGATTTGATACAAATATCAAGTGTGGCCTGTCTGTTGTAGGTAATTACATGAGAACAGATAACAAGGCCCCTTGCAAACGGCTCGAATTTCCATGTGATCTACGACTTGGCTAGCTAATATTCTTTGAGTAAAAATTTAAGAACACCTATTGACGAGTCCCCATAGAAGGTATACTATCTTTGCCAAAGAAAACGATGAACAGACGATCAGGGCATGTACTTGGCTCGATTTTTTTTGGGTTTTATTTGAACAACACCAAACAAATCGTGTACAGAAAAAGGATTCCAATGAAATTGCACCATCTTGTAAAAAAAAATGCACCATAACTCAATTCATTCTAAGCCACTTATGGATCACCTGATACCAAATCATTACATTCACAGGTAGACCCAAAGAAAATAATCAAAGAAGTACTAGGTGGGAGAAAAATGGAGACTCCCTCCTATCAATCCCACAAATTAAGCGCGGAGGAATACCTGAGGAAGCCATTAGGACCCAGAAGCTTGGGACGATTTGCACCGAATCGACCAGGGGACGGTGGGAAGCTCGCTCGCGAGCACTGAATAGTCAATAGCCGTTCCCTCTTCTGATCCTCTCTCAGCCACGAATCACGCCCCAGGAAGAAAAAAATCCGGACCTACGAACCAACGCTCGATGGTCCCGAGCCAACCCCCCACCCCCACCCCGACCCCGCGGCACACCGCGCGTTCGCCGGGCAACACCTACGCCACCGCCCTCGCGCGCCCGCCGGCAAGCGAGCGAGCCGCGGCGCCTGGGACCGAGACGTGGACGGCCGCCGAGAGCGCGCTCGAGATGTGGCTGGGGAGCGACGTGGGGCCAGGGGGGACTCGAAACGAAACGGGAGCACGAAACGAGACGGTTCGAGGCGCGGCGCGGCGGTAGCGACCTGCCTCCCTGCCGGCTGCCGACGTTGCCGTCCCGCCCGCCTCAACTATCTGTGGACAGGGTCCCGCCCCGTGATCCAACGGCCCGCATGGCCTGCGCGCGAACGGACGGCATCCAGGGGTTGACCCTTTTTTTTTTCCCCTTTTCTTTTTATTTATTTATTTTTTTTCTTTTTCTGGGTACATTCCGGACAGTAGAGTGGGGGGGAGTAGAGGACGATAGATAGGGCAGCATGGCGGCAACCTTCTGCGCCGGGCCCGCCGCATCCGCGGTAGCAAACCCTAGCTCCGCCGGCTGCCGACGCCAGAACCTACCTCGGGCTGGCGTGCTGTCTGCCTGCTGGCGGCCCACCCGGCCGATTCCCGCCTTCCTCTCCCTCCGGCGCCCCAATGCCGA
>Ga0182004_10002648_pt1 | contig 14026 bp, 7 predicted proteins | sample Sormic07211540_1_FD_120479 | JGI IMG/M metagenome (GOLD analysis project Ga0182004, IMG submission 120479) | Endophyte microbial communities from Sorghum bicolor roots, Mead, Nebraska, USA - 072115-40_1 MetaG | ecosystem: Host-associated > Plants > Roots > Unclassified | place: USA: Nebraska...
AGAAGCTCCAAGAACAACAATGGTGAATGGTGCTCTCGGTTTCAAATGGGCAGAGAGGAGGAGGGATCCGGCCTATAAACCGGACCTTTAGCACCGGTTCAGGGCAAAAACCGGTGCTAAAGGGAGTTCAGGGCAAAAACCGGTGCTAAAGGCTTTGCCTCGGCCCGTGGCGCTGGCCGGTGCTAAAGGGGACCCTTTAGCACTGGTTTGTAACACGAACCGGTGCTAAAGGGTCCCTGCCCCGATAGCACCTGTCAGTAGCCGTTGGGCAGGACCTTTTAGCACCGGTTCGTGTTACGAACCGGTGTTAAAGGGGCCTTTAACCCCGGGCCACAAAAAGGCCGAGGTTTTTGGCTATTTTGGGCATCGACCAATGCCTCATTCTGTAGTAGTGTGTTGGGAAAGTGGTAACCTGAACAATCTATCATCTTCATTGTCTAGGAAGAAAGTGATTGAGCACTTGGGCTTTCTAGCAAAAGAATAGATCAGGTGGCGGAATTTATCTTTTAGGACTTGTCCATCCCACAGGTCTGACCAAAACATGACTGTGTTGCCTCTGTTACTGTTAGGATAACAAACAGGTAGTTCGTGGTACTTGCTAAATAGTTTTAAGACATCCTTTCACCAGAAGGATATGATCCAGCTGGGTTTCCAGCATGTGGAGGGGTTTGAATGTTGGAGTAGAGTTTATTCCAAGTAAGACCGACCCATGGTCAGTGGCGGAGCTCGCTTGAAAATGTAGGTGGGGCGAACTATGAACAATTTTTTTAATAATGTTGCCCGGTGCCTGGAAATCAGTGGCGCTGCCTCATCCATGTGCTCACCTGCAGCCTACAGGCTAGCGCGGTGATGCCGCCACAGTGAGCTGGCAGTGGCAAGCGGGAGCTACAACGAGAACTAGGGGCGCAGGCACCCTTTGGGCTGCAGATAGGGCTGCCGGCGGCAATGACGTGCTATGACCGGCAGCAGAGCAAAATGGTGGACATCAGTGGTTCTCGTGCGACGGCGGTGATGCAGATTCGTGGGTTTGGGAGCGACCACAAAAGCTAGCTATTGAGTGCTTGCCACTTGAGCTACCCAATTGATGGGCTATTGGGCCTTAGCCTTGGCTCAGGCCTTGCTCAAGCCCTATCTTTATTTCTTCTCCACATGAACACGTTCCCTGGCTCTATGGTTCGGCCGCGCCGTCGGACACCGTGGCTTGGAGATGCCGGAGGTGATGAAGAACAGAGGAGTACTAGAGGCTCTCGGCTAGCAGTAGGTGGGGCAGCTGCCCCACCCTATCGTATGGGGAGCTCTGCCTCTGCCCATGGTACATCTGTATTGTTGACAAAATTATCGAGAAAAATCATCAGTAAAGCATCATTTTGTCTTTGGATGTCTACCATTCCTAATCCTCCATGATCTTTGGGTTTACAAGAAATCTCCCAAGCAGCTAGGCACTCTCCTTTTCTGTGGATATCACCTTTACTCCACAAGCAATGTTTTCTGAACACATAATTTGTTTTATAATCTGTGGGGGGATTTTCAAGTTACACATGAAGGAAGACATAATATGTCAGAAAAGATAAATTTGATACTTTGATATTTATATGAGGGACCTCCATTTTTAGTTTCTCTCTGGGTCAAAGGACTGACCTGGTCCACTAATATCCTCAACAAATGAAAAAAAAGGCTTCGATGATAAAGAAAAATATGGCCCACAAAAGGCCCACTGCAACGAACTACGACGTGATCGTAACAGAACTTAAAAGCCCGCAGCTCTTATTAACAACATAAACGTATTTTTCAGCTAACACAAGCAGCAGAGGTCATAAAAGACATCCTATCTTAAGAATCAGGTGAAGCTCTCTCTAAAGTCTAAGCACCCTGGCTATACTTTACCTTTCCCAACTTACAAAAGTTTAGCGTTCATGAACCGGTAACGCTCCTTCTCGAGCGTCCGTCCGGACGGACCGAAGCTATCGCTTCCGACTCCACGAACCAAATTCGATTGAAGCGACCGCTCCCACCTCTTTATCTATTCGTTCGCTATTTCGACCCTGTGAACCTTGCATCTACTTTCTACTGCTCGCTCGTTCCCCCTCTCCGCTCCTCCACGCCGTTGTGCTCGCCGCTGCTCTCCGAGATGGTTGCCACACTCATATCTAGCTCGCTGCCGCCTTGTCTGTTCGCGCTCCCTTTCTCCTTCCATCCCTCTCTCCCTTCTGTGACCTCCATGCCACTGGAGAGGAGGTCGACGGCGACGGGTTCCGGCGAGTCACTGCTACCTCACTCCCTACCTTCGTGACCTCCGTGCAGCCAGAGAGGAGGATGGCGATGGCAGCTTCCGGCGAGGTAGATCTAGATCTGAGCCGTCCCTCCCCCCCTCTTTCACCCCTTCATCTAGATCCGAGGTCGTGGCTAGAGTTTCGTCGAGCTATGTTTGGAGTAGACTTGTTTTTCTGTTTCAACAAGCAATATTATTTTGTTGCACTAGTTTTTTTGTGATGTTGCGTCTGGCATTTCTTTTTTGTTTTTGTTGTTGCAGTAGTGTTGTTTTCCTATTGCAACAAGTACTTTTCTTTGTTCCATTACTCTATATTTTGATGTTGCATCTCGCATTTGCCCTTTTGTTGTTGCAGTTTCTTTTTTTGCTGTTGCAATAAGTATTTTTTTTGTTGCATTAATCTTTTTTTTTGATGTTGTTCTCATTTTGCATTTGCTTTTTTGTTCTATTTTGTGTTGCACTAGTCTTTGTTATAGTGTTGCAACAAGCAATGTTCCTTTGTTGCATTAGTTTTTTTTCTCGCATCTTGTGTTGCAATAGCTTTTGTTCCGTTGTTATAGTCGTTTTTTCTGATTTTGTAGTAGAATTTGTTCCATTATGAGAATGCAATGCACCTAGTGGGGCACGGTGGGGGAATGGAGCAACGCGATGGAATGGCGTTCGATGGACGGCAGGGTGTGATGGTGGGATGGACGTGTGCTTGCCTTGTAAGTTAAACTATAAAAAAACCTATACTCTCCCTTTGTCTCCCTAGAACAGTTGACGTTTATTAAAAAGCAGAGTTCAAGGTGCTACAAAAATTGTATTGCACGACAGCAGCTACTTGTGAAGAAGCAGCTTCTGATTCTTACCTGTTTGATTGATTTTCTACTTTTCTGCAACATAAGCTCTTTTCGGAAGCTAAACCAAACTAAATCTGATTATATTTGTACGCCTTAGCTCACTATTCGCGAGACTGTTCACTCATGGTCACTTATCTATGTTACACGGATACTCCAAGAGGGGTGACGTATCTGTATCCGATGAGTATCGGATACGCGGATACGGATACTCGGATACATCATTTTAGTGGGTTTTTTTTGAGAAAGTGTGTATCCGCGTATCCGATACGTATTGTATCGGATACTCGTACCCGTACTCATGTAATGTAGTCACTTACTCCTTCCGTAATAAATTATAAATACTTTTAGTTTTATTCTAAGATAAACTTATCTAGTTCTAATTAAATTTATATAAAAATATATGAACAACTACAATATAAAATAAATTCAAGATATATCTAATGAATCTTGTTTGATATTATATGTTTATAATTTTTCTATAAACCTAATCAAAATTAGAGTGACATAACTTAGAACAAAACTAAATCAGCTGAACGGACAATTATATAATATATTCAACATCTGTCACTCACATTTCCAGTTTTTGAACCCTCTCGTAGTGTTATACACCCTCCATCAATTACAAGTCATTCAATATTTCTGGAGAGTCGAAACATGTCAAGTTTAACTAAATTTATGCAATAAAAATAATAGCATCTACAATATCAACTAAGTATTATTAGATTTTTTATTATATATATATTTATATAGTAGCGAACTAATCATAGATCAGCTAGTTGGGTTTCTTATGGTAGAACCTGCCCACCAATGTTGAACATGGGTGGTCGTATTTTTCTAGATTTATTGCATGATTTAATGGCGTATGCTTTTAGTGGTAGATGGCGTGCCCGTCGATAGCAAGACGCCTGTGGTGACTTCATCAATTTCAAGATTTATCGGTCCAAGTTAGTTCTTCGGAGGTGCTCATAGAGATAGGATGTGTGCGCGTGTGTTTATTGGAGTGAGTATGCGCTTATATATGTGAGCGTCCGCGTTTGTAACCGAATCTCGCAAAAAAAATATATTTATGTAGTATACTTATTTGATGTGATAAATCGTTGTAATTTTCTTTATAACCTGCGAAAATGAATTTTCTCTATAACCTACGTAAATGAAATACTTATAATTAGAATGGAGGAAGTTCTTTTGTACTTGTTCGTGAAAGAATTAGAACCTGTCGGCACCTGGCACTGGCAGCTAGTGAGTTTATTTACACATGCTTCGTTTCAATGGTATTGGACTCGAAGTAAGCCGCTCACATTGAGATGCTTTCTCTGCATCCCTCCCGGATGTTTATTCTTTTCCCTCACTAAGGTCTTGTTTAGATGCAAAATGTTTTTAGATTTTGACACTGTAGCATTTTCGTTTTTATTCGACAAATATTGTCTAATTATGGAGTAACTAGGCTTAAAAGATTCGTCTCGTGATTTACAGATAAACTGTGCAGTTAGTTATTCTTTTTATCTATATTTAATACCTCATACATGTGCCGCAAGATTCGATGTGACAGGAAATCTTGTAAAGTTTTGAGTTTTTGAGTGTATCTAAACAAGGCCTAGATCGTCGTCGGGAGCCCCTTGAAGTAACAAATTGTAGTATGGTACAGAAGCGACGTCGTGTTTGGACAAACAGCAGGTTTTCTGAAATCTATTACCAATCCTTACTTCAGCAAAATCATTTCAGATATGTTTCGGCGTAATGATATCACATCGACCTTCTTAGCTGGTTGATGTGTGTCTCTATAGTGACCAATATCATAATCCTCTGTAGTTTGGTCCATGAACTGTCATCGCTTGCACGCAGTGGTTGACATCAAACTAACTACTACTACTATGAAGCTAAGCAATATCATAAGCAGGCGAGTATAGACCCTTTAGTTGGCACACAAGTATTATATATATATACATATACATCCTGCTCTAGATCACACGAAAACTACAAAACTGCCTGCCCGGATAAGCAACTCTCCAAGGTCTCGAATGCGGCCTGTCTAGTTGCAGCTGCCTGATGCATACGCTGTCCAAGAATTGGACGGCGTTATCCGCTATTCCAGCAGACAGCTTAAAATCCCTCGCAGATGGCGCCAATACTCGTCGCGCACGCGCCTCACGAAAGCCGCCAGCCAGACAAGCGAGCTGAGAGATGTCGTCGGCGGCGGCAGCGGAGTACCCGTGGCGCTCGCAGGTCCTCGGCGAAGCCGTGGCGGCGCAGCGCAGCCGCAGCCGCAGCGCGCTGGTGCTGGCGTCGTATCCGCTGCTGCTGCTCCTCGTCATCCTGGCCGCGTTCGTCAGGTACCTGTGGGTCGCGCTCACCATGTACTGCGCGCTCCTCTTCGCGCTCTCGTGCGCCGCTCGCAGCCTCTCCGTCCGGTCTGCCGCCGCCTCGGCGGCGAGGGTCAGCCGCGGCGGGCTCTCGGCCACGGCCATCGCCGCGGTCGCGCCGGCGTTCCCGTACAAGGACGACGCCGCCGCGGCGCAGTGCGCTGTGTGCCTCGAGGGGATGAAAGACGGGGAGGCGGCGCGGCGGCTGCCGGCGTGCTCGCACGCGTTCCACGCCGGCTGCATCGACATGTGGCTCGACTCGCACGCGACGTGCCCGGTGTGCAGGTCCCACGTAGTGCCGCTGCCGCGCAAGGCCGGCAAACAACCGCCGCCCGAACTGCTGCTCGTGCATCCGTCGCCGGAGCCGCCACTGCCGCCGGTTTAGTTCAATAGTTCCGCGTGGATTCCGGCCAGGGTGCGTCATGTACCGGCTGCAGTGTAGTTTCGACTTACGTTTACACTGTTTTTTTGGTATATTAGTATGTATATGTATGGAAATATCTATAGTTGTGCCAGGATGTTTTCTACTGGTTGTATATATGCAATGCAGCGTAGTTATCAATGATTGTCTGCTAGAAACGTTGCAGCCTGTCAAATCATCGCGTGTTTTTCTACAAAGTGAATTGCGATTGGAAACAACCTCTGAACTGTGATTCAGGTCGCCGGACGATAACAGCAGTAGTGACTGAGACAAGTTGTAAATATCTACCGACGGACACTGACAGCACAAATCGGCTTTGATTTAGCCTGCAGTTGCTTTCGGTATACTCCCTACGTTTCAAGAATACTTCTAACACCTCATTCCAAAATAACTACTGAGTCAAAGCTTTTAAATTTAACTAATAAGTTTATAAAAGTATCAATTTATTACTAGATTTGTCATTAAATATAGTCCATCTATTTCGGTGTAATAAAGTTTTGTCTTTTCTGGATGTAGGTATAGTATATATACCAATTCAAACATGGTCATACAATTGGCGATTCAACTTCAAGCACCTGTTTTCTACGTTCCGTCCAAGTCTCTCAACAGATTGCTTTCTTCTACGGTATAATAAATTCATGCACCAAGACGCCACCGCACCTGGAACCGTTCCTGCCCTAAATCCTTGTGCAATTTACATAGCAAATTTTGACCAGGAATCAGTGGCGAAGTCAGAAACTTTCGGAAGCCCGCGCATTTTTTATTGTACACAAATATTTATCTAAAAATATATAATATTTCTCTATAAATAAAGATAATTTTCCTTTGCGCTTTGCCGATGAGCCCGGCCGGCTGACCGGGGTCGCCGGGCGGTGGCTCCGCCGGTGCCAGGAATGATTCCTGATAGAAATCGGCACTAATTAAGGCGTTGTTCGGTTACCATATTCCCGGCCTGGTTTGACCAGGAATAGTTCGAGCGCTATTCAAAATCCTGAAGAAAAGACAGACCAGGATGATTCTGGGGCTGGATCGGTGATAACCGAACGAGGCCTAAACGAACGCAGCCTTAATGTTTTTGCATAAATACTCTAGAATTAGGGAAATGGCTTGTTCAAATTCTATAGCTAGCATAACTTAACTTATACTCGATCTGCTCACTCGTTTACTCCCGTATCTCACCTAGTGCATCTATATATGAACTTAGTGGTGCTCAAACATTACAATTTGCACGCTATAAATTGCTTTTTAGTGGTGAAGGACAGAATAAAATTCAGATATGGCAAAGTAGATAAACAATGAGAGCAAAGAAAGATATATTAAAACTAAAGTAGTTTACAGATATGCAAAATGCAGTGATCACCAACTCATCAAAGTGTGTACAAGAACACAAATGACAAATAATTTTACTCCTCTGTCAAGAAATGTAAGGACAGTTGTCCGAAGCAAAACAATCCTAACTTTGACAAAGCCTGTAAGGAAGAGTATGAATAACATCTACCATATCAAATAGTAAGTTATTGAAACATATTTGATAGTTTAACGATCATTTTATATATAAGAACATATTATATTCCTTTCTATGATCTTGGTCAAACTTATGATCATTTGACTTAAAGCTAACTGAAAAACATTAAATTTCAAGACAGAGGGAGTACTTCAAAATTGTTATGTAGAGAACTGCAATATATACCTCACTGAGCCCATCCATGAAAATTAATCAATTAAGCAACCAAAAATAAAGTGTTCAATATATATACAACAAATGACCTTCGCAGTTTGGACATTTGACCTTGACTGATAGATTTGACACTGGCACGACATACAGGTACATAGAGTCTTTATTTCAGTACCAGATTAGTCCGGGCACTTGGTAAAGCCCTAAATGCACTTGGCAAGAGCTTTGCCGAGTGCCACTCTCGACAAAGAGCATTTGGCACGACATACAGGTACATAGAGTCTTTATTTCAGTACCAGATTAGTCCGGGCACTTGGTAAAGCCCTAAATGCACTTGGCAAGAGCTTTGCCGAGTGCCACTCTCGACAAAGAGCATTCGCCAAAGATTTTTTAATCGAGTGTTTTTTATCGGACACTCAGCTAAATGATAATCAGCAAAAAAATACTAGCAACTTCACCATCTCCGTTAGTCATAAGTTCTGCCATTTTACTGGTGGTGAGATTTGAACTTGTGATCTCCCTCTCGCTTGTCTCCCATCCAACCACTATACCATACTATCCATTATGTTTATATTCTGTTTTGGTTCCCCACATATTATACCAAGTCAAGTATAAATTGATTGTTTGAGGCCTTGGACGAATTCAAATCAAAAGGTTGTCAACTATAAAGTTTCATAACTTTTTGAGATCTACATTTTTTGTTTAGTAAGTTTCTCCATCCAAGGTCTTTTTTACAAGATTTGAGAAATTCAAACATAATTTTGCATGCAAGATGATCTCAAATAAAAAGTTATCAACTACAAAGTTTTATAACTTTTTGAGATCTACAATTTTTATTTAGGTTGTTTTTCCATCTAAAGTCATTTGAAAAATTCAAATTTTAAAATTCAAACGTAGTTTTGTATGACAAGATGAACTCCAATGAAAAAGTTATCAACTATACAGTTTCATAACTTTTTGAGATCTACAACTTTTTCTAGTTGTTTTCCATCCGAGGTTGTTTAAGAAATTCGAATTTTAAAATTTTGAAATTCAAATATAGTTTTGTATGACAAGATGAACTCAAACGATATAATTGCCAACTACAAAATTCTATAACTTCTTAAGATCTACAATGTTCAGTTTGGTTGTTTGGTCATTTGTTCATCTAACATGGAAGTTCTAATATTGTTCATAAATCGTATATATCTTTCTTGCAGTTTCATGAAACTTATGAGAGAGTTGTAGATTTTGTGAACAACATTACTATCATTTTGTCGTGTGTGAAGAAATAACCAAAACAAAAGTTGTAAATCTTAAAAATTTATACAACTTTATAGTAGAAAACTTTTTCATTTGAATTAATTTACACTTGAAAATATGCTTTGAAGCAGCTCTTTGCCGAGTGCAAAAAAACACTCGACAAAGCAGTTGTTTGTCGAGTGCAAAAAACACTCAGCAAACAAGCTCTTTGTCGAGTGCAAAAAAACACTCGGCAAATAAGCAAGTTTGTCGAGTGCTAAAAAACACTCGACAAAGATTTTGAAGAGTGTTTTTTACACTTGAGCTTGCTTTCTGAGTGCTCGTAATATTGCACTCGGAGAAGACAAGATTTCCAGTAGTGTTTAGCACGTCTACGTCATTATCAAAGGTGACACTCACGTGAGGACGCTGCTGAATTAGGGGAGGGAAGGGCCAGGTGGTGAGTAGCGAGGTTGGTGAGATTTGAGGTGTTGAACGAGCCGGCAAGGTGGCAACAATGGGGATTTGGGTTTAAGGTTTCATGTTTTCAAGAGGATTCCATGGCGGCGACAACTGGTCAACAGTGGTAGTTGGTTGTGGGGCATGAGCAAGATAGCGGAGTGAGAGATCACTACCGAGGTAACCAATTGGGATTAGGGAAGGGCAAAGAGGAACTCGTGGGGTGGGTCGACCGATGAAGTTGCCAAGGGTGGTGAAGAAGACTCAAGGGTAAAAAAAAGGATCGAGGAAGTTTGAACGCCGCTATTCATGCACACGTCCAGCATGAGCTCCCTTCTAACTGCTTATTGCTACATTCGGATGCAAAATCCACATCAATGGTAGATATATAAGACAAAGGGAGGGTACCATGGAAAGTTGAATGTGCAGCACGCCATACCTAATCGTAACACGTCTTTCACCTCTGTTGCTTTTATATTTTGGCTAATGCCATGATCTCAACGTACAGAGTCCACAGGAGTATGTATATCCTCTTGTATCATCAACCTTATATTGTTCTTATTGATTGATGACTTTATTCGCATTTCTTGTATCAAATATGTCAATTACTTCTTATATATTATGTTGTCTGATTAACATTATAGCCTCAAGTTGTTGGCCCAAGCTTCGTATGGAAATGGAACACATGATCCACTAATAATGATCATGGTTCCATACATATCGCTAGTAACATGAGTAATTGAACATGTCTTTTTCTCATAACACTGTCTCAATAATTCTATAGGACATGCAATCTGAGCTTTGTATATCCAAAGTTGACACCCCCGACCTTGGATTGAGTAGTCCCTTCCATTGTTATGAGGGACACTGGACACTAGGCTTGGCAAGCTAGATCCACAAACCATTTGTATCTACCAAGAATAATGTTGTGTTATTTGTTTCTCATTACACGAACGTGTATAGCTTTTTCCATAATAGACATAAATTGATTATTATCATGTATTAGATCACATCTCCTTTGATTTGTATATTGTATTCCTATTTTTATCCATCATATTAAAGTATTTTTTTCTATTTTTATTATATTTCATATCATTTTAATGTAAACTTTTTTAATAGTAAATGCATTAAAGAGATATATGTGGTTGTCTTCATGTTTTTAAAAATAGTAGGGTGGTAATAGGATGTCACACCTAAGTTTAAGGACGAAATTGAATGCATAAACTCATGTGTGCCCAAGGATCAATCACACACATAAGTCACAAATTATATATCATCATTGCAGTGTTTAAAACCAACGTAGGCATAACATCACAGAGTCCGGTACAATAGTGGAATAAAAATGAGATAACTCCTTCGGGCCTTCACATAGGAAAGGTTGACTAGTGAAGCACAAGCCTAAAAGTTCTCCAGAAAGTCCTCATAGCTACCTTCATCTGTTACCTATTCGGGATTTTTATCCAAAAAGAAATATAAACAAGTGTGAGTATATGTCGTACTCCACAAGCATAACATGAGGATTCATGAGGCTCAAAAGGTTAGACTCGGTTTACTGCATCAGTATTTTAGTAAGTCAATGTTTTAGCATTAAGTAATGTTAAGATATACTTAAGCTCCCAAATAACCCATATGATCAGTTGTCAGAACCATAATGAATCAATAAGTCACATTCTAACATGATTATTATTCACCAAGTACATCATCATTTTAAGTAACCAGTTATTCTATGAGTTTTCCAGACCGCTCGTGACCGTGAGCACGGCTGTTATAACAGTTTTACACTCTTCAGAGGTGGTGCACTTTCACCGTGAGTCGTGTTGCCCATATGCCCGAGGTCCGTCGACCCCCTAACACTTCCAAGGTGAGCGGGCAAGGTACACTATGAAGCTGTTCATAGGCCTATTCTAACCAGTTAGGGCTGCGAGGTTTTCTCAGCAGGTAGATGTAGAAAACTCTCCTTTTCTATGGCACAAATACATCGCGGCTATACTCATAAAAATAGAGGCAGCCCTACACCCAAAGTTGCAAGCCCCTCTTGTGCCCTTTCGGGTAACCTCTAACGAGTTAGAAGAGATCCTATTACTGAGCCAAAGTCAGAGCCATATGACTCTCTCGGTTGCATAGTAAATCCTAGTTTTTGACGACAGATAAGTCATTAAGGAGGATTTGGGACAACATGACCAACAGTCATTTATGCCATAGCTCTAGGTTCCATTTATTATAATCATATTATATCAGTTAATCCATTGTTCCGTAACTGAAGTATAGATCATATATGTAAGCTTAGAGCACTAGCATTTCTACCGATATGCAATAAAACCCTTAGGTATCAAGATGTTATGTCATCAACAACTAAGATGTCCTTATAGTTGACAAAATTAGACACATGCAGTATGTAATGTTTAAAGTGAGTAGGACATCAAGGTAAGCCCATGCTATACTTGCCTTGGTTCACAAAGTCTTTCTGGTCCTACTAATCATCGTAGAACTCCGGATTCCCGTAATACTCATCACCGTCTGGACTTGATCAACACGTCACAACAACAGGCATTCCAATGACAGACATGCAAGGAAATATTACTAAAGTTAAAACAGTACACTAGAAGTAAATATATTTAAATAAAAGGTTTACCAAAATCATCTACGCGCTGCAATGATCACGTCGACGCAAAATTCACAGAAAACAGAGTTACCACACGAAAGTTACACAATAAACTAGATCTCAAAAGGGATCTACCGACTTGTAGTTTTCTAGGGAATCTAACAGAGGAAAACCTATACAAAAGTGGTATCAATGCGAAGCTTATGAAAATATGAAACTAACGCAAGTTGAACGGATCAAATCAGAGCTAAGATGACGATTTTATAAACAAAACTATGCAGTGGCAAATCTGTAATTTCTGCAGTGATTAATGGATTTTAAATAAATAAAGAATTCCTAGAATTTCCGTGGCCAGAGACCGCACGCGTGAATTACCGAAACCCGGGGGTCTCTTTAGCAAAAGGATCCCATGAAGGGGTATCGGGCGCTCTCAGTAGTTGGATCGACGATTGACGACGGAGATTAGAGATGGGGGAGAGTGACGCCGATGGTCGGAACTGAAGCTCCCGCGGTGGCTCGCCATTGCCGGTGGCAAGAAGGTCACCGGCGTGGGCAGATTGGGAGCTCTGACTCACTATTGGCCAAGACGAAACCACGGGAAGAGAGAGGGGGCAAAGACGAGTCTACCCCGGGGGTTTTCGCGGCCCAGAAGCTCGGTCCACGCGGTGCTCGGTGGTGGCACCATGGCCGGCCCCGTGAGAGCTCACAGGAAAGGCTCTAGAGGCCACTGTTTCGCATGGGAGAAGGCCAGAGAGAGAGGGGAGATGCTGAGCTCCCCAGCGTGAAGAGTGGGGGCGAAGGCGGCTCGGTTTGTTGGATTGAGCGTGGCGGATCACGGCGGCTCTAGCATCCGCTCGGCGGCGTTTTCCGAGCGCTGCGAGTGGGAGAAGGAGCGGGGAAAGGAGTGGATTGGTAGGCGGGACTACGGCTCAGGCTCGGGATCGCTTCAAAAGTAGCCGAGACGTGGGGGAACGTGGGGGACGGGGAACATTGGGGAAGTGGGGAGCGGGGTTGTGGTCGGTAGTTCAGCGCCTACACGAGAGAGAGAGCAGGAGGGAACGGTTGCAGGGAGGAAGGTGAAACTGACTTGCAGGCCCGCGATGTCAGCGGTTGAGGGAGAAGGGGAGGGGCGGCAGCGGTTGCCCTAGGCTGGGCCTCTGGCGCTGGACCGGCCCAGAGAAAGTAGAGAGGGGCGCGCGGGCCTCGTGGAACTCTGGGCCAGGCCGAAATCCATGTTAAGAGGAGAATTCCTTTTTCTTTTTAAACTTCATTTTCCAAACTCCTTTTCAAATTGATTTTGAATCAATTTTGACTTTTGAATTTTGAATGATCACCACAATAAAAATGCACCAGCATGCATGCACCAGAATATTTATAAACTTATAGTAAATTTTAATTTCCCAAAAATTATTATTTTTGCTATATTTTAATGCTCACAAAATTGTTTAATAAATCAAATTCAATTATTTAAAAGAAGGGAAATTTTTAGGGTGTTACATAGGAAAACATGTATAATGTCATTTTAGGTTAATTTTTTTATGTAATGGAGTGGTGAGAAATTTACCATCAGTTTTATAGGATACTTTGATTTTTATTTTCTTTGATTAATGTGGTAAATTTTAAGCTTTTAGAGCTAGTAATTTCTAGGTTTGGAGATTTAATTTTGAGCCCCTCTTGTTAGCAAAATAATAATAACATAATAGATGCCATATGGGCGAGCAAACAACAAGTTGAGAGAGAGAAGAGAAGAAAGCATTTGGCACTCTAGGAGCGATGAAAATCTGGACAGTCCATAAACTGTTCTATATTTTTAGGCTCCATTTGGTATGGCTTCAAATTATTGCTACAATGCATAGAGGAGCCAAAGCTCATGAATTTCAAAATAGTGGCTTCATTAGCTCCAAATTTATTTTGACAAGAGAAATAAAAAATGAATCGTTTCAAAAGTCCATGAAGGAGCTAGAGTAGGGACCGGCCAAAGCTCCACCTAAGGGCACTCATAATGCAAGACTCTATCACAGAGTCTAAGACAATTAATTATATATTATTTATGATATTTTGCTGATGTGGCAGCATATTTATTGAAGAAAAAGGTAGAAAAAATAAGACTCCAAGTCTTATTTAGACTCTAAGTCCACATTGTTCGAGGTAATAAATAACTTTAGACTCTATGATAG
>Ga0182004_10002649_pt1 | contig 14026 bp, 10 predicted proteins | sample Sormic07211540_1_FD_120479 | JGI IMG/M metagenome (GOLD analysis project Ga0182004, IMG submission 120479) | Endophyte microbial communities from Sorghum bicolor roots, Mead, Nebraska, USA - 072115-40_1 MetaG | ecosystem: Host-associated > Plants > Roots > Unclassified | place: USA: Nebraska...
GACGATGGAGGTCATGGCCCTCAGGATGTTCACCACCAGCGGGTGGGGACGCATGTCGTCGGCGATCTTGCACATGGGCGCCACCAGCACGGCGCCGGTCCAGAACTCGGGCCGCCTGAGGTCCAGAAGGAGAGCGACGGCGCCGCCCATGGACTCCCCGAGCAGGAACCGGCGCCGCTTGCAGCCCTTGTCCTCATTTGGCTGCGACCGCACCACGGAGGTGAAGTAGTCGTCGCAGTCCTGGACCAGCAACTCGAAATCCGGCACGTAGCCCTGCAGCCCGTCGGAGCGGCCGTGGCCCTCGTAGTCGAGGCCGTACACGGCGTAGCCCGCACGCGCCAGGCGCTCGCCGGTGCCGCGCATCGTCACCCCGCACTCCACGGCGTAGCCATGGCAGAGGAAGACGAGCGCCTTTGGAGTCCTCCTCTTGCCTGGCAGCCATGTGCATGCGAACAGGCTCATCCCCCGCGAGTTCCTCACGTACTCCTACCAAGTATATATCAATCCGTGAATCATGCATGGATGGATGGATGGGCTCTACCGATCGATTCAATACCTACCTCTTTGTACTCGTGGTCCAGGAGGAGCACCTCGCCGCCATTGCTGCTGCTGCTGCTCATCACGGTCCTGCCGCCGCCGCCGCCCGCCGCTTTGCGTCCTGCCGGAGAAAAATTCAAGGACTCTTCGACTGCTTTCAGGGCAGGGAAGACGTCGAAACAGAGGAGAGTTAACTTTCTTCTCTAGAGTAAGTATATACTAGATGAGGGCGAATGCCAATGCAAGCAGGGAAGAAGGGGAGGAAGGGCTATATATGTATGCATGTACTCCTACATGCCATCTCTTACTCGTAGGATAAATAAATATACAGTATGATATATGTGGGATTATAATGTTCAAGCTCAGCATGCGCGCACAAGATTTTTATATTTATGTATATGTAGCACCTAGCGAGCGTATGATGAATGAATGAATGGACGATCTCAATTCAACAAGAGCTGCAGTCCAACAACAGATGAAGGAGACCTCTCAACCAACGGAAATTAAAGGGCAAGCCAACAAAGGACTGGATCCAACACGAAATACACACAAAGTTCCATCTATATCCATCCATCTTGCTGATGCATTTTATTTAACGACCTTGATGGTGGCCTGTGACATTACGAAAATCTCACATATGCCAACACCATCGACTGTTGTTCCACCTGTCCACACAGATGGATGTCATCTTCTCATATACACTTATTACACCCAACTAAGTAACTACAAGTCAGCCCTCACATCAACAAATTAAATATGAAATCTAGTAACTACATCTGGTTTACTATTGCCTACCTTTGGAAGACGGCATTACAAATTCTCCCTAAAAAATAAATATGTGTATTATCAACTACTCAATGTTTTATTGGCTAACAACATTGTTCTTGTAACTTTATATATGCCACCGTTGGATCCAAGCTAGGAAATTGACGATACCCTCTCATTTAACCATTTGACGATGTCTGAAAACACAATATCAATGTTCTCCTTGGGTTCTCCTGAAGTCAAAGCATGGCACATCCCAGGGTACAACTTCAATGTCTTGTCCTTGCTCTTTGCCAATGTATATATATAGTGCCTCACTTACTGTGGGGTCAGTTACATCATCATCACTACCGTGGACTATGATGAATGGTAGAGTAACCTATTTGGAGCGAAGACATGAACATAGAAACGCAAAGATGCATTATTGTTTTAGTGATACAATGCAACATACAATATCCATGCAAAATCTAGTTCTATTAACTGATGGATGATATATTATACAATGATGCAAATTTAGTTGTGGCCACACTTGATTTAATTTTCATATTTCTTCCAAACTATTTAGTATCTTTTTTATTTATTTATAACTTGGTAGTGCTTTTTCACGTACTAATAAAATGTGCGCATGTGTGTCCACATGAATCTTTACAATGTTTTGTGAAAGCAAGTGTTGTTGGTTTTTTTGCACATTTACATCACTAAGAACAATCTGATTTCTATAACTATGAAACCACATGTTCTGAAGAAGACAAATTTTGCTCAAGAACACCATTCTTATGTGCTATTTGTTGATACACATCGTCAACCCTTGAATTTGCCCAGTATATACCATTATGAAAGGCGTGCATTTTTATCAGTGGACACTATAGCCATTAAAATAGTCATTTACCTAAAATGTCTAGTGCTCAAACTTTGTTAGGTTGGACGCACACAAAACCTCAAATGCCATTTTTTTGAATCACAAGAGTATTGTAAGAATGAACACAATGAAAACTTTGCTCATACCTTATCAAGATTGCTTTCATATCCAGGCTTGCTATGAAAATTTCATAACCAGTCTTTACCCTAGGCTTTCCTTTGTAGCAATAATGATTATTTCTTACCTAATAGTAAATAATGGTATTAACAAGTAGCATAAAAAAGTTTTCATGAAACATATTAGCTTTTAGGATTGAGTCATCTTATCTTTTATCATACCTCTTCACGCCACTCCTCGCTTTTAATTGCCCTATCTATGATATCTTCATTAGGAATGATTCTCCACAAAGGGATCACATTGCTGAGCTTACTTAAAGTCAAAATCACAATGGGTTGAGGCTTCATATCTTCTACCATCTATATGAATGTTAGCATCAATAATAATCAATATCATGATCAAACTTACAATATATTATAGTGTCCTCTAATGAACAACTATAGGCAACTTATCAAAGATGTCAATGCACCTAAAGGAAATTAAAAGAAAAAGACAAATTGTTAAGTAACCTTGCATATCAGAGCAACCAAAATGGCCCCATCCCAAAAGGTAGGTTCCCTTCTGTGAAGCATAAGCACAATTGCTCCCCCATGGATTCTCCAAGCAAAAATTTCTTCCGTTTCTTATACTCTTCTTTCTCTAACAAGGGGAATACATACTATTAGTTTATAAAATGTCACATCAAGTCTAATAGTAGACTAATAGGAATTTCATATACATTTATTTTAAGTTTTTTCTTAAATCAACATGTCATTTATGAGAAAATAAATGACTTTGTTATGAATATGGTTAAAAAAAGGTGACATAATAGGGCACTTGTATTAGTTTTGTAAAACATACCACAAACACTTGCAAAGTACTTTATAGGAATCAACCACAATGTCATCAAAACTACTAATATATCCTTGAAGTCCAGAAGACTTTCCATGGCCTTCATAGTCCATTCGATGCACTACAAATCCATCCTGCGCCAACCTTGTACCTGTGCCTAAAAGTAATAATCCCAATATGAGACTTTTAAAATATAAACAACATCACATTAGTAACAAAGTTACCATGGCATAGAAATATCAAGGCTTTCGGTTCAAAGTTCAAATGACTCCATTGGCATGTGAAGATATTAATTCCTCGTGCATTCAATACATATTCCTAGAACACAAAAATCCAAATGGATGATATTGAGAGAAAACATGGTGCGAGCTTTAATGTGTGGCTCTTCTTATATTGGCTTGAAAAGTATAAAATGTTATCTAGATAAATCAAAGTATAAATCATAAGAATAAACAAAACAAACTAGCCTCATCATACTTGATATCACCATCATCCATTTGCTCTCAAATGGAAGCAACAACACCATGGCATAAAACTATGTGTACACATGCAACTTATATATTTAGGAATGATCAAAGAGAAGTAGGTACCCCATTGTGTGGATAGGGGTAAGTAGTTTTGTGTGGTGGTGTTCTTATGCATGCATGGGAACACGAATTGTGTAGGTAGAGCCGTAGTTACATTTGTGTAGTCTAAGTTTAGCACAAAAATCTATCTTCCATAAGCTCATTTTGAAATTTTATTCTATGAGTTATCATGCTCAAATTATCGGATAATCATTTTTTGTCAATATAGCTAGAGTATGGTTTTATTCTGCCAAATAAGAGATTACAACAAGAATATTCTTTTTCACATTTGAATCAAATCTTTAAAAAATTTAGAAGGGTCTGAGACCAAGAAGTCATAGATGCCTCTCTAACATGCTAACTAAGTTTTCGTGCATACACTTGGGGTCATCCTTTATCTATGAGGAAATTACTAAGCTTGAGTTGTTATTCTTTTCATTCATAAATGGATAATAAGTTACCAGGTGTGAAGGTTGTGCTTATGATAAAAGGTAGTCACACCAATTATAGTTTGTGATTCACAAACAAACAATTATAGTTTGTGTGTTCCTAGCTTCTATCCCCATCTATTTGAGAAAGTTCCTTATTTGGGACTTAAAAAATGAACTTCATTTTTCTTTGTCCCTAGAAATTTCATTCTCTCATTTGACATTAGACTTATCTTTCTTTCCTTATTCAACACTTTCATTTACTTCTTCCATTAAATGACCTTGTGGACAATGGTAGAAAGACAAAAATACCCTTGGTTCTACATACTTCAACCATTTGACTCCATTCGCACAAAAAAACATCAGACACTGAAATCGCATCCTAGAATCAGCAAGCATTTGTGACTAGGTAGGTGTGCCAAGATTGGTGATCATATGATGTTGTCTTGGGCACCATGGGCACATTGCCTTGGTGGCACCGGTACCGCTTCATCGCATTGGAGCCAAACATGTGTCCTAGGAGGCACGCGTGCCGACTCCACACACTATGGTAATGCAACAGGGTACTATCGTTGGGCATTGTAGTATACATTGGAGATCTTGCAATGCCAGAACGCTGCCATGTGTAGGATATAAGGAACCGGCTAGAGGGGGGTGAACAGACAATGGCCAAAAAAATTCACAGCACTAGGAAAAACTAATTAGTAACACAAAGAATCTAATTAATACACTACTTTCACTATGCTAGGTAAAGGTTTGAAACATAGGGTGGCAAAAGACTTCATAGAAATGAAACATGTAGATTGATAATGACACATATAATAACAAGTAATTTATAAAAGCATGACATGTGTGTATAACATTGATATGAACCAACCCATTTTTATTTTACATATGTTGGTGATCATACTTGCATGATCCAATTGCATACTCTTGCTTGTAATTTGACTACTTCCACCTCTTGTATTTTCCTCCAAAGAAACCATGATGGTGATGCTTCCATCGTAGAAGGCCATGTTTTCCTCCAAACCCATTATGCTTCCCAAATTTTCCATGCTTGAACTTGCCATAGTATCCATGATGATGATGTTTAAACTTGCCAAAATGCCCTAAATGGTGACCATGAGGGTGATGGCCATGGGTTAAGTGATGCACACCATAGGCAGCGGCAGCAGCGGCTGCTGCTCCACCGACAAGTGTTGTCCCCATGTTAGATCCATGACCTGAGAACATGCAACATCGTGGTATCAAAGCTATATATATGTATATGTCACATTATAGTTAAACAAAAGTAAACACATTAATAACTAGACTTATATAGTATAATACTTAGAATCATTAATCTAACAATGTTAATATGTAAAGCACCCATGCAAATACTATGAATTGACACACATGGCTATGTGATTATTTATCCTTCTTAATTTGATCTCACTCTCATGATGAGGTGCATATGAAGAAAAAATGATAAATGAATACGTACCATGATGTTGAGTAGCATATAAACTAGCACCAGGATAGCCACCCATCGATGGGTAAGCACTTTGATTGTATGATGGATATCCAGATGGTGGGTAACCATTGTGCGAAGAGTACATAGGTGAAGGATATGGATATGATCCAATTGATGGTGGACATATAGATCCATGTTGTGCATATGGATATGGATATGCAATTGGAGGTGCAGATACATATGATCCAGTTGAATGTACTGGAGGATAGCCAATAGGGGGATAGCATCCTTTGTCAACATGATGGTTGTCCTTTCCTCCTCCCATGTTTTGCCACCAAAATTATTATATGAAGAATATTGTTAACTATAAAAATGCAGATACAAATAATGAGATAATAATTAATATAAATAACTCTCATGGTTAAAAATGACAATGATGACACATTGAAAACAAAATGGGAAAACTTGCTCTACAATGTTGATCTTTTTACATGAAAATTAGGAATTTTTAATTCTTTGTTCATTACCTTTCATGTTACAATAAAGTTTACACTAATATAGATCATTATAAGTTTGTCCCAAAATCAAAAGTACATTATAATGTGAAAAATATTTTGTTTGGCTACCATAGAGGGGCAATATTAACTAATGAAAATATATAAAAGAAATAGTAACAAAGTGTATGTGCACTATCGAGATCGGGTACAACATGAGTTAGTAGAACATACACGCACCAATGTACAACACACAAGATTTCAACACATATTTTCTTATTAAAATTTTAAGACATGATAATGCTGGCCATGAGAAAATAAAACTCTCAATAGGTATGATACACTAGTTATCCAGTACCACCACTAATAGAATATAAATATATAAGACAATTTCTCACATTTAAAATGATTGTCGAAACCAATAGAACCACATGGTATTCTAAGTATACACAATTTTTATACTCCACTAAAATAAGAGAACGTACTAAAACACAAGTAAAGCATATTATTTATTTTTCGCATTACCATCGGTTGACCAAATTTTAGTGAAGGTCAAGTTAAAAGAAAATTAAGAATGAAAGCTTGCATACAAAATGCTATAGGGGAAACAACACCCAAAGTTGGGTGCTTTATATTTGCAAATGGCCTAACTACTAGTAATAATGAAAATTCAATGAAAAACATATTTGTAGCTTAAAAAGATTGAAAATAAATAAAATTTAAACTATGGAGGATACTTATGTCTAGGTCTATATAAAACTTAATAATAAATCTAGTGACATATACAACGTGTAAGATTAATAGGGAAAATATATACTACTATAGATTTGGTCTTCACTGACGGCTTCATCACTACAGAATTTAAAAAAATCAACAGTGATAGCTCTTCATGGCATATTATTATCAGTTTTTGGCTAAAATCGGCAGTGATAGGTCCAACCGACAGTGATATTCGGATCTTCACTATCGGTTTACATCATTGTTGACTTTAGCCAAGAACTCGTGGTGACAATGGGTCATCACTGTTGATTTTAGCCAAGAACCGACACTAATACTATCACTATCGATTCGTGGCTTGAACCAACGGTGATGCTACAAGAAAATTTAATAAGTTTCTCCTATGATGCCTGATGCAGACAAACTTTATATCAAAGTTGTAGTACTTGATGAGATCTACAACTTTATAGTTAAAACCTTTCCAATTTAAGATCATTTAGATGTGCAAATATTTTTATTTGTAATCATCTATCTAATGAAAATTAATTTCAAAATCTAAAATTTAATATTTGAATTTTTGAAACGACCTCAAATGGATAAACGCGCAAAACAAAAACTGTAGACCTCAAAAAGTTATGCAAGTTTGTAGTTGACAATATTTTTATTTGAAATCATTTACTACTTTAAAATATTGTTTAAAATTAAACTTTGAAATTGTTGAAGAATTCTGATTTCTGTTTTTAATCTCTGGCTAAAACTTGTAACTAGTTTTTCTCTCTCATACTAACCTCAATTTTTGATGATTTTTCCTAAAAATTCTAAAATTATGCTATAGCAATTTATTGTATTCTTACAACTATTATTTTATCTATCTTTTCACATGACTGTGTTTTAGCTATTTAAAATTTGAATTTTAAAAATGGTAATTTCGAACGTTATTTTGGAATACAAAATGGTTTCAGCTAAAAAGGTCATGAATATAGAAATTGTAGAATTTATCGAGAGCTATAACTTTTATTTTGATCATTTCTTCATCCTAAAAATGATGGCAACATAGTTCTCAAATTTTAAATGTCTCTTATACTTCATAAACTATGAGAGGGATGTGTAACATTTGTGAACAATGTTACTACCACTATGTCACATGAATAAATGACCAAAACAAAAGTTATAGATCTTGAGAAGGTATACAACTTTATAGTTGATAACTTTTTTATTTGGAATAATTTTGTCTTAGAAAACTAAGTTTAAATTCCTAAAAAATTGAATTTTTGAACTTTGAACTTTTTAAATAACCTTAGATGGAGAAACTTCGAAAATGGAAGTTCTAGATCTTAGAAAGTTACAAAACTTTGTGGTTGACAACTTTTTGATTTAAAATAATCTTATTAAAGAAAACTACATCTGAATTTCCAAAAAATTAAATTTTAAATTTTTAAAATGACCTCAGATCGACAAACAAAAAAATGTTGTAGATTTTGAAAAGTTATGAAATTTTGTAGTTGACAATATTTTTATTTGAAACCATCTTTTATCATGGAAAACTATGTTTGAATTTCTAAAATTTGAATTTGAAATTTTGTAAGTTGCCTCGGATGGAGAAACTACTAAAATAAAAGTTGTAGATCTCTAAAAGTTATAAAACTTTGTAGTTGATAACTTTTTTATTTGTTGTTTAGGGTTCTAAATACTTATTTTAAAATTAAATAAACATAAAATGGCTAGTTCGAAAATCTCATTTGGACACAAACATGTGATGTGGAGATATGTTGTAGTGATATGTAGGTGTGGTAAAGTAAAAGAAAGAAAGATATACTTATACACATTAAAAATAGAACCAAGTGCGTTCACATTTGTCGATGTGATAATCCAAAGAAATAAAGATACAACTATCACATCAAAAATAGGATAAATGTGTTATTTAAGTTTTTTTATTAATGTGTTCTCACCTGCAGCATAGATGCCTTTATTTTTTTTTTCAAAGATTTTACATACAAACTTTGGTGAAGCTGTAAACAAATTTCTAGTGATTTTGTAACTTTTTAGCTTAGGTGCTGCTTCGATGGACGCTGAATCGAAACGGTGTCCCAAACCCAAGCAAGTATAAATAGGTATATACAAATACAAATATGGATAATCTATTTCTCGGATTCATAATCGAACAACGATCTTGCGAGAGTGTGTTAGATACCGTATAAAATAGATAGTTTAGTTTAGATCAAGAGATAATCACATACTAGTAATAAAACAATATACCTATTCAATTCAAGAACGATTAAGGACATTTAATATATAGACACGGTACACTATCATCCAATGTTTTTTTTTGCCCGGAACAAATTTTAGGTTATAATAATAAAATCGGGCCTAGATTTTAGCCCGTGGCCGACCAAATGGCCCAACTGTAAAAAAAATTGAGAAATTGGCGCAGGCTAAATCTCCGAGCATGTGGTCCACCAGCCCGCCAATAAAAGAAGCCAGATGGAGAACGAATTCCGATGGAGAACATCACCCACACCCCGGTAGTTCCGCTAACCAGCGTCGTGGTCTCCCGTCTTCTTCCCAGGCGGCCAGGCAGAACCCACCCACGCCATGTAAGAACTGCCTCTTGTAGTTCTAGAATCTTTTAATTTAATAAATCCCTGCAGGGGCGAAAGCCCCTCCAGTTCACTCAAAAAACCATGGGATGTCGTGCCGGGACGACAATGCGCAGTGGCGTAGGGGGAGGCCAACGGGTGGTCCGGCTCCGGTGGGGGCAAGCACTAATCGGGCCGTGTCGGTCGGGTACAACGGAGGTCCAGAAGAGTGAGGAGCAGATAGTTTGTCTAGTGGAAGCTGAAGTAAGATCAGCGCTGCAGACTACGTAGAGATTGAATTTATCAGGATTGGCTCAATCAACTGCTCAACCTTCAGAGGGCTGAGGAAGTGCGATGTAATAGGGCCTAGGTTAGTGTGTGAGCTACAGTGTGGTTTTCTTTCCTGGCCTGAACGTTTGGTTTGGTTTTTTTTGTTTGGCCATGTGGCTCTGCGTCTGTTTGCACTTAATAAACTCTAAATTTGAGATGCATTACTGTAAGCTTTATGATAATAAAGCCGGGAGAACCTTTTCTTCAAAAATACGACAGGCGGGCCCGGCCCGATGGATGTAGGAGTATGATCCAGTCTATATACTCCAAGTAATAAATAAAATAAATAAATACTCTCATCTCATCTCATCTGTCATCTGTGGAACTGGGGGAAGACCGGAGAAGAGATGGCAGTGACGGCGGAAGCGGCAGCGGAGATAGGGTTGGAACGGCGGGCGTACGCGCGGGTGGGGCTCCTCGGCAACCCCAGCGACGTGTACGGCGGCAGGGCGCTGTCCTTTACCATCGCTGACTTCTCCGCCACCGTCCGCCTCCGCCCTTCGCCCGAGCTGCTCATCCAGCCGCACCCGCACCACGACCTCGTCGCCTTCCCCTCCCTCCCTCAACTCGTAAGCGCTGCTCTACTCTACTCCCCGTTCCTCCTCTCTTTAATTTCTTTCTGTCGATGCCCCTAGCTATCGGATCCCCGATCCATTATATTATTATTATTATCATCATTATTTTAATATAAATAAATCGATTACTGAGGAACCAAGAAGAGGAGAGTTACTACTAGTGACAAAAAAAAAAAGGCAGTACCTCCGATCCGAGGCTAGGTCGATCCCGATGGTGAAGTGAAACCCAGCTACTGTCTGTCTTTAGTTCCTTTCGCTTAACAATGAAGATGGGGATGGTGCTTTTTATTGGCAAGCTACTCCTGCTACAAGTTCTCCCGAGTCGTCTAAAGCACTAACTCGAGAATAAGCCTTCCTCTTCTTTTCCACCCACCTTCCTCTCCTTTTCTCAATATAAGAATCTTTTCTTCTTTCAAAATTACTTTATATTACTGAACGAACGGATGGAGTTAATAGATCCCTTGCACCGTGGGATTTGTTTTGATTTGATTCGATTCCACTCCATTGCAGAAAACACAATTAACGAATTTATTCTCATCTTATCTTACTTAGTCCTCTTTTCGCCAAATCAAACAAGATGGAAATGGCATCCTGCCTGAAACCCTCCCACTGATGACCATCATGCATCACTGCAATGAATCAGCACTGCAATTGTGTTGAGCAAACCCAGTCATACAATGTATTTGCACATCTCTCTTTTATGCACATTTTCAATCTGTGGAATCCATATAAGCCAAGAACAAGTTGCACATTTAATTATGAATTCCCTTGTATGCCAAAGAAGAAAAGAATCAGAGCTTACATTACAGTAAATAGGGTCTTTCTGAAAATTTCGGCACAAGGCAAATTCTTCTTGAACTGTTTTCAATACAAATGGAATGAACCATCTAGCCCAAATACAATGGCAAAACACTTGAATCAGTTTTTGTTTTGGCTACGAATAAATATGTTCAGAGACAAACAATCTCGCTGGAACATCAAGGCATTTCACTATTTTCTTTTAGAGGAACTACGGCAGGCGATTGCTTGCCAGAACATTATATTGAGATATGCCAAGTTCAAGGCATGTAACTATCGCTACCATTATTTGAACAAATAGCTTATGTTGGTATTAATTTTTTTTCCCATTTTATTTAGGTGAGTCGTTTGCAAAGTGAAGGATATTATGGAGGTGTCCGGCTGCTGATGGCTATCTGTAAAGTTTTCTACAATCACTGTATTCAAAATAATATCAGTTTAAAAGCTGAAAATTTCACCTTATCATATGATACTAATATTCCTCGACAGGTAACTAGACGGGATCCACTTCATCTTTTTCCCTCTTTTACTCGCATTACATATTGGCAGCTGTAGATTAGTCCTTGCTAAAAGCATTTTCTTGATATGCTGTTGAGTTGGAGATTAAATGCATATTGTCTTGATTCTTTTATTCTGTAGGCTGGGTTGTCGGGTTCGAGCGCGATTGTTTGTGCTGCTCTAAGCTGCCTTCTTGACTTCTATGATGTCAGACATCTAATAAAAGTTGAAATGAGACCTAATCTAATTCTCAACGCTGAGAAAGAGCTTGGGATTGTTGCTGGACTTCAGGACCGAGTGGCACAGGTTTATGGAGGACTGGTTTATATGGTACGTGTTACAAGCATTCATTATTGGCAGTATAGTTCTTGCAAACATACTTTTAGCTAGTGTGAACTATGTTTATTATAATGTATGAGTTGTTGCATAAGTACTGCTAGCTAGTTTGAACTGTGTATGCTAATGTTTCAGTTTGTGTATTGCTCAGGATTTTAGCCAGGAGCATATGGGCAAGCTGGGTCATGGCATATACATGCCATTGGATGTGAATCTGCTTCCTCCTCTATACCTCATCTATGCAGAGAACCCCAGTGACTCTGGCAAGGTTCTTACTGAATTAAATCGATAAACTGCAGTTCATTCTTTAATCTAGTCATCACATGCCACAGAATAATATTGAGATGTTTGAGTCCTGCTAATTAACTTTTTTTTCTGGAATACGCAGGAGGACTGCGTATCATTGCATTAAGATAGAATAAAAGCAGGCTCAGATAGCCAAAACAAACAACCACACCACAACACACACACACACACACACACGCACACCCCTCAGGTTTTTACAGTGATCTATCTATGTTTTTTAATGCAGGTCCACAGCACTGTTAGACAAAGATGGCTTGATGGTGATGAGTTTATAATATCACGTATGAAGGAAGTAGCGCAGCTAGCATTCGATGGTCACAAGGCTTTGCTGCAGAAGGATTATACTGAGCTAGCGAGGCTTATGAATAAGAATTTTGATCTGCGAAGGTAAGATTAATGTGTCTGCTTGAACATGGAATGGCAAGGCAAGACAGAGCCCTATGTGGTTACTGGTTATGTGATTGTAGGGAAATGTTTGGGGATGATGTACTTGGTTCAGTGAACATAAAGATGGTGGAGGTGGCACGCAGGGTGGGCGCGGCATCCAAGTTCACTGGCAGTGGAGGCGCAGTGGTTGCCCTGTGCCCAGATGGGGATTCACAGGTGGAGCATCTCCGTGAGGCTTGCCAGGAGGCCGGCTTTGTAATACAGCAGGTGAAAGTTGCCCCCTCGGTGCTGACGGATGCGGAGCTGTCAAGTTTATTAGCTTCCTAGTTGAACGATGAAAACAAACGATGCCTTGATTGTATGATGTTCCTTCATTTGTGGTGTTTTGATATGTCTGCTGGTGTGGCTGTTTAGTCGATGCCTTGGATGATAGATGACGGCCAAGGCAAGGTTATTGTTTTCAATCAACAATTGAAAAATAAATACAAGAGTACTGCACATTTTTGTCTTGGTGACGATCTGGATGAGGTGTATATATATACAAAACAACTTGTGCTTGCATTTGCACGATGGGACTGGGATTAGTATATTGTTATTACTAGGTTATTTATATTGTTGAAAGGTTGGTTTTTTATATTGTCGCGCGTCATCTTTTTTTGGAGCATAGTGGGAGAGATTTTGTATGATCCAGCTTACATGCATTGCTGTCTGCTGTCTGGTCTGTGTCTGAGCAATCTATGACGAAGCAGAATCTGGTCCAAAGCTAGCCGGCCGGCCGGCCGGCTTCCCCTCCTCTAGTCTCCAGGCATCGAGTATATATATAATTTCTTCCATTTCATCATCCATTAGGGCGTCCGCAATTTCTTCCATTTCATCATCCATTAGGGCGTCCGCAATTTCTTCCATTTCACCATCCATTAGGGCGTCCGCAATGGTACTAGTTACGTAGTTAGTTTACGTGGAGGTGAGAGACAAGAGCAAAGACTATTTTATACATATTTATTTTTTTTATGTATTATTGGACCTATATGTCACTCTCTCAGATTTTTGGACTGCGTAAAATAGATAGGCTATTTGTTCGTCGCTAGTGACTACTATCTCTTACTTTTTACCTATGCACGTTATAATAGCCAGCCAAATAACTAACCGTTGGGGCCCCTATGTCCTTTCAAACAAAGTAGCCTAACTAAGGTCTTGTTTAGTTCGTGAAGGAAAAAATTTCGTGACACTGTGGCATTTTCGTTTGTTTGTGGTAATTATTGTCCAACCATGAACTATCTAGGCTCAAAAGATTCGTCTCACAAATTTCGTCCAAACTTTGCAATTAGTTTTTGTCGACGAAAGCTAGTCGGCAGTCTACCTTGGGGTATGCCCACGGTAGTAGTTTATCGGTAGACGGTGCGCAAACTACGAACTCGATGGTGACGCAAGACACGGACAAGCTTTTTATCCA
>Ga0182004_10002650_pt1 | contig 14019 bp, 14 predicted proteins | sample Sormic07211540_1_FD_120479 | JGI IMG/M metagenome (GOLD analysis project Ga0182004, IMG submission 120479) | Endophyte microbial communities from Sorghum bicolor roots, Mead, Nebraska, USA - 072115-40_1 MetaG | ecosystem: Host-associated > Plants > Roots > Unclassified | place: USA: Nebraska...
TAGACAAACACCAAAACTCGTGGAATTCTGTCAGATAAAACCCTAAGTCTGGATGTTGATTTCATTTGGATCCTTTTCTTTGTTTATTTGATAATTAAATTTGATACTTAAGGACTGTCAACAGCTGCCTTTTCTCTCAAGGATTGATGGTGGGAATCCAAGATTTGCTTGAGGGGTGAAGGAGCAACAATGGAGGGAGAGAGAGAGCTCTGGCTATCTGAACTCGATATGTGTCGACTGAGGTAGATGATGACCATTGTGGGATAAGTCTAGAGGTATAGGTACCCCCTGGGTCCCAACGGCCAGAAATGGGCGGCATTGCAGCCCTGGTCAAACCATGTATTATGTCAAACTGTTTTGCAGGCTGCTTTGGGTGTGAAAGGGGATGTTGATCTAGGAAGATGAGCATCTAGTTGCACAGTTGACCAACTATTCTATAATTCTCTTTATAGTACGAATTTTGCTAAACTCAATAATAAAAATTAATATAAACAAATAGCTTCCTTCAGTTTGGATCAACTCACATTCACACTTTTGGATACCTACAACCTGTTCATCATTCTCAATATTGATTCCCTGCTTATTATCTCGATAAATCTCATTAGCCCTCTAATTTGATGGTCATTAACACCAAAACCCACAATAGGGCTTGATTGCACTTACAATAGCAACATTAGTATTCATATAATTCATGTTCTTGATTATAAGATTCAATATCTACTTTACTGATATATATAGTAGAATGATTTTATTATTGTATTTATGCATAAGATTGTAAAACACTTACCTTAAAGTACACGAGGTAAGTGGTATGCATTATGTAAGCGTGGTGCTTAGATATTATGTATCTGCAGATGCACTCTATATATCGGGTTCTGAGGTAGTTTATAGGTGTGACGGACCTATTGAGTCCTCTATAGTCCTTTCCCCTTATATAGAACAAGTAGGGCTCGTGTCGCAATGGTTGTGCGGACTCTATTTCTAAACTTATTGTTGATGTTCCTTATGTGTAGATGGGATAGTAAATCTTAACAATGATTACTATATGTTCTTGCACTAATTGAAGTATGTATTGATAGTAGTTATAGAATGACTTATGAGTTATTCTTTTAATAGTCTAGTTGGACTAAGGCTATTGCTATAGATAGAGTGCTATCCGTTATGATGCTTGATCCGTACTTATTATTTATATATATCTTTTATCATGTGACTTACCACTGTTATGAGTAGTGTATAATATTAATTAAATCTCTCATACATAAAGTACAATTATCAATATTATATATTCATGCATAGTTATAGCTTCAAAGTGGTAAAACTATAAATCAACAACTGGTAATAAACTAAATAAAATTCAATGGTATACTTATCTATACGTATTTATAGTACGGATAGTAATCTTTGTGAGTAGATAGATAATTGCTTTAAAATCCTTTTAGGTGTAGAAATTCTATTAAAAAATTAGGTTTGGAAGTACCAAAGAAAATTACTCTATCAAAAAGTCAGGTTTGGAAGTACCGAAGAATCTACGGTTGAGGAAGATGTGTGCCTATGAGTTCGGCTGCATATGTTGGCTGTCTCGATGACGCAGCACAAATATGACCACAGAGTGGCTGCCACGGTGGATCCCGAGACCCGCGGCCATCACCGCCCCCACCTGCTCCGCGTCCTCCGATTCCCACCCGCACCCCACCACCACCACGCCGGAGAAGAAACCCGTAAGAAACGGGGGAAAAATAATTAGGAAAATAAATTTCAAATCAAAGTCTCCTACACCCAGCGACGAAAACTCTGCGACAATTCAAATCAAATCCATCCGTGTCGAATCGTGCCAGCGCAAACCCCGCGGCCGATCCCCTGTGCTCTCGCCGCCCGCCTCCCCCGATTCTGCAGCCTCTCGCTGCGAATCTGGGCGCGATTTCGAGGCTAGGGTTTGGGAGGCTCCGGATCGCAGGGCCGTGCGGAGGCAAGGGTTTGGATTCGGAGGTTGCTGCTGCGGGTCGGGGGTGCTGGATTGAGCTACTCCGCGCCGGCTTGTGATGGTGGTGAGCGGCGGTGGAAGACGAGTTGACGTCGGCGGCGGTGGCGGCGGTGGTGAGTAGGGTTTGTTGATTGAGTTGGGGCCGAGGGCGCGCCGGCCATGGTGCGGCTTCTCGGGCTGCGGAGCCTGAGCTTCGGGCCGGAGGAGTCGCCGCGGGAGATCCCCTCCACCGCCGACGCGGCCCCGCCTGTTGGCAGCAGTGGCTGGCTCGTGCGCTTCTTCGACTCCGCCTTCTTCTGCGAGTGGATCGCCGTCAGCTACCTCTACAAGCACGACCATGCCGGAGTGCGGGACTACCTCTGCAACCGCATGTACACGCTCCCTCTGCCGGGGCTCGAGGCCTACCTCTTCCAGGTCTGCTACATGCTCGTCCACAAGCCCAGCCCTTCCCTTGACCGCTTCGTCATCGACACCTGCGCCAAGTCGCTCCGCATCGCGCTCAAGGTGCACTGGCTCCTTGCTGCAGAGCTTGAGCTGGAGGATGCTGACGATCTGGATGGGATCGACAAGGTGCAGGAGCAGTGCCAGGTTGCAGCGACCGTGCAGGGCGAGTGGCCACCTCTGGTCCGGCCTGCTCCTCCATCCCCTGCTGCCAGTCCGCGAGGTAACCCCATGCTCAGCAGAATACGATCGTCCAAGCAGCGGCTATTGTCCCTCGCATCATCGCCGTCACTTGGACTGAGCCCCCCTGCTGGTGGTGGGGTCAATGTTGCCGAGGATGCTATGGGTACTGGAGGGAAGCAGCCAGCCACACCCTCATCAGAGGATAACAAGTTGCTTAAGAGACTGAGCATTGGTCCAAAAATGCGCGATGCATTGCTCTTCAGACGATCAGGAGAGAAGGATGAAGAACAAGACCGGGATGGGTTTTTTAAGAGGCTTCTTAGGGACAGCAGAGACAAGGATGATGATGATGGGGACAGAGAAGGATTTTTCAAAAGGTTACTTAAGGATAGCAGGGAGAAGGATAATGAGGAGGAAGAAGGTGATAGAGATGGTTTCTTCCGCAGATTGCTCAGGGATAGCAAGGAGGAGGACATGGAACTGACACCAAGCTCAGATGGTCTGTTGAAGAGACTCTTCCGTGATAAGGAGGACAAGCAAGGTGAGGATGATGAGAAGGAAGGGTTTTTTCGCAGGATGTTCAAGGATAAGAATGAGGAGAGGAGAGATAGCATCCATGCAAGACATGGGGATGAGGAAAGAGTGGGCAAGAGTGTGGAAGATGATGACAAAGAAGGTTTCTTCCGCAAAATTTTCAAAGATAAGAATGAGGAGAGGAAAGATGAAGGGCATCAAAAGCCGGATGAGAGGGAAAAGGTTGGTGCGAATATAGAAGAGGATAAGAGAGATGGGTTTTTCAGGCAACTCTTTAAGGATAAAAATGATGAGAAAAAGGAAGGCAGCACACCAAGCAAGAAAGAGGAAGATGATAGAGGCCATAGAAATGCTGATGATGATAATTTCTTCCGCAGGCTTTTCAAGGATAAGAATGAAGAAAAGAAAGGGATCGCTCATGACAGGAATGAAGATGACAAGTGTGAGGAAGGTGATAAAGAAAACTTCTTCCGCAAATTTTTTAAGGATAAGAATGAGGAGAGGAGAACTGAGGGGCCTGATAAAAATGATGATGATGGTAAGGGTACTAGTGGTATCGAAGAGGAGGATAATCCAGAGTTTTTGTCATTCCGTAGGTTGTTTAGAGTGCACCCAGAAGATTCTAAGAGTGGGGTCATAGAAAGCAGTCAATCTAACAATCTTTCTGAGGGGAGCCCAGGATCAGAAAGCTTTTTTAAGAGGCTATTCCGTGATAGAGACCGCTCACTTGAAGACTCTGAGATTTTCGGCTCAAAAATAGCAAAAGAGGCAAGGATCTGGTCTCATATTATTTTTCAGCTTGATAGCTCCTGTGTTCATGTTATAGTAGTATATTATGCCAGTTTTTATATCTTGTTTTATTTACAGTGGTTTCCTTTTGCATCTGTACTCATCCTCCTAATTGTGGTGATATGCGTTGCAGAAACACCCTGGTAGCACAGGAATCAATGAGAAGCAAAGTGGAAAACCACCATTACCAATTAATGCAGTAGCAGAGCTTCGAAAAGGTTCTTACTATGCTTCGTTGGAACTTGTTCAGGCTTTATGTGATACATCTTATGGCCTGGTAGATATATTTCCTATTGAGGATCGTAAGATTGCCCTCCGGGAGGTAGGTCAAACACATACCATGTAACTACATGGCTATTCATTTCACAACCTTTCAGTGATCCTGTGCCAGTTATTGTAATCTCTTTGGACTTTGCACATTCTAACTTGTACCCTGCAATGATATCTTCTTTTATGTGGCAGTCTCTTACAGAGATCAATAGTCAGATTGCTTCTGCCGAAAAAAATGGAGGTTATTTCTGCTATCTTATTCAGGATATCTCCTGAGTTCTTTGCATTTTGTTCACTGTATACACTTTTGTTAAGCCTTTGGATATTTGAATTTTTTTGGATTGCATTACTGGTAATATTACATTAGCATCTTCCATTGTAAGTTACAGGATGTACATTTATATTTTTTTGCCTTGTCCATTTGTGTCTGAGGTTTGTATAGTTCTGTTTATTATATGTGAAATGTTTTTGATGGGCAGTCTTTAAAAAATAGTTTCAGTAATCTGCATACAGATTACTTGAATAGCCTTTTTGATAGAACTTGGTCTGTTATATTTTTTTTCGTGCATCAGTTGCCATTACCATTTTAAGCACAGTATTTAGTTTTTTTGGGTCTGCTGAACAGTGAGCACCTAGCTAATTTACAGATTGTGGCGGTACTGAATAAAATGCATAAGGCATCAGAGCAATATGCCTAGCCATTGCTTTGTGTTAAAGAACAGCACTCTCTTCTTGTGACTCGAAGCTCTGAGCCAATTTGTTCTTTTTTAGGTTTATTTACATACCATAGCATTGGGCTAATGCTCCATTAATATCTACATATTGCAAAGCACCAGCTAGAATAACCTCATAATATTTTCTTTATTCTTCTGTGTGTAGGAGTATGCTTTCCGATGGGAAAGGGCATATATCGAGTGGTTCATATACCTGAAGATGAGTCTGTTCTTCTGAATTCTAGGGAGAAAGCTCCTTACCTTATATGTGTTGAAGTTTTAAAAGCAGAAGCTCCTAGGTATGCTGGTTTTTTGGATGTTCAATGAAAATGATGAGTCTTTCATAAACCTGGTCAGGCTTGTTGTTATACTAATTTTTATTTGTATATATGAGGCTAAAGATACATAGCTCACAACTGGAGTTTCTGTTGAAAATTTTGTATTTGATAAACAATGAAATGGTGGTCTTTGTCACTTTGTTACTGGAAGGGATCCTCTGATGCATCTGCAACCTGACATGGTCACAGACATGCGGGCCAGCTGGGCGTAGGACCCACCTGCCAGTGACCATGTTATGATGTGGAGTTATGTCAGGGGTACCGTTTCCCCAATCAGATGTCATTCTGGTAACACCTCTCATTTTCTGTCCAGCCACTCTAAAGGATCATCCGATGGGCACAAATTATCAAAAGGTGGGATACCATTGGCTAATGGAGATGTGCAACTACCAAAACCACCACCATGGGCTTATCCTTTGTGGAGCAGGCACGACACACAAAACTATGAAACAGACAGAATGCTGAAGTCTACTTCTCAGGTTATTGACCAAGCAATGGCTCAACTCTGGGAGACAAAAGTAAAATTTGTAAATGTTAGTTTCTCTATTGAGAAACTTGGTCGCTCAAGGAGCATTGCACTTTCTGAAACGGGGCGTAGGCTGCGACATGATGCTATAGATTCTCATGAGCCACCTGGAGATTCGCAAACAGTTGCTGATCAGCCTATTGAATGGGTGAAGGTTACATTGTCTGCAGTTCCAGGAGTTAACATGGAAGATGTAGATGATAATGAACCAACACGAAAGAAGGACCATCGCCGCATTCCTAGTACAATTGCCATTGAGGAAGTAAAGGTGAGACAGACATTTGAATTTCTTTCATTAGTGTTAAGTCTTACACTTCTTGTACTGCTAATTTTGTTTTCCTGTTTCTTCTCTAACAAATACTTCCACGTCCACAACTTGCACTTGTCCTAACATTCTCCTTTGATGAGTTACCTTATTTGCACCCCACTGGTTGTGTTATTGCTTTTAGAAACAAGCAACCTTGGAGCATAATGAGATTGCATGCAGCGATGGCACCCAACTTACTGTTTGGTTACCTTTTATGCTAATATTTGTTTTTGCTGGGTTAGGCTGCAGCATTAAAAGGAGAAGCTCCACCTGGTCTTCCTCTAAAAGGAGTTGGGCAGAGCACCCAAAATTTAGATCCTAAGGTGAATCCCTTGTATTCTACTCCCTCTGTTCCAAATTATAAGTTGCTTTGACTTTTTTGTACATAGATTTTGCTATGTATCTAGATATACGTTATATCTAGATACATAGTGAAATTGATGTACTAAAAAAGTCAAAGTGACATAATTTGGAACAAAGGGAGTAGTTTCTTTTTGACCAAGACAAGAAGTCAATAGCTCACAATTTCCTTTTCCTGAAGGCTACTGATGGTGGGGATCCAAAACCAACCGATGCTTTGGCTGGTGAGCTTTGGGCTGTCAAACGAGAGAGAATTCGACGGTCTTCGGTTCATGGAAAATCACCTGGCTGGGACTTGCGCTCTGTAAGTCAAATTTTGTTTTATTATTAGATTTACTTTATTACTATTCTTATAGACCCTTTACATTCGTGGATAGACCCATGGAGGCTATTTATGTACACGATTATTACTTCGTTTGTTGGGCTTCTAAACAAATGTTTGCCTCCAATATGGCAAATGCTGTTTGCTAATCTTCATTAGATATAGACGCTGTACAAAATTGTATCATATTATAGTTGATTTTGTAAGTTTAACCAAATAAATTTTGCTGTACTTTTATTTTGAGGTGAAATATTGCTGTAACCTCTTAGGTAGAACATATAATTTAGATTGACTGAAATATCGTTTTGTGAGGCAAACTTTAGAAGAGGGACACCTGTGGCATTTAGCGGGGGCTAGAGGTTAGTGCAGTTGGATGTTGGATCTCTTGAGGCTGCTTGGTAGTTTGGTTCAGGTTGTGTTTTTGCCCGGTGTGATTTCTTAAAGGGGATCTTATAATTTTGCTGTAGAGTTATGGGTATGTGTATGTTTTGGGTGTGTCGTGAATATTGTGTTTTGGTGAGTGGGTGTGTGTGTTGTAAGAGCTCTTTCCCATTTTTTTTCCTTCTTGATATAATGATATGCAGCTTTCCTGTTCGAGATTTTTTTTTTGTTTGCAATGCAATGTTCAGTTCTCCTTTGTCTTCAAGGAAAAAAAAGTTTCATATAAACTCAATGAATAATATTGTGTCTTTCTAGGGATGGAAATGATCAGAAATGGTTGGTTATGATAGTTACTATATGGAAACTATTCCTGGTCAGTCAGAAACTCACCATATTTTCATTTTAACTATTTAGTGACAGCATCAATACGGTACATGAAATTAGAAATCAAAAGTTAAAATATGAATATACGATAATGGTCTGAAACGGTCATAAATGATATCATCATTATTACAGAAATGTCCCATGATAAATGGGATATTCCATTCTCGCTTTCATCCCTATGTCCGTCCATCTCTGGAGGACTGGCTAACTCTATCTGACTGTTGAAGAATTTAAATACTGAGAAGTAAAGCGACAGCTAAATCTCAAGTGTTTCACGAATGGTTGATTCTGTGATCCTTTTTATGTACTAAAAACATAGGACCAATTCATGTAAGCTGTTAGCATTGTGGTTTTGTGCCTTTTCATTCCAGACTCCAGAGTTATACAGCCTGTCCATTCCCATTGCTTTTGGTTCTGAAACATCTTCAATTACTGCCATGCTTCTGAAACATTTATTCCAACTGTAGATTATTGTCAAGAGTGGTGATGACTGCCGTCAAGAACACTTGGCCGTACAGCTTGTTGCACATTTCTATGGTGAAAGCTGATTCTCATTCCTATAATGATTTGTCATTTTTGCATTTGCATTCGCATTGTGCCTTTCTCCATCAGATAAATATGCTATTTCCTTCAGAAAATGGCCTTTTGGACTTTCATTTCGTCATGCTCTAGTTTGTTGTTTCTATCGGATATCTGAATCTTAAGCATTTAACTTGCTGTTTTGACATCTCCTATATATGCAAATGTTTCAAAATTCAAACAGATGCAACCATGGATTAAGTATATATATTTTCTTCCTAGGTAAAGCCATGATTACTAAATGACTTGTCTGTAAATGTTTTTGACTTTTGTACTGTTGTACATAGATATAGCACCAGTTTCTTGCACACAGAAATAGCACCACTCCTATTGGTTGTAATATTTGTGTTTGGAACAGAATTAATATATTGCAGTCTCAAATTTTTGAATGCTTGTATGCACTATATTAGACGACAGAGGGTGTATTTTTTTTCATTGGTATGTTAATTTTCTGTTTCTGCTCTTATTTAAACTCCTGATGTCAGACATATATCAAGAAGCTGGTTTACCACTATGGCTGCGGCCTTATGAAGTGATTGTTACTTCTGCTTATACAGCACTAATTGAGACTATCCCTGATACGGTAGGTACCTTACCTTCTTAACTACTACCATCATTATTACTATATGTTTGGTACTACAAGTTTATTTCTTGTTACTGCAGGCATCAATCCATTCCGTCAAAAGTAGGTTTCCCAATATTTCAAGTCTCCGAGACTACTATGTAGCCAAGTATGAAGAGAATTCTCCAAATTTCAAACTTGCACAGGTGAGATGCTACCTTTCGGGGTAGAAGCAAATTATATCCTTGTGACTGGAGTTGGGTCTGTTAGCCTCTCCTTCGTACCTTTACTCGCACAGGTGACATGCAGCGCTCATGCTTGCATTGTCTGAGAAAATCAAGATATGTATATTTATTCATTTGCTTCTTGAATGCAAAGTTTAGGTTTATTTCAGTAATCATTATACCAACTTGTCAATCCCTTATGCTATGCATGTCTATGCAAAAAATGTGTTTAGCTGCATTTGCTTCTTAATTGTCATTTATAAGAATAATTTTCATGCATTATTCTACCATGTTTTTTGTGATACTTGATAAACAACAGCAAGAAAACTGTACAGTGGGATCTTCATGTGGTCAATCTATTGTCAGCCTAGGAGGGTTAATATGAAATCTAGTATTGTTGAAACTCAGAAAGTCAGAACTGTTTTTCTTTTTTACAGAGAAACTTTGTTGAAAGTATGGCTGGATATTCAATTCTGTGCTACCTACTTCAGGTGCTGAAATGCAACATATCTGGTAACTGATTGATGTCATTGTTGATACAAATTCTAAGCCCATAGCTGGTGTTCCTTTTTTTTTGTGAATTTACAGGTGAAAGATCGCCACAATGGGAATCTTCTAATAGATGAGGAAGGACATATTATTCATATTGATTTTGGTTTCATACTATCTAACTCTCCTGGAGGGGTAAACTTCGAGAGTGCACCATTTAAACTAACAAGGGAACTCCTTGAAGTATGATGGAAGCTTGAAATTTGTTTAGATTTTTTTATATTATAAAAATGAGTTTTAAATACTAATATATTTTTGGGTTGAAAATTTGCTAGGTGATGGATTCTGATGCAGAGGGAACTCCCAGCGAGTTCTTTGATTACTTCAAGGTATATTAAATGATAGACTCCCTTGGTTGTTGCTGGGGCTTGTCATTTTTGTATAGGCTATATATTAATTTGTATTTCTTCAGGTCCTATGCATTCAAGGTTTCCTGACTTGTCGGAAGCATGCAGAGCGTATTATACTTCTTGTGGAAATGTTGCAGGTAACATACTTTATCTGTGTTGCCTAATATATGTCATTCAACTAAGTTTTAAAGGCAAATATTTGTTTAATGCAAACACATTTTTAGCTCAACATTTTGTGATGGATATCGGTAAAGAATTAGTTCATTAGATCCTTTGACAGGTTCTCCATATTGGCCAAAAGTTCCACTCTCAATTTTTATCCAATACGAACTTGACTTTTTTTGCTGTGCCATGTAATCTGACCTACTACAGTGAATCTGTTTTCTTGCATTCAAGCATATAAATTGATTTGAGTTAACCTTTTTTGTATGGTGTAATGTTACCCTTGCATGTCTGGTATCTGGCATGCTGTTTACCTATAATTGTGTTCATTAGCTTTTTCTCTGATTTGGCTAGTATGCAACAAATTATCTTACAAGTATTATATTGTGTCCCCTTACCAGGATTCTGGCTTTCCATGTTTCAAAGGTGGCCCTCGCACTATACAGAACTTGAGGAAGAGGTTCCACTTGAGTCTAACTGAAGAGGTTTGCATACTAATCTTTGCTAGTCATCATCATTCCTAGAACTTTTTCTAACTATTACCTTACGATGGGTGCAGCAATGCGTATCCCTGGTGCTCTCACTGATCAGTAGCAGCATGGATGCTTGGCGCACTCGGCAATATGATTACTACCAGAGAGTATTGAATGGAATTTTATGATTTTCCCCACAAGAGTCACGGATTCATTCAGAAACCAAACTTCTTGTATCCTTGGAGCAAACCATGGGATTGCATAGGTCAGTTTGGGGCTGATCTATACTGGGTAATTGAGCACTGTGTTTTCATGTGGCATTGCACATTTTTGGTCAACTAGGGAAACAGATTGGTGCCTGCATTCTACTTTCATGTGATCCCCCCTCTGACAGAGTTAAGTGTACAGTCATCGGCAGTTATCTAGTTAGTGCTTTGTGCTAGGAGGTTGCGACTAGTGGAGCTCTATTTGGCATATTGGAATTTGGAACCCGAGCTGCATTGTTGTACAGACCTTTGGTTGACGTAGCTTGGACAGGATGTAGGAGAGGACTGGGCCATACTTTGAAGCAAACAAGTGTAAATTATAGGCATATGGGAGCTGGGGATAATCCGAGGACAAGAACAGATATGCCGTTCGAAGTGTCACTGTACTGATGTCCTGTGGTATCCCTATAGCGCCAAAGTAGATGGAGATGTGCTTTGCTGCATTTGTAAATTACCAATACTGTACAGGGACCATACTATAGGAGCTTTCCGTTTTTTAGTTGTTAAGATATTAATTCCTTTTGTTGTGGCTGTCTGGCCTACGAAGATCTAGGTGATAGCTTGTTCACTAGCAGTATGATCAGTGTTTGGTATTTTTTGCTATTTTTTCCTGTGGCCCTAGCAAATTGCAATGTGGATACAAAAAATACATTTCCTTGTGTCATGAAGAAAAACACTGCAATATTTTTAGTACATTTTGCTGTACCATGAGAGATCAAATTTCTTTCTTGTGCAAGACTGACGTGCAGTCTGAAGTTTCATAAGAGTGGTTGCTATGTATGGATCAGGTTCAGGTAGAGACTTATAATGCTGTGATAAAATTTAATATGACTAATTATGTTAAATTTATGATATTTTAATTAATATGGTCAATGATGTATAATATAGATTTTAGCTAGCCGAAGCCCGTGCGTTGCTCTGGGTGAAAGAAGTATGTTAATTCAGTTTGTTGCTTCAATAAAAAGGGTTTTTTGAAACGACGTTGATGCCAATAATGAAGTAAAAGCGCTTCAATAAAAAGGTTTTTCGAAATGATGTTGATGCCAATAATGAAGTAGAAGCGACACATGATCTATTAAGTGGAATGAAATATTAGCAAGGGAAAAATCATAAAATTTTAAAAATTAGGGTAAAACCACAATTGGTTTGCTCGATGGGACAAGATCATAATTTTATATTTCTTTACTTTGTGAATTAATCTTTACGTATTCAAAACAAAATATCACTTTGCTCCTATTCTACCATCCTTGCTAACGGTGTTAATTTTTTTTATAAAAGGACAAATATTCCGATTGATTTCACCCCTGATTTTATGGCTATTTATGAGTTTACCTCTGATTTAGAGTAAGACATTTATATTGTATTTTGACAAAAAGGTTAGGTCAGGTCAAATATATTTAACGAATTTTGCAAAGTTTTTTCAAACAGATCTAATATTGAAAAAGAAAATCAAACAAAATCTTCTTTTGTGTACTCTTTTTATACGTGTTTGTACGGTGCATCGTGTATATATTAGTTCAAATCTGAAATCTCTATTTATTGTGCATAAATATGATCAATTAGAGAGCTGCAATTGCTATAATCTTGTCATGTCGAGTTTCTCTAGTTTTGTTCTAAAGAAACATGTTAAAATTCAAGAAGAGGAGCAATGTTGGCTACTAACTATAACCTGCCCTTCAACAAAGCTCAAACCCAAAATGGTTTGTTGTGAAGGAGAGAATGATGAGGACATGACACCTTTGGATATGACCATTGATTATAAGGTGAGCTTATTTATATATTCGCATAATGATTTTTAGTATAATTCACTTGGTTCCATATTACATGTCATTATTTGCTTGTAGGTATGAATGTTCTCAAAGTGCAAGGTCATCGATGCTAAATTTTTAGTTTGCTAGCGGCCCGACAGTACTTTATTGGGAAGACCATAACTCTTTTTTCCAGAGTGATTTTCAAATAGATCTGGTTTGAGACCATAACTCCTTTGTCCAGAGTGATTTTGAGGTTCATGCATACTTGATGGAAAGCTTATTTGATTCTCTTTCAAATGGATCTGGTTTGACCTCAATATCATGTTAGCAAGGCCTCTAAATCATTAAGACATGTTGTCGCTATTTCTACCGAGAGCTACGTCAATATTAGGAGCTTGTTATTTACCCTTGGAATCCTGGGTCAAGTTGGAGCATGCCCCAAGGAGATGGAGAACACCCAAAATAAACTTTTGGACGTCCTCTCCCTTGGCCACCACCTTACCACATCGTTCCTAGAGTAAGGAAAGTAAGAGTCCAAACCCAACACGTTTTGGAAGTTGGATTCAGGCTACAGAACAACCCCAATTGGATCACCACGACTTCATATGGATGCCAATTGGGACGTTCTCATACTTGATGGAAAGCTTATGAAGTCTAATTTTTAATGGGTCGAACCACATGTCCATATCTCTTCTGAGTTAGGTGTAATTATTGTTTTATTATTGAAACCTTTTCTGCTTACGGTGCCATGTTACCCTATTTTGGGTCAATGGTCCATGTATCAAGTTGAGTCCATCACGGACATGTCCTAGGGTTGGAGGACGACTCTAGCACCCTTTTGGTCGTCCTCCTCTCTACTTATTTGCCACTAGAGCCACCATGAACAATTTGGGTTTTATTTATATTAAGTTTAGCTTTTGCTACTTGCCTGTAAGCATGCGTGCTGGATCATCTGTCCGTCTTCTTGTATTTAGAATCCTACTTCATAGGACATTGAGGTTGAAACCTTCATTTATATCTAGTAATTCAGTACTAATTCTACTTGTTCTTGTTGGTTCTTCGATTGTTTGCAGGACAAGTGTCATAGTGGTTGGGTGTCGCGCTCCATAAGATCGGGACAACCATTGGGGTTGGTGTATCGGTTGCTAAGATGCAGTCTTAGAAGACTGTAGTCGGGTTGTGAATGCCATCTTGATTCACCAATCGAGTTGTCCCATGCCTCTCATTGAAAGATCAGGCAAAAACCCTAACGGATTCACATCACTGGGCCGCGAGTGGAGCTGGGCCAGCGCGCGAGAGAATGCATCGGGCCTCAGCCTTAGTTTTGGGCCGAAAACAAGAGAGGAAAAGATCTTCTCTTTATCATTTTTATTTTCTATTTTCAAAACCATTTTCAAAAGAGAATTTTAAATCAGTTTGAATTTGAAACAAAACTGAAAGCCCTAGTTTGATTTTGGATAATTGATGAAACCTATGTGTACTAACCTTTGTCATGAGTGAAATATAAAGATAGGTTGGTACACACCAAGTGATGGAGCTAGATGATGGTCATGGTGATGGAGGTGACCAAAAGA
>Ga0182004_10002651_pt1 | contig 14018 bp, 13 predicted proteins | sample Sormic07211540_1_FD_120479 | JGI IMG/M metagenome (GOLD analysis project Ga0182004, IMG submission 120479) | Endophyte microbial communities from Sorghum bicolor roots, Mead, Nebraska, USA - 072115-40_1 MetaG | ecosystem: Host-associated > Plants > Roots > Unclassified | place: USA: Nebraska...
CTAACTAAGCCAAGCATATAACTATGATAAACTAAGAACAATATAATTGCAAATATAAACAAGTAGAGCAAAGTCATAATCAATATATTGAAGTAGAACAAAGTCATATTCATAATATAGAAGAACAAAGATGAACAATTGAAGAACAATAGAGGAATTACCAAGAATCCTCTTGACAGATTCGGAAACCAATCTAAAATTGACTCCTTCTAGTTCTAATCCTATGTAGCTATGCTAAACTAGAGATATATTGATGTGGTGGCTCTAGGGCTTGATCAGAGGCTTCTTCTCCCGAGATGAATAATGAATTAGGGTTTCAGAGAGATAGAGGTCCTCTCCTCCAGGGGCCAGGGGGTCTGCTTATATAGTCCTTCCAAATGAATGTGGGTCGTCGGATCAAACCGACATTAATCGCACGGTTTTCCTTGATCCTTTAGGTCGGTGGAGCATGATCCGCGAAGTTGAACCTGATTGGCCCTCAGACCAGGGCGGGCGCCCTGCCCCCGGGCCCGATCGGCCTCCCGTTCGTTCCCGTGGCTTCTGGACTCTTCTAGATGTTGGATAATTGTGCGGCACGTTAATATCTCTATGTAAACCCGACATGTGGGCCTTTATTCCATAATTCCTGATAACCCCCTGCAGAAATAGACAAACACCAAAACTCGTGGAATTCTGTCAGATAAAACCCTAAGTCTGGGTGTCGGTTGCATTTGGATCCTTTTCTCTATTTATTTGTTAATTATATTTGATACTTAAGGACCGTCAACAATTAGTACCCATGAAAAAGTATGAATGGAACTTCTGTTCTAATTCTGCCCATGTTCCAATGGAGTTTGCTGGCAAGGATGTAAACCATGTGAAAGCTGGCCCTGACAGCGACAATGGAAAATACCGAATCCTCCAAGCTTCATCTGCAGATGCCTCTCCTAGCTGCATCAAATCCCGATTAATGTGCTCTATGGTGCTAGTGTCATCTTGGCCAGAAAACTTGGTTAAATCAGTGGGGGCTTCACCCTTGGAGGAAGCGCCACTCGGTTATACCACTCTGGATAAGGAGACTTGTATGCATAAGACTGGTTCTTTGGTTTCAAGCCAAACTAATTTTGCCTCATGTCCACCATCCTTTGCATGATAAGATCAATATTTGAGTTTGGGACCCCACGTGCTTGCCCTTCAAAAGGCAATCCTACTGAATTTCTATATCCTGGATTTCGAATAGCATCTACAACACTATAATTGGCAAATTCCTAATACCCATCTCCATACATATTCTTTTGCAACCTGTTTGCTACTGGAGACACTCTAAAAGCCGATTGCGGGACGTTTCCTGTTGTACCGAATGCGAGCTGGCCATAGGTTGTGGGAGGCTGTTGTTCCTCATGAGGCTCCGGCCCACCTTTGTTTGCACTAGGTGCTCCACTACCCCCAACAGTCTTTTCTTGATGCGTCGGTACATGGAACAACGTTGGTCCCTGCATTGGGCCAACAGCTTCCTCGAAATATTTGTCGGCCGTTGGATCAAAAGGGTTAACCATAATTGCGTGAAAAGTATTCAAGAAAGCTGAATGATGATTTGTCATAGTGTCTCCCATGGCCTTGTAAACCAACTCAGCCATCCTCCGGGCGTCTTCCTCTTCACTGTAATCAGTCTGGTGTGGAAGGAGAACCCTTGGTAACGACTGTTTCTGGAAAACTCTGTTGCTTTTGTTCTTGGAAAAGGACATCAAGCATTTATGTTGAAACTGATCACATGCTTGCTGAACCATCTCCTTCATGTTTTCTGGCAGCTCGTCCATGGTTACACCTAGAACTTGAGCGTTGTCGAATTCAGGCATTTTGAACTATGTTGTCCCACCGGGCGTGCCAAAAAGTATGTTGACACAAAAGCGTGGCTTCAATCGGGTGCCCGGGTGTTTCAAAATCCAGAAACATGCTAGTCAGTTTGACCTGCAACTAACAAGGGATAAAATTTATTAGATACAAAACTGAAACATGTCGGGTGAGACCAGACAGTTCCATATATATGCCCCTGAAGCCACTTACGATGACATACAGCTATAAAAGTTGTCTGCCAACAGCTTTGTAGATCATTCGGCTGAAACAAATGTAATGAAAATAAAATATTGATTGTCGAATGCATGTGCATGGAAAATATATTTGAACAAGTTATGATTAATTATGAATTAAATAATAACCAAACTCGGCAATCTAGCCGAACTGGGACCATGGAGAAGGAACATGTAAACAAACACGATTAAATTGATCAAAAGCTTATATCCGCTGCACGACACTTAGCTTTATCTAAATTTAAACGTATTCGACATGCATGAACCCGCAACACGTGGCAATCTAGATTAGTTTAGTTCAGCTATTATAAGCATATGGTCTATTCATAATGATGGCATGAAAGCAAAAACCATTAGAGCATAAATAGATTTATAAAAATATGGAGCCGAACCTTACCGACCTAGATTGGGCAAAAAGGTGTTGCAAATATATAAAGTATTTAAAAACACACAACACATGATAACTTGATGAATTTATTAGATCTTGCCAAGTCTAATAGAGCCGATAACTATCTCACTTTGCTAAGCATATCAAGCAAACGCCTGCGGCACGGTATCTACTCGTAATGAACAAAGCATAAGCGAAGATTTCTTGATTATCAAGCAAAGACCTGCCGCACGATCATTATGACAAGCAAGACTACTTGTATCAACGTCTAAATCCACCGCATGATACTAGACATGATAACAAGGTTGTTCAGACTTACGGGGGTCGACGGATCGATGGTTCCTCTCGAAGAACTCGACGACACGACAAAGACTCGAAGTTGGCACGGGGCCGATTGAATTGATTTGGTTGTGAACAATTTTACAATAACCAAGAGCTCATATTTATACCCTGATCGTAACACAAATCCTACAAGACTACGACTAAACAATAAAGGAAACCTAGACATCTTTAGTTTCAATCCTCCTCGGAACCTCTATTGACTTAAGTATCGTGATCTCCCCCTCTCGGATCGGTGTCCACTTGCCGTATTTGTCGCTTCCTAAACGAAACTGTCTTTCCCAGGATAACTGATTGCATAGGCGCTTGCCGAATCTCCAGGAATTAGCCGACCGCATAGATATTTGCCGAAATACTCAAAACACCGGCCTTTCCGTGAAACCACAGTGCACTGGCCCACTTGTCATCTCCTTAAACATGCCAAAATCCAGTGTTAACAGGTCCACTCCATTCGTTTCTCTTATAAGCCAGCGAACAGTATTTTCAGCCATGACTTTTCAGATCAGCGAACAATTACAAATTCTGTGGAAAACTTGAAACATCAGGTCATCTCTTCTTTAACTACCATGTAACTCAAATTATCTCGGTTTGGGTCCAGGTTATTCCAAGATGGGTTCAGAGACCCATTTCTTTGACTAACTTTCAAGAAGTAATGTTTGTTGATTTGTTGTGAGAGTGTTCGCTGATTTGTTGTGAGAGAAAAACACTACTGAATGGTTGACAGATTTGGCTGATAAGCTCAAACAAACGGGCTGATGACGAATGTTGGAGATGTTGAGAGGTCTAAGAGTGTGAATCTTTATGTTAGTATAGTTTGGAGTGTGTGGAAGACTAGAAATGATTGGGTGTTTAATAACAATTTGATCAAAACTCCCAAATCTATTGCTTACATGGCTTTGGGTTTCCTGAAGTGGAAGAAAATGCTCAAGGTGAAGGATCAACAGCTGATAAAGACGCTATTAATAAACCCCAAGAGGCATTTGCTGTGCGAAGTTTAATGTCTTCTAGTTATCTTTTGGTTTTATTAGTCTTCTAGTTAACTTTCTGTGAGGTAGAGAGGTTTAAATTTCTTGGTTTGTTACTGAACTTTCGCTTCCTTTGTAAGCTGGCAACCCCAGCAAAACTCCTTGCTTTCAATATAAGCAGCTGTGCCTTTGGTGTAAAAAAAAAACATTGTCTTGAAATTTGGTTAGACAGATGGTTAAAACATCTTAATTATCTTTTATTTAGTTTACAAGTTAATGGATTCTCTTGCGTACAGGTTGACTACTGATTACTAAAGTTCAGGAGCTAATCCCTTCAGCTGTTACTGAAGTGATTGCTGCCATTACTTCAGAAACTATTCACTGGAACAACATAGAGATATACATACAAGAATTAACACAGAACATATTGAGACTACATGCAGGTTTCTAGAAGCCACAAGCAGAGGCTTGGTTATAAATCAAAATTACCGGTCAGCCACAGTCAACAGGACGACAAAGTTGGTAATACTTTAACAAGCAACAACTGTTTGGACTTGAATGATTAGTGAACTCCCTACATGTGCCATTCAGCCACTTTCATCTACAAAGGACAGAAGCACAAATGAATATTAACCTAAGCCATTTCTATAAGTCTTTGCCTAAGATTTCAATTAGTCCTCTTGCTTCGGTGAACCTACAGTTCAATATGTAAAAAGATACTTGTACAGGGAAGTAGTGGACACATCAAATTCACCATTAAAGATTTCAATTCAATCTTGATGCTAGCATGCCATTTTTTTACTGTTCAAAGATTGATAGATGAGAGATCTCATCCTAAGTCTCCATGAAGATAAATACTCCCTCTATATAGGATTTAAAAGTCGTTTTGTACAAGGTTTGGGTGAAACAGGAATATAAATCATCTATAACTTTTAAATTGTTGAGTAAATATAAAAATTATATGAATAGATTTGTCTAGAAAAATACTTTCATAAATGTATACACATAATTTTTTTTCTTAAATACTTTTATAAAAATAAGAGGTCAAAGTTGCGTTTTAGAGACCGTGTCGCTCTCTTAAACGACTTCTAAATCCTACTCGGAGTACATCAAAAGTTTATATTTAGCAGACATTCACAAATAACATGACTGTAGATTTTTCTAACAGAAATAATACCATGTAGGTCTTCATAGCAATATGTTGGCAGAATTCTAGGCACCAATAAAAAGTTTGAATTAAATTTCACCTCAGAAACTCGAACAAAGATCACGAAACTGGATTATGTCAACCATGAAGGAATCAGAAATAGATAAGCAACCCCTTTTCAGTTCAGACAAGATATGCAAGAAAAATACACTGCTCATGTATCACACAGTTATGTCATGAAAAATCTTGTATATTGAATATAATCAATCTGTGGATTAACCAGTTTGACAAAAGCAGACTAATCTATAAAGCGAAAGAAAAAAAAAGGTAGTAACAACACCAGCAAAAAAAAAAAATCATGAGAACTTAAGATAGCTCAACTATTAGTACAAACAGTGTTAATGCATGAAGGGTGCACCACATTCTTCGCTTATAGATGAGAAAAGGTAAGATTAGTGACAGTGCCGAAATGTTTCAGCCTCAACCAAGCAACTGCATAATGAGCTTTAATGGAATACTTTCATTTGTACCACCACTTGAGGTGCACTTTTCATATATACCATCAGCATGTGTGAATGACATGTAGGACAATAGCTCACACGCAATTGACTAGCTTGGTGGTATTAATAAAAAGGGGAGCCTCAAGTGGTGGTATGGATGGAAATTTCCCAACTTTAATTGCATAGAAGCTCGGAGAGTGTAATAATATGTTGCAGGATATCAATATGCTTGCCTCATTATTGAAGTTACAACTGAATCAGTGGGTTATAAAATCCACTACAAGAGCTAAGAACTCAGTGAATCAAACCCTACTTTGGGGTTACCTAGAACAAATTGGTACAGAGAAAATGTTCAAAATATCAGCAGCCCTCTCGAGAGCAAGCTCTGTAGTCCTACAAACCCTACTGACATTTCTATTTATTGTATAACAAACCTTTTGTAGACTCACGAAGATATGCATCCATATCATATCCTACAAGATGCATTCGCCATGCAAGGGCCTGTGCGTCCTTCCTCCTGTGACGGATACAAAGACTACTAAGTAACCGGTTGCCTACATGTCTTGACATAATGAATCGTTTATTCAATGTATAGAGCATAACATCAACTGCTGAATCTAGATTTTTTTCCCAACACAGGTATTTGCTAAGATGAGCACAGCAAGCTGGTGTGATATCAATGCCAGACTCCTCAAGTATATGAAAAATCTTGAGGGCATCATCTATTCTCCTTGCTTGAATGAGGCCTATGAGCCAAATGGTGTAAGGACATGAGTTTACCGAACCATATTCTTGATCAATCTTGATTAGCTCCCTAACTGCTTCATCCAGGGAACCCTCTTCAAACTTTTTTCGGGCACTAGCAATTACTTCATCTTGGGCTGAGAGATTGTACTTTTTGAGCAGGTGATCAAACCAGAAGTTGATTGCTTGTGACAATTTGTTCATCCTACAAAGCGATCTCATTATGCTATTGTAGATTGACAGACTAGGGGTGCCACCAATGTGTAATATGTCCTGGAACAATGTCATGGCATCATTATATCTGTGTGCCCTCAAGAGGCTATCGATAAGAGTCCCATAAGTGATCTCATCAAGAGAGAATCCCTTGACTTGGAGCTCTCTGAAGAGCCTCAGTGCTCCATCAAGATTCCTCACTTTACACAGTCCATTTAGCAATGTGTTATACGTGACAACATCAGGAACAACACCACTGTCCATTATACCTCGAAGAAGCTTGTATGCTTTAAGCACCTGCCCAGACTGGCACATACTGTCAACCAGCTTTTGCAGGCTCTCACTGTCCTTCACCTGGTTTGCACCAAGTGTTAACCGAAGGAACAAGGAAGGGTTATTTCCGACCTCCATCTTATAGAAAAGCATCCGGGCTTCCTCAAGCCTGTGTGCCCGGTAGAGTCCATCGATGAGCACGTTATATGTCATAACAGTTGGATGGCAACCAACTTCCACCATCCCATCAAAAACCTGCATTGCCTCATCTACAAGCTGTTTCTTGCACAACCCATGTATCATGATAGTATGTGTATTGGTGTCTAGTACCACATTATTCTGCGCCATCTCTGACATTAACGAGCGAGCTCCATCCAGATCACCGGAATCACAGAGGGCCTTCAGCAGCGTGTTGTAGCAGAAGGTATCAGGAGTAAAGCGTTTCTCTTTCATCTCATCGAAGAACGCAAAGGCATCATCGATTCTTCCAGCCTCTGCACACCCACGGATCATTATAGTGTACAGAACAATGTCCGGTGAGAAATCAGCTTGCTCCAACACTTCCATGTAACACTGGAATCCCTCTTCATACCGACCTGCCAGGAACAAACCATCAATCAAGCAACTGTACCCCTTCAAGCCAAGTACAAAGGTCCCAGTACGACGGAGTGCCTCAAGCCGCTCAATGGCCTCGTCAACTCTGCCTGCCTTGCATAACCCACTAAGGAATGCATTGTATGTGACTTCATCAGGCGGACACCCTTTGTCTTCCATGGAATTCAGCAGGTTCTCAGCTTCCTTCAGCTGTCCGGCATTGCACATCGACGATAGTAAGATGGTGTGTGTCTTGACGTTGGGAGTGATACCTCTCTGGAGCATTTCGTCAAACAGCTTAAGTGCATCCACGGCTGTTCCCCGCTTGCAGAGGCCATCCATGAGCACATTGTACGTGGCCCTGTTGGGCAGGCAGCCAGCGGCGACCATCCTGTTATAGAGCGCCAGGGCAAGGGGAACGACACCACCGCTGGCGACGAGGACCCTGAGGACGGCGTTGTAGACGAAGGTGGTGGGGCGGCACCCGAACTCGCCCTCCATCCGGGAGAAGGCATCGACCGCCTCGTGGTGCCGGCCGGCGGAGGCGTGGGCGAATATGAGCGCCTCGAATGCGGCAGCGGGGGGTTGGAGGCCGGCGGCCTGGGCGTCGGCGATGGCGTCGTACATGGCGGCATCCGCGTCGGTGGCAAGGAGGATGGGGACGACGGCGCGGGAGTGTAGGAGCGGGGAGCGGAGGCGCGGGGTGAGCGCGGAGAAGAGGAAGAGGCGGAGGCGGGACGCGGGCGGGAGCGCGGCGCAGAGGAGGGCGTCGGCGACGGAGTGCGGGGTGAGTCGGCGCGAGAGGAGGGAGAGGCAAGGGAAGAATGAAGGGAGCGACGGCGGGAGCGTGGAGAGGAGCGAGTGGAGGGCGTCGCCGGCTTCGAGCTCGGCGGCAAGGTGAGGGGCGGAGGTGTGGATAGGGGCGGCGCCGGCGGGAGCGGGGTGGGGTAGTGGGAAGAGGGAGCGTACCGCCGCCGCACATCTCATAAGGTCATGGATCGAGGCGGACGGAGGTGGATTGCGGCGGCGGCGGCGGCGCCGGTAGGAGTGGGAGAGGTGGAGTGGGCGGCGAAGACAGGGTGGAGGCGGAGCGAGGGGAGCGAGGGCTTCGCTGGATCGAACTGATTGAAGTTAGGCTTTTTTTTTTTTTGACAGCTCAACTTTTATAGTAAAGCTGTTTTTTTATAAAATAGCTTTATGAGTAACTTTCTAAGAGCATCTCTAAGAGATTAGCTAAATCATTTTCTAAAAAATAATTTAGCTATTGTTGAAGGAAAAACGTCTCTAACAGACTCTGTAAATGACTCTTCAAATTTAGTAGCTCTTCATCCCACCTTATTCGCTCTCTACTTTTGAATAGCCTACCTCACTAGCCATCCTTTTACACAGTCTGTTGGAGTACTCTAATATTTTTTTGTCAAATCTATTTTAGAGAGTAGCTAAATCAGTAAATTTGACTAATGTTTTTAGCTAATCTCTTAGAGATGCTCTAAATGAAGCTAAATTATTTTAGAAAAAGTGTTTGGTAAAATAGCTTCACCAACTACTTTTACATAGATGGAAGAAAAAAATGAAGAATAGAGCTGCAATAAGCTACTTTTTTCAGCTTCATCCCACTCATGTTTTTGTGAGAGAGGAAAAAAAACAGCTTCACTCATGAAGCTGTTTTGAAAACAAGTGTTTAGCAAAAAAAACAGCTCACAACAACTCATGAAGCTGTTGTAAGCTATACCAAACATACTCTTACTTTACTTTTCTTTTCTTTTGTTCAAAATTTCTCAGCGAGGCCTTGTTTACCCCTTGTTTAGATGTGAAAACTTTTTGATTTTGCTACTGTAGCACTTGTTTGTTTATGACAAATATTATTCAATCATGAATTAACTAGAATCAAAAGATTCGTATAGCAATTTACAACTAAACTGTGTAATTAGTTTTTGTTTTCGTCTATATTTAATGCTTCATGCATGTACCGCAAGATTTGATGTGACGAGAAATCTTGAAAACTTTTTTTGTTTTTGGGTGGCAAAATTTTAAGATTTCGGATACTATAACATTTTTGTTTTTATTTTATAAAATATTGTCCAATTATAGACTAACTAGACTCAAAAGATTCATCTCATAAATAAAACTGTGTAATTAGTTTTTGTTTTTGTTTATATTTAATACTACATACATATGCTGTAAGATTCGATGTGACAAGAAATCTAAAATTTTTGGCAAAGTTTTTTTTGGAACTAAACAAGCATAAACCCCTTTCTGCTTTGCATTGCGATCAGGATCAAAATTTCAGTAAAAGGTTCACGGGCCCAAACTTTTATAGACTTGTAACATCCCAAATTTTTACGAAAATAAAAAAAATATGAGCTTTTTAAAATTTTTTCTGTAATCGTGTGAATCATATAGTTTTTAGGACTAACTCGATCCTAACCCGCTAACAAAATGTCGCATACATATAGAATTGCTTGTAGGCAAGTGCCTTGTTCATGAGTCGTCTTGAGTTGGGTCTGGTTTGAGATTTTGAGTTTCTTTTGGAGTGCACAAATCCATAGCAAAGTCTTCCCAAATCTTCGTTGAGCCTATCTCAAAGACTAAGCGAATCCCTTCTCAACCTTATCGTTGGAGTACGTCTCAAATACCTTTGGATCCTTTTTGAGCTATTCCCAAAATTTCCTTTTCAAACCCTCTCCCTCTTTGATCTTATTCTAAATCTCCACTGATAAATCCATCTTGAATGCGTAGCAACACCTTTCCAATCCTTCGTGATCTCTCCCACCTCCTTGGTTCCTCTCTTGAATCCCTTTAAACCTCTTCTTGAATCTCTCATATATATATATATATATATATATATATATTCTTCCGAATTCGTTTCAGTATCTAATTGAATCTCCGACAAATCCCTTCGATTCCCTCTCTTGTACAGTAAATCAAAAATGGGGAAAACCATCTCTACTCCCATTTGGCCCAATCGCCCTAGCTCCTCTCTCCCAGCCCAGCTTGTGCTAGCACTCCCTCGGCCCAGCACCCTTGCGCAGCCCGCCTCCCGCATCCGGCCCAGCCTGCTCTCCACCCCCCCTCCCTGTTCGGCCCATGTGCACAAGGGCGCCACCGGCCCGAGGCCCAGCCGGCACCCCTCCCTTGCCAACCCTAGGCGCGCCCCCTGTCTCTCCCAGGCTGCCGCCATCGCCTCCCCAGCAGCAGAGCCGCGCCCGCACCTGCCCCTCCACCTCGGCGCCCGTGCCGATGCCCGCCACGCGTCCTGGCACAGAAGCCGAGGATCACCGCCGTCCATCCCGAACCCTAGCCCTCGCGTGCCCTATAAAACGGGAGCCGCCTTGCCCCGCTCGCCACGGCGCCGCCATCCTCGTCATCTCGCCGCGCCGAGCCCCGACCCCGCGACGCCGTCGTCCGCACGTCGTGGCCGCAACACGCCTCGCCCTCGCCCTCGCCTCGACCACGACCCGGAGCTCCATCCCGCGCCGCCGAGCCCCGGTCGAGCCGCCGCGACGCCAAGCCGAGCGCGGCTCCGAGCTTGCCGCGGACGCTGCTCTGTCCGCGAACTGCAACCATGCTGAGCCTCTGCCTCGCCACCGCGGGAGTCGCTGCGGCCACTCTACGACACCGACTCGGCCCCGTCCGCCGCGACGACGCACGGACTCGCGACCACGACGACCACCGCCGAGTCGCACCCGCAACCTCGACGCCATGCACCCCGGTGGCCGTGCCCCACCGCGACGTCCTCGTCTCCACGATCCCTGCCGCGACCTCTGCGACGCCGTGCTGCCAGTGTCACCAAGCACCACCGTTGCGGCTGCAACGTCAAGCAGCGCCCCCACCATCTCCCCTCGTCGATGTTGTGCTCGCCTCGTCCTCGCCCCGACCGTGCTGCGTCGAGCCCCGAGCAGCGGCAGCACCTCGTCCTCAACGCGAAGCCGACTACGCCAAGCCCGAGCGCCCGTCTCGACACGTAGACTCCGCCATGGCCGGGAACGCGCGCTCGCCACCGCGTCAAGCACCTCTGTCCGCGAACTGCGACGTCGCCCGAGCCCTTAGCCACGTGCTCGCTGCGGTCACCACACCGGCAGCAGCGCGGCAACCACGACATCGCTGCGGCGACCAAGCGCCGCGACCCCGTCCGGCGTCCATGGCCCCGTCCTCGCCCTGCTCCGACCCTGCGGCCTCGACGCCACCCGGTGCTCCATCGAACCACTCCACCACGGCCACGCCAGGACATCGCGATGGTCACCGCGTCAGCGCCGGCCATGGTGATCGCGACCCCGAGCACGACGTCGAGCCCCGACGCGTCCCTGTCCTCGCGACGGTCACCGCATCAAGCTCCTGTCCATGCCTTCGCCAAGCCAAACCATCGGTGAGCCACCAAGAACCAAGCTTCTACCCTGCTCCCCATTCTATCACGTTCCGACTGAGACCGACCTTCGTGCCGTAATTCATCCACTGTGCAGGGAAACAGTGGCCTCGTTGTGCCTTTGCCGAAGATGTGACGCCTTCCCGATGCCTGCTGCACATTCCGGCCAGCCGCAGCGAGCCACAGCCGGCCAGCAGCAGGCTTGCAGCTGATCTACGCCTATCCTCGGCACACCAAGGTCGAACCTTGAACTGAGTTGACGCCCTCCGTGACGTCGGCAAAACCCTTGCCCTTCATTCTTGTATCTTTGTATATACTTGTTAGTTATCGTCTATATCCATCTATCTACACTTGTCGATACATGATTTATCTCTATCTATTTATGCCTGTGCCGTGCCTTCATGCCGGTCTATTTATCTATCTATCTCTATCTATCTCTCGTGCTATGGAAATGTGCGACTCCGAGTTGTCATCGTGTCCTTTGTGTTGTCTTTGGTCGAGTCGTGATTCTTTGTGTGTTTGTCGTTGTCTGTGGACCGTGCTGTCGAGCCGGTTGAGAGAGTGATGTGTTTGAACGTTGCGATCGCGAGTTTTTCTCGCCATGGCCGTAATGCCAAGCATGTCCCTTCTCTCGCATTGTCGTTGTTTTTGTGTTATTTGTCTGAGGACCGAGCCTTCTAGCCGGCTAGGGAAATGGTAGTGCATTCGACCATTTCGATCGTGGGTTCGTCCCGCCATGATCGCGATGCCGAGCATAACTCATTTCCCCGTGTTTAGTTGACTTCGTCACGCTACGCTCGTTAGCTCCTATTTCCGTCCCTCGGACATGGCCATCGTGGACTCGATGTCGTTATCAATGCGGTTCTTACCCGCACCATTCGAGACCTTCATGCTCTTGTCTAGTGCGATACGAATTAGGGGACAACCGTTGTGGGACAGTCGGAAGCCAACTCGTTAGGTGAAGCTCATGGACGCGAGTTTGCCTGGCCATGACCATCGGGCTTTAACTATTTTTCTCGCACGATTATCTTATCGGTCTCGTATGCTTATGCCACCTAGACCCGGGCATTTCCCCTAGTTCCCGCGATGACAACCGCATTGTCTGGAACTATAGGAATGACCTTGTGCCGATTCAGAAGCACCTAGGTCGTGAAGTGTTATGAGTTGGAGTAGATTGTGGGGTCGTATCTCTTTTAACCAACCATTTTTCGTTCTATGGCATGTTGGTTGGAAAAGTGTGATTTCATTCTTCTCTCTTGGTCTCCATCCCTGTCGATCCAGTAAGATGCGGATTGAGCCCTTTTGCTTATTTGATGTTTTGTTTCCAATCCCGCGATTCCCGCCGATGCTATGGCGAGTGGATCAATGGAAAGGGGAACCCGTGTCTTTCCTTGCCTTTTTAGTTCTTCATGTTTAAACTCTTGTATGCTTGTACCTTGATCGACTGTAGCATTTCTTTGGTTCTCGTGGTGACAACCGCACTACTAAGAACCCTAGGGATGCCTTAGTGCATTTAGTGTACCTAGATCGTGGTACCCTACAAGTAGTTTGAGCACTTATGTTCTTGTGTGTCACTCTTTCAGATTCCCTGTCTACCATGGCGAGTGGATTGGAAGGAGTAGACCACCTTCCCTTTCTTCTCTCCTTGTTCCACCCTCTCTTGGCTCTCGCCAACTACAATAGCGTATGGATTGAGAGAGACCGGAACTTCTCATGCTCATAGTCTTTTCGATTCTTGTCGATCTCTATGACACTTGGATCGAAAGACCGTAAGCTGTGGTGTTTGCTTAGAATGAGTTAGAGTCTAAGCCATTTATTAAAGCCATACAGGTTGACTCAGTTGACCCGGGAAGTATCGGCTAGGCTAAGACTCTGACTTGTACTTGGTGAACAGCCATTCCTATTTCTTTTAGCCCAGGGATCGGACATCCGCCAAGAGGGCTAAGTCGTTATCCTTTCAGTGCTCTTTTAGTGCAGTCGTTCTTTAGTGTTTTGCCGCCTCTTTTCGTAGCCCTTCTATGTCTAGCGGTCTGATTGTTTCGCCTTGTTTGTCACTTACGAGGTAGTCGCTTTGGGGTTAGCTTGGATCGGATCAGGACCCGTTGGAGGGAGGACATGCGGAAAGGAGGATCTCGGATGAGAACAACTACAAGTACACTGTGGATCTTGGAAATGACATTCAACAGGTGCCACATCCTACCCAACCTCGTAGAATCCTATTAGTCATGCAATAAAGTAGATGCTAGTGCTTTACTTTTATGCAAATGAACTGAGATAGGTTGCATGGTAGAAATGCTTGTGAACCATTACCTTGTTGCAACCTATAACCCTCGCACACCCGCTGTTAGGTTAGATGCTTGCATACTACTTGCTACTGCTTCTACTACGCATTATATCTGTGATGTGATGCAATGTGGGAGATTGGA
>Ga0182004_10002652_pt1 | contig 14017 bp, 13 predicted proteins | sample Sormic07211540_1_FD_120479 | JGI IMG/M metagenome (GOLD analysis project Ga0182004, IMG submission 120479) | Endophyte microbial communities from Sorghum bicolor roots, Mead, Nebraska, USA - 072115-40_1 MetaG | ecosystem: Host-associated > Plants > Roots > Unclassified | place: USA: Nebraska...
TCACTAGTATTTATTATGTTGTGATGTGTTTCTTATTTGTAGAGCAGGACCTGTCGGATGGGACCCAAAGCACCTTGGTGACCCTGATCGCCTTCGCCGGTGTTGCGGTCGTGCCTGCACTGCTTCGCCACGCCGGGATCACAAGCTGGGGCGTCCCAACCCTCGCCGGCATCGCACACTGAACCGTCACCGTGAGCCATCTTCGGAGTCGTTTTTATATATTGAACTTGTGAACTTGGAATAATGTGTACTTTTGAATGTGTGGTTTGTAATATATTGTGAATTTCGTACAAATTTGGTCGTTTGTGATATAAATATATATAAATATGGTTTGTGATATATTACTGTTGATTTGTAGTTTATGATATATATATATATATATATATGCTTTGTTGTTTACATGGAAAAGCAAAAAATAATAAAAAAAGATTTTCAAAGTGGCTTCCCCGAGTGTCTGGGATGCAGCACTCGGGGAAGAGGGTTTCTTCCCCGAGTGTTGCACTCGGAGAAGAAAATAAAAAAAAATAATAAGAAGGTAACGGCGCCGGCTGACAACCAACGACGTTAATTCTTCCCCGAGTGCCAGAACGGCTCTCGGGAAAGCCTTCTCCGAGTGCATGATTTTCGGCTCTCGGGGAAGACGTCTTTCCCGTGAAGAGATACCCCGGAGGCTCTTCCCCGAGTGTTGCACTCGGGGAAGGCTTCCCCAGTGCAATTAGGCCTTCTCCGAGTGCATTTGGCACTAGGAAGCCACTCCCTCCCGTAGTGGCGGCAGCAGTTTTTGGTATGTTCAATTAAAATAAACCGAGATTAAAAAAAATATTTGAGAATGCAAGAGGAAAAATCAAGAGATAGGGACAAAAAAAAAAAAGGAGCGGCCCTGGGCGGACAGAGAGAGGTAGAGAGAGAAGGAATGGCGGTGGCAGAGACAGAGACAGAGAGAAGAGAGCTGATGGTTGCACTGGAAACATACTAGAATTTCTAACTCTACCAGCTAATACTGCAAAATACAGATCGAAATTCTAGTATAACTAACCTTGAAATTCTAATATTTACCCTGATAGAGGCAAACAAATGTGATGGTCTGGGAGCTGTTAGTCCACGGAAAAAGGTGCTAGCTTCAACATGTTCTAATGCGTGCACAGAAATTTAATCTGGAACTGATCGGGATCAACAATGAAAATGTGTCGGTCGTATGGCAAGAAAAGGATCATCGTTCAGTGTGTGTGTGTGTGTGTGTCATCGATCAATCAGAATAATTTGGCGTTACACGGGTTACACTACTACTCGAGAGCAGCAGCGCGCAAGAAGGGTCTCGGCCGAACACACGGCAACATACACAAATGCAAGATGCATGTCCGATCCAGCTGTGGGATCAGTAGTAGTACGCCGGCAGCCATTCCTTGCCGTTGATGAAGTCGATGGTCAGGTACTTGGCCGCGTCGTTCTGAGAGAAGCGCCGCGACCATGGCACGCGATTCGTAACGTCAGCGCCCGGCCCGGTGCAGTTGAACTCCGCGAGCATCACCTTGCTGCAATTATTCATATATGGCCATCAATTCAATTCAATTCAATTCAAGCTTAATATATAAACAATAGTACTAATAGAGTAGTAGTAGAGAGTTAACTTCTTACTCGGTGCTGCCGGTGTAGCCTATGGTGGTCCACCCGGCGGCGTTGACGGTCCTGGAGAGGTAGGTGTCGGAGAAGATGACGCGCGAGTCCGGCGCGGTGACGCGGCCCAGGTACACCTCGCCGACGCCGTAGACTTTGCCCTTGAGGAAGACGAAGCCGGTGGTGTCCTCTTCCTCGCGCACCTGCGCGGTGATGGAGCCCCGGATCTCCGTCCGCCGGTCAGGCTTGACGAAGATCTCCGGGCACTGGAACATGGACTGGCCGTTGCCGAAGATGAAGTCGATGTTGCCCTGGATGTAGCAGCTCTCGTAGTAGTGGCGGCCGGCGCTGTCGAAGAGGGTGTGGTGGGGGCTGTAGAACGCGCAGTGGTAGAAGGCCACCTTGTCTCCTTCCACCATGGCTGCCACCGAACGGATCTCCGGGTCGTTCACCAGACCCACGCGGGCGCTGTTCTGTCGTCGTCAACAAGTTTCATTGGATGCAGATATCGTGTCAGCACTGCACCATTCTATTTCTATTCTAGTACTAGCTAGACACGGAAACGACGGAGAGGGCACTGCTGCACGCACGGACCCTGAAGCTGACGCCGAAGACGACGACGTTGTCCGCGCTGACGGTGAAGGCAGCGGACTCAGCGTTGTCGGAAGAGGCGGACTCGTGGGAGATGGAGGTCCGGCCTTTGCCGTTACCCCTCACGAAGATGAAGGGCTTGTTCTCCGGTATAATAACTTTGCCCCTGCAGTGCATATACACATGCGTGTGGTCGTTGGAAATCATGCATCATGCATATATATAATAATAAGAAGAATAATAGTAAAAGGCAAGCAAGCATGCGTGCGTGCCTGTGCAGGCCTGAGCGCAGGTGGACGATGATCCACTCGGTGTTGCCGGCGGGCACGGCGTCGATGGCGGACTGCACCGTCTTGAACTCCTCGTCGGGCCCAACGATCAGCGTCTTCTTCGCCTTGATCTTGTCCGTCAGCAGGGGCCCGTTCACGACGTCGTCGCTTTTCTTGGCGAACTTCGACTTGCCGAGCGCGCCGCCGGGCGCCCACGTGATGAGCACCGCCGCGGCGGCGACCAGGAAGGGGAGGAGGCACGGCCGGGCCATCGTAGTAGGTCGTCGTCGTCGTCCTCGGTTCTCGATATGATGATCGCGCGTGCGATTTCTGCAACAATAGCTTAGCTGGTTTCTAAGAGGCAATGACGAAGCGCAAGGGCCGGGACTCTTAACGCACCGCTTTGTTTCTGGCCGCTCGCTGCTGGGATGCACGGGGAAGGCTACGAGGTGAAAGCGGAGACTGTTTTTTTTCTTTTTAATATAATTCACACCTGGTTAAAAAGCAAGGGCAGTTTAGCTATCTTTGCCGCCTGTTCCTGTGGAATCTTACTTGGCATGTGGTTTCGACATATACAGTAGTAATCGCCTAATCATCAGCCAAACAAATCTTACAGCATGACAGTCAGGCCTTGTTCAGTTCGCAAAAACTTTGGGTTTTTGTCACTGTAGCACTTTCGTTTTTATTTGACAAATATTATCCAATCTTAGAGTAACTAGGCTTAAAAGATTCGTCTCGCGATTTACAGGTAAACTGTACAATTAGTTTTTATTTTCATGTATATTTAATGCATCATGCATATGCTGCAAGATTCGATGTGATGGGGAATCTTGAAAATTTTTGGGACTAAACAAGCCCTCAGAAAACAGATTGTACTGTAAACACTTCTTTCTTAAAAAATCCAATTTTAAAGAGTTAGATTTGGTCATCATGTTGCACAAATGCTACCGTACTAACCAGCTCATTTGATTTTAAAGCGTTTTATTACTGCAGGATTATACAAGTATGTACTTCCTCCATACCCGTATTACATGTCGTTCTAGGTGACCCTTCTAATTTTATAAAGGTTGACGTTGAGCGTGTCAACACCTGCACATGGACGTGTTTGCCCCTGACAAACTTTTTGTTGGCGCATGCACAGGGCTAGCTCCGCTCGACATGCAATTAATCTCGGCCTGGCGTCGAGGCAAAACCAAGCCCCACTCAAAAAAGAAAAGTGGCTACCAGAAATTGAACACAGCTTGCTAGAGTTACGAAATTTCTTATATTAAGTGCACCCACACCTCTGTTTAATAAGGGCAAGGATGGAAAGATATATCCTAATTAATCACTCTTTGGTAAGCACAATCCTGTCCTAAACATCAACTAACATAGGTATGGAGGGAGTATGGTATATGGTATGACAATCAATCCACTATGACCATGGTATCCCACAGTCGCAAGAAAAGACCATGGTATCCCACGATATTTTCATCATCCAAATCAAACTTTCCCACAACACATTGCTGCGAAAAATTGGAAGACAATCTCATACCTCATCATCTCTTGCCCTCTTGTTGGTCAACGACACACGACATTTCGCTTGCAATCTAGAAACTTGGAAAGAATGCACAAGGTCTTCTACAGCAATACCGCCAGTCATAGCAATAGTGCCGACGAGCATGGCAGCTCCTCCAGCCGGGCCAACAGCGCCCATGGCTAGGGGCGGCCACGCCCCTAGCAAGCCAGTTGTGCTCACGGACAAGGAAGGTGCACCCCCAGCCAGGCCAGCAGCGGTCATGGCTAGGGGATCCATGCCCCCAGCAAGTAGTGATGCCCATTTGCAAAAAAAAAAGAAGAGGAAAACACACGGTAACGTTGCCTGGCCTACGGTAATAGAATCCATTGCCCGCTGTTGGGACCGCTAGAGCCATAGCAGTGCCTACGGGGCATAGCGTGCCAGCGGGAGGACCGCTGCTGCAGAGGGGATCAAGGCAGGGTGCGCGGCGAGAGGATGGGCGGTGTGGTGGGATGGGGGCGTGGCGAGACGGCGGCGCAGCGGTATGGCTGTGTGGGGCCGCACGTGAGCACGCCGCAAGCGTAGGACGGGCCGACACGACTGGACAATGTATCTCGTCTGTTCGGATTGGTGGGATCGGTCGGGTGCCGGTGCGTCCAGGTGATAGGTTCGTCTGGACATGCCCCTAGAGCCGGACGTCCGAGCGCTAGGTGGACCGGTACTTTTTTTATATATATTCAAGTGGAGGGTGAAAGATATTACCCTTTTTGATGACCTGATTCGGCCATAATTTCTACAAATACAAACATTAAAGCGTGTTTTGTTACCGATCTTGACACAAAAAGCATTGCAATTTGTGTACGATATCGGTATTGAGTTCGTCACACTGTAAAACAATAATCCTAGAAGAAAAGGAGAAAGAATTCTAATCCTAGTCTTTTCTATATGGGCTTTTATCAAAACTCTTAAATCTTGGTAGAAATATATATACGTGGGAGCTCTATATTGTAATTACCAATATTTAGAGAAATAAAAGAATAGTCTCTTTATCTATTTGTTCTTCTACTTTCAACTATTATGTTGTCTAGCAAATATGTCCGTGCGTTGCAACGGGAGAAAAACATCAAACAGCGTGATGATACAATGTTACATATCTATTTATATTTATCCTTTTTATAAAATTTAAAGTCCATAACTTATTTCATTGATAACCATGACATCTATGGTATTAGATAGTTAATATTTACAATAATATGTAGCTTGGAGACATATTTATTTAATAATAAAAATAGAAATTAGTCAAACTTTATCTTACTCTAATATTACCTCTTAATATACCTTAGTATTATATTAAAACATGAGAAGTTTGTTGCTAGCTTTATTTTTTTATTTAGATTAGGGTTTCTATGAAATATGATATAACAGTTAAATGTATGTAGATTATGAACACATGGGCTTGTGAAGTATTCATATGACATAACAACACATCGTGCAAATGTAGTGAAATCATCCTCAAGCATAAATCTAGGTAAATTAGTAAATCGGTGAGATATGTAGGAATGGTGCTAAAACTTTTACCATAAATCAAGCATCATATTAAAAAAGCTACCATTAAATTTTCATAATAATTGGAGCAAGATAATTACAATTTAAATTTTACACTAAAAAGCATAGGCAAGCATCTCTAGCAAAAAATATATACTAAAATTTGTGATATTTTTTATTTACTGCATAGATCTACATATGTGGAGCTGAACAAAATTTATTTTGTAATTTTTAGATTTTTCTATGAATTATTACACATTTATCAATTTTCAGCCAATTTAAAGAATTTAAAAAAGTAAACTAACAGGACAAACATTTTACACCTGGACCCCTATACTTTCTTTATTCTCAATGTGTTCTGATGTGTATTGTTATATGTTAGGAGATTTTGCATTGGGAATCCTAGAAAAGCTTATATTCCTTTTTCCCTCTTCCACTGGCTTTGAAGCAACTCAGACACGAATAGATTAGCGGACAGAAATTAAGAGCTGAAAGTTTCACAATTTATATATTAAAAAAATAAATAAATGATAAAATTAAATAATACTGATATTCATATCGGATACAGATATAAGGTAATTTATAGTTCTCTTTGTGTCCATTTTGATGCACATCCAGATAATGAATTTAATGGGCCGTAAGAGGGTCCATTTTGATCGATTGTGTGGGCTGTATTGATCAAGGCACGAAGCTGTTGGGGTCTGAAAGCCCTGGTGGCCTCCTTTCGCCTTCCTAGCTTTCCGTGGCCCCAGTCTTCTCTCCCTCGCCGCGGCCCCCAGCCTCCTCGCGAGCGGGACACTATCATGCTTGCCGGAGACGCCGTTCCCCCAACACCGAGCGGCTCTACCGGTGGGTTCGGCGTGCCCTGTCGTGTCCGCCTTCGCCTTTGAGTCAAGCTCGACGGCAGCCGCCGCCGAGCAATGGAGGTGCTCCGGATCACGAAGGCGGAGCTCACGGTGTACGTGCACCCCTCCAACGCCAAGCGTGTTCGGCATGCCATCAACCGCCAGCTCAGCTCGCTCCTCTTCACGTGCGTCTGCTCTCCTTCCCCCTCTCTCTCCGTCCATCTCCTCTCTATGTGTCTCCTTTTTCAGCAAGCGACCCGGACACGGACAGAACACGGACAGATTGGCAGAAGAAATTTAGAGGCAGATTGAAATTTTTTCCTCTTTATAGATAGGTATGGATTATAAGAGACGAAAAGGAAAAAGTTCCAACCACTAAAAATATATTTTATAACACATCATAGCACCATGAGCGCCATGCTGCGAAGATACTTCTGTTTGGGCCTTGTTTAGTTCACCCCGAAATCCAAAAAGTTTTCAAGATTCTCTGTCACATTGAATCTTATGGTCCATGCATGAAACATTAAATATAGATGAAAACAAAAACTAATGACACAGTTTGACTGTAAATCACGAGACGAATCTTTTGACTCTAGTTAGTCTATGATTCGACAATGTTTATCACAAACAAACGAAAGTGCTACCGTTCCGAAAACTTTTCAGTTTTCGGAACTAAACGAGGCCTTGATTTGATTTGAAACCGGTCCTGAGTCCTGACACCACCACGCCTTTGAACACGTTGTAGGCCTCCAGTGACCGCCCGACGGCCCGACCAGAAAAACAAATGGGCCATATCACGCGGTTTAAGCGTCCAGCAGCCATTGGACAAAGACACGTCCCCAGGAGTATAGATTTCCAGATGGGCCGGGCACGATGGGCCAGAACAGGCACGGCACTAGCCTGGCCCGGCCCGCCTGCCGGCGTGCCCGTGCCTGGGCCGCAATGTCAGCCCGTGGGCTGGCCCAGGCACGACACGGAAAAAGGGTCGGCACGGCTATGGCCTGATTGAACTTAGCCGTTGGATCAGCTTCCAGTATTTCTAACATATGATGTAACTCTTGATAGAAAACCTAGGTATAAAATCTACTCCAATCCTCACACTTTTCTCATTTACCTCTCGCACCGTCGCACGGCGGCCACGGCCGCATGCCCGCATTCTATCTAGGGTTTACTATCGCTAGCTCTTGGCCTCTCGCTAGGATAGCACCCGCATGTCCCAGGGCGCATGGTGGTGCGAGCTCGGCATGGCGAGCGGCGGCGCGAGCGGCAGCACGAGCTCGACGTGGGGGTGGCGGCAGCGCGCTCGTCGGGACGACTCCGCGCGGCGCGCGTCCTGGGGCGCGGCGAGCAGAGCTCAGAGCTCACACGCTACGACGACGACGGCGCGACGAGCAGCTCCGGCCGCATGACGACCACGTCGCGACATGTGCAGCGATGGCGCTCGTCTGGGATGCGACCCCCGGCGACGACGTCTCCAGCGCCCGTGGATGGGGATGCGACCTCGACGACGACGATGACGAACACGAGCGCTGGACGCGGTGACAGTGCGACACCCTCGGCCTCGAGTGCTGCGGGCCGACACGAGGCACGCCGGGCTGCCGTGCTAGCCGGCACGACACGGCACGGCCAACCGGCCATAGGGCCGTGCCTGGGCTGGGGGCTCGGCACGCCGGCACTATAGGCACGGCACGGTCGGGCCGCCGGGCCGCATAGTGTCGTGCCGCGCCGCGCCGTGCCGGTGTCCGTGCCGCCGGCACGGCACGTTTGGAAAACTATACCCGGGAGCCAGACTCCGAGTTGCCTGGCCGTAGCTCACGTCGACTCGCGCCCGCAGGTGGTGGCTTTATATACCAGCGGAGTGGCGGACGCGGTCCGGCGCGTGTGTAAATACGGCAACGCGATGGCTGGAGGAGGCGGGTGGATGTTGCTGTTGGCGCGCGCCGCTGGTCGCCGGGCTGCTTCTCCTCGTGGCCTCGACGACCTACGCATCAGCGGGTGCTGAAGGAGGAGCCAGCGGCGGCACTACCGTGATCGGCATCGACCTGGGCTGCTGGGCACCACACACCTACTCCTGCATCGGCGTCTACCGGAACGCCGCGTGGAGATCATTGCCAACGACCAGGGCAACCGGATCACGCCCTCATGCATGGGTGGCCTTCACCGACGGTGGCGATCGAGCGCCTCATCGGCGAGGCCGCCAAGAACCAGGCGGCGGCCAACCCGGAGCGCACCATCTACGACGCCAAGAGACTCATCGGGCGCCAGTTCAACAACGCCGTGCTGCAGCGGGACATGAAGATGCTCTTGGAGAGGAACCAGAAGCCGCACGTGCGGGTCCAGGTGAGGCAAGGCGACGTGCGCGAGTTCAGTCCTGAGGAGGTGAGCGCCATGGTGCTTACCAAGATGAAGGAGACGGCCGAGGCCTACGTCCGAAAATATCACGGACGCCGTCGTCGCCGTCCCGGCCTACTTCGACAACGCGCAGCACCAAGGACGTTGGCCTCATCGCCGGGCTCAAGGTGCTCCGCATAATCAACGAGCCCACAGCCGCCGCCATCGTCTACGGCATCGACGAGAAGGGCCCGGAGAAGATGGTGCTCGTGTTCGACCTCTCGGCGGCGGCACGTTCGACGTCAGCGTCCTGGCCATCGACAACGGCGTCTTCGAGGTGCTCGGCACCAACAACGGCGACACCCACCTCGGAGCGAGGACTTCCACCAATCATGGACTACTTCATCAAGCTCATCAAGGGTAAGAACGGCCGGGACATCTCCGGCGACGCTCGCGCGCTAGGGAAGCTTCGCCGCGAGTGCGAGCACGCCAAGCGCGCGCTCAGCAACCAGCACCAGGTGCGCGTGGAGATCGCGAGGCGCTGTTCGACGGCGTCGACATCTCGGAGCAGCTCACCGGGGCGCGCTTCGAGGAGCTCAACAGCGACCTGTTCCGCAAGACCATGGTGCCGGTGAAGACGGCCATGGCGGACGCTGGGGCTGCAGAAGAGCGACGTCGACGAGATCGTGCTCGTCGGGGGCAGCACCAGGATCCCCAAGGTGCGGCAGCTGCTCAAGGACTACTTCAACGGCAAGGAGCCTAACACAACAGGGAGTTAACCCCGACGAGGCCGTCGCGCACGGCGCTGCCGTCCAGGGCAGTATCCTCAGCGGGCGCGCCGACAACACCACCAAACGTATGATTGTCCTCGACGTCACGCCGCTCACTCTGGGCATGGACGCATGGAGACCGTCGGTGGCGAGGGAGCGGGTCGACGCGCGCAACAAGCTCGAGACGTATGTCTACCAGGTCAAGAGCGCGGTGGACGACGGCAACATGGCTGACAAGATGGACGCCGACGAGAAGGAGAAGGTGGAGGAGGCAATCAGGGAGGCCAACGAGTGGATCGACATGAACTCGGATGCCGACAAGGAGGACTTCGAGGAGAAGCTCAAGGATCTGGAGGACGAGTGCAGCCCTGTCATCTCGGCGGTGTACCAGAGAGGTCTGGCGGTGCAACGGCGAGGATGACCATGATGAGTTAGATAGGGACTATAAGATTCGATTTTCATCACTAGCTAGCTTATGTAGGTCTTAATTAGCAATACATAGTTCTGTTATGTCCTTCCTTTACAATAATTCGATTTGTAATCTCCATTTAGACCCTGTTTGGTTCCCTTATTATATTTTAGTCAGCTAAAATTATTTTAGCTACTTTAGTCTTTAGGTTGACTAGTGGGACTAAATTATTTTAGCTTATTTTTTTAACTGGCTAAAATTTAGCAAGGGGAACCAAACATACCTTAGTATGATCTTGCCTTTGTTATAGTTAATATTATTTCTATTGGGACGAAGTTGAAATTATCTGCTTTATTTTTCATAACAAAGAATTAGGTCTTGTTTAGATGCCAAAAGTTTTTAAAATTTGACACTATAGCACTTCGTTTGTATTTAACAATTATTGTCCAATCATAGACTAACTAGGCTGAAAAGATTCATCTCGTAAACTACAAGTGAACCGTGTAATTAGTTATTTTTTATTTATATTGAATGCTGCATACATGTGTCTAAAGATTCGATGTGATGAGGAATCTTATAAACTTTTTGAATTTTGGATACATCTAAACAAGGCCTTAATGTAGCCCCTCAAAAGATTCGTCTCGTAAACTATAGGTGAACCGTGTAATTAGTTATTTTTTTATTTATATTTAATGTTCTATACATGTGTCTAAAGATTCGATGTGATGATAAATCTTGTAAACTTTTTGAATTTTGCATACATCTAAACAAGGTTAATGCAGTCCGAGAACGCATCAATCTCCGCAGTAATGAACAGTACCATTAACTTTAAAACAGTGGAAAATACTCTGTAGAATGTCCCATGTGGCGAAAGACAGAGGGCAGCAAAACATTGCACTAACTGAATATTTTCTGAATGAAGTAAATGATACTACTGTTTTACGAGGAACCTTCCTGGATTTGCGACAAGGTTTTCAATTGCTTCATGTTGGAGGTCACACATACGCAGTTTAAATCTTCCCATTAGCATTTCCAGACACAAAGTAGAAGATCTTGCAATGGCCATCTTTGTCAGTAGTCCAATGAAACTCCTTAATCATTTCCTCAAGTTTAGTTAGTTTTGTGGTAAAGTCATATTAATTGGACCAGATAGTTCATACAATCAGAATAAAACTAGAGATTTCATTTCAGACAACAAAATTGAAGCTAAAATTAATCTCTTCCCAAGATATACTCCTTCTGGACTCAGGTCACAAATGCATGTCATTTAGGACATGATTAAGTTATTAAGTTTAAAAAATGTAAGTTATTATATGTGTATATTTGTATTAAAAATACCTAAAAAACATCATAATTTTGAAGCATTTCAAGAATATCTCCCCAAATATGACAAGTATTTTGGACTGGAGGTGGAGGGAGTAGCACCAAAGTTTGAAGGTGGGTGTCGAAGTAACTCGAGCATACCCAAAATTTCATGGAACAAAGACAATTCGACACTTTGTTCATTTATTTTCTATGGAGGACACTTGAAACATATATCTCTACTGCAAATTTGAAAATTCATTGATACTGTTCTTTGTGTTTGTTACAAGCATTGTTTGACGTTTACAATGCTTGGAACAAACGAACCATGCACAGTTTCAAAATTTAAGCTATTTTTACCAGAAATGAACCATGCATACACATCAAAATGCTTCAACAGTGATCTATGCAGTGATCAACTGATCATGCATGCTTCAAATGTGGTCTAGAACATTGAACAATGGAGGATCCAAAACATTAAAGGAACAAAGAGAGCTTAACTGAATTACATGCCATCAATCTGAAACACCTGAAGATATCAAGTCCATAATCCAAAGCACGAGATATCTGAGACAAGAGTTGATAGTGCAGCCTCCTTGTTCAGAGCCAACTGCAAGACGAGAGCTTCAGTTCGTGGTGATGCCACCGCTGCCGTCCAGGTCCTTCACCGCCGACCACATCACGGCGTACAGGAACGCACGGAGAGCCCGGAGCTCGAGCCGATCGACGACAGGCGTGTTCTCGTCCCGCAACGCAGACACCAGCGCCGCGTCCACCCTGCTCCCCGCAGCGCCCACGATTTCGCGCAGAACGCCGGGGAAACTCTCGCGGCAGGCAGTACGCGCGCCGCCGAGCGTGAGGGCGACCACCAGCTCCTCCTTAAGGACCACGTGCGAGGCGCGATCCTCGTCCGACGACCCTGCGGCGAGGCGCTCGTACCTGGCGTTCCACTTGTCGGACTCCTCCATACACTCGCCGAAAGAGTAGAGTAGGTGCAGCAAGTAGGACGGCCGGGGGTCGGACGGGTGCTCCCGCGCCGCCTCCTGGTATCCCTCCACGGCCGCGTCGAAACGGCCATCGCGGGCGGCGAGAAGGGCAAGGAGGAGGCGGAGGTCGGCGGCGGCGGCGGTATCCCCTTTCTGCACGGCGCGCGCCAGGTCGCGCTTGGTAGCGCGGGTGACGCCGCGGATGCGCTCGCCGGTCAGCGGGGGCGCGCGGAGCACCACAGCGGAAAGCAGCGCCTGCGACGCCTGCAGGACGAACTGCTCGCTACCCTCGGCGTCATTGAAGATGGGGCTCGGCGAGGGCGGCGCGACACTGCTGCCGGTGCCAGAGCGGAGGAGTTTCGACACGCTTTGGAGGGTGACGACGGCGTCTTCGCGCAACTTCCGCTTCACCAGGCGGTTCAGCAGGGTAGTGATGAGCACCTTCTTCACGACGGACATGTCGCCGTCAAAGGCAGCGCCCCACAGCTTCTCGTAGATGAACATGAGGGCAGCGGATGCCACCGCGCCCTGGGACCCCGCGACGGCGTCCGCTGCCCCTCCGAGCGTGGCCGCGACGACGGCGTTGCGGAAGACGACGTTGTCGCGCGGGGGCTCGTCGCCGGTAATCCCGATGAGCCAGCGGTCGCCCTGGTCCGGTCGTCCAAGAAGGTCGCAGATCGCTGCAGCGGCGAGGCGTGGCCCGAGGAAATAAGGGCGTTCCTCGGCGAGGCGCCCAAGGTTGTGGAGCGCGTCCTCGAAGCGGCCGTCCACCGCGTCGAGGAGGGCCATGTAATGACGCCCAGCCTGCACGCTCTCGATGTCCCCCGCCGCCGCCGCCGCCGCTTGCATCTTCGGGGCGATGTTCTGGAGCCCGCGGGCCATCCCACCCAGCATAGGCTGGTGGCGGAGTGCCGCTGCGCCGAGCGCGTGTGTGGCGTCGAGGAGGAACGCCTCTGGGCTGAGCAGAGAATTGAGGTCGAGCAGAGCGGGACGCGCGCGGACGAGACCGAGGTGGCCGGAGGCAGACGGGGGCGAGGAGGCGAGGAAAACACCGGTGAAAGGGCGGGGGCGGTAGGGGTTCCCCAGCACCGTTGCGGCGGCGAGGGCGGCACGGCGGACGAAGCGATCCATGGTGGGCGTGTGGGTTGGTGGTTCCCGGTGCTTGGAGCTTTGGATGCGACGCTGCAAAGAAATCCGGTGCGGCCGGGGAGAAGCGAAAAGCTGCAAGCCTGCAAAAGTGAAAGAAGATACGCTGGTGTTTGGGGAGTACTTGAAGCAGGACCAAAAAAAAAGTGATGTTGTTGTGCAAGAGATTTTCTATTTACCCTTAAAATCTGCTATAGTGGATTGAGAAAACATGATTTGTGATTTTAGGGAAGTGATGTTGTAGCAAATTCAAAAAACTCATCTCCCGTATTTACGTGGTTCCTCTCACTCCCCTCTCAGGCCTTGTTTAGTTTGCAAAATTTTTTGTTTTGGCTACTGTAGCACTTTCGTTTTTATTTGATAAACATTGTCCAATCACGGAGTAACTAGGCTTAAAAGATTCATCTCACAAATTACAGGTAAACTGTGCAATTAGTTTTTATTTTCGTCTATATTTAATACTCCATACATGCGACCAAAGATTCGATGTGACGGAAAATCTTGAAAATTTTTGCGAACTAAACAAGGCCTCAGTCAAGGTTTTGGGATTCAATTCTGAAAAAAATTCGGTGACCACCGAATTAGACGAAATTCGGAAAATTCGGACTGGTATCCAATGAAAATTTAAGTGAAATTTGAGCAAATTTGAACAAAATTTCTCCAAACAGTCAAACAAGGTTGTCAGCATGAAGAGGGCACATCTGGTGGCGA
>Ga0182004_10002653_pt1 | contig 14016 bp, 9 predicted proteins | sample Sormic07211540_1_FD_120479 | JGI IMG/M metagenome (GOLD analysis project Ga0182004, IMG submission 120479) | Endophyte microbial communities from Sorghum bicolor roots, Mead, Nebraska, USA - 072115-40_1 MetaG | ecosystem: Host-associated > Plants > Roots > Unclassified | place: USA: Nebraska...
CCCCCCCTCCAGATTAAGATTTGGGTTGCCTGCACCTGCAGCTCCCTCTTCAGTTTAACTGATCTTCTATCCAGGAAAGTACTCATATTTATAATATCATATGAATATCACTAGATTCATGCATCATGTAGTATATATGTAATTGTTGACATAAAGATTTATAGAATAATTCAACTGGCCAGTTGTTTATGCAGTTCTTTTTTGTTTTCTGAAGAAGCTGTTTATGCAGCTCGTGCAACCCCTATTCTACATTCTTTGCTTGTCGAGTCATCTGGCCAGTTGTTTATGCAGTTCTTTTTTGTTTTCTGAAGAAGCTGTTTATGCAGCACGTGCAACCCCTATTCTACATTCTTTGCTTGCGTCGAGTCATCTGGTAAGTTTGCACGAAACTTGCTAGTACTGGCGATTGGCGATCGGGAATCGGCGATGGAACCAAAACGTTGTTTATCCCAGCCTTCTTCTTCCTCACGCTGTGCTGCTGCCACTAGGAACACAACAATGGAGCCAAAATGTTGGGTCTTCAGAGCGAGCTCAGGTCGTCCTTGCAGTTTCTGTACGTTGTGCGTGTGACTTTCGCCGCGAAAGCTGAGAAAAAGACATGGACGCGTCTCAGCACCTGCCATTAATCCTGCCAATGAGCACTGTTCCGTCTGTCGTCAAGGAAGCCATTATCACCACCATCAAACTCACAGCTCCCTTCTTTTCCTGTTTCTGAACGAAACACGCATGGACATGGACACCCAAGCAGACAGCAGCACATCTCGTTCAGGTTCTTCGCGTCTCTAGCTCTCTGTCAGTGAATGACAGCGCAGTGCCTGCCTGCACGCGTCGCCATGGGTCGTCAGCGTCCGGACGATCGCCGGACTGTCGCTCGCCTTGAATGTGCAGTTGGAGCTTGGACTTTTGAAGCCCTCGTGATGACAGAAACAAAAGGGTCATCTCGATCTTATATAACCTACAAAACTAGATTTGTCGGTGCCATTTGCAATGGACGATGAAAGCACGACGTCTACGTGGATCCAGCTTGCTGCCTCTGGGCTGCAAGTATCGTCAGCTTTTATGGATGGATGCTGTGAGTGTGATGTTACTATCACGACCGGTCAAACTCGATCTCAACACATGGAACAAGTGTAATAAGGACAGTGAAGATGCAGTTCCAGACGGCGCTACGCAACAGATGTACTAGCAGGAGCACCAAGCTTTTGGCAAACCCAAATGATACGGGGCAGTGATATGTTCCTGATGAACATGAAGTTCAGTGTCGTGTGATTGTGGATCGCCCCTCTTTCGAGTTTCGTTACTTGTAAGCAGGTTCTGGACCTTCTTCTTTTTTTCTGAAAACACCAGTGAGTATATATGGTCAGGCGAAGCCGTTCAACACAGCATCAGCAGAACTCTCAACTATCTGTAAGCTAGAGTGCTAGTAGACTATGAACTGAAAGCGATTCCAGCTCACCTCCTCTTTCCCGGCGGTCAAACCGATCGGTTGGAGTGTTGTGGTGGCTCACTGGCCCTGACCCTGACCATTGAGGCAATGAGGCCCCTTTGTCACTGTCGAAACCAACACGAATTAGGGCCATCAAAATAGCATACTCTATATCCTTATGCTGCCATGTGCGCCTTGTAGCTTAGAAAACACGTCCTAATGTAACGCACCAACATGCCATCCTCTCGCTCTCGAGATAACATTCCTCGCATGCTTGTAAAAGAGTAGACTCATCCTCTCAACAGCTAGCCTGTCCTTGGCCTTCCTTAAGCTGCAAAAAACTCCCTATGGTCCGAACGCCGAAGCCGTCGCCGTCCCCCAGGAGAGCCGGCGAAACTGGCGCCGGAGCAACACGGCCACACGGGCAAATTAAAGCAGTCTGCGTCGTCGGCCGATGATCTCGTTGGCAGCGGCACGGCAGGCGCGGGGACGCAGACGCAGTAGCGTCCGGAGACGGGATGGGGTCGGGGGACAGAGGGGAGGCCACACGGCCGCGTCGTGCCCGGCGGTCGCGGGACACGACGCAATCGCGTCGCTTTCTGCACGGAGAGCGGGGCCAAAAAGCCCAAAACAAATACGGAGGTACCCGTCGAGATTTGAATAAAAACGGGATAGTGAGCGATCTTGTTCGAACGGTAGCACCTCTCGGTCGCTATTTGTTGTTCCGTTCCGTTTCGTGCCGATTAAGCGCGACCCCGGGGGGGGACAGATCTTCCACCCCCGCCTCTAAAACTATGTCATCAAACTAATTAATTAAAGCATTATCAAAACGCAAGATGTGTTGGTATATACTAGTGCAATTTGTGCGAGTCGTGAGTTGCTATTAATTATAGTTATGTATATATGGCAGATAAGCAATGGATTCGTGGAGGGCGCAAGAGGACAGGCGATCGAGTCACTTCATGCTGCCCGCTCGCTGCGCCTGCGTGCGTCCGTCGCACGCCCAGTAGATGCGATCGAGGGTTCGTGACAGGGTTTGGTGCCATCAGGCCGTGGCAGCAGCACTGCACACATAGGGCAGCGCTCTGGGTTTAGAAAATCCTTGGGGGTTAGGTTGGCCGCTATGGCGTTGGCCGTATTAGCGGACCGAGAGTCTTGACCGACCGGCCGTCCCGACTCCGGGTGCTGCCTGCGTTCTGCCGTTTTCTCCATGATGATTGTGATCCTACTGTTTGCTCCAAATTCAAGGGTTGCGTTCTGCCGTGAAAGACTCGCGTTCTCAGGTCCTGCCGCGCGCATGCATGCGTGCGGGCGTGGCTGAAGGATGGGCACTTGGAGCGTGGAGCGAGCGTGCTGTGATGGCTCCGGTGGCCGGTTGGGACGCTTGGAAGGAAGAGGAACGTGGCTAGCGCTGGCAGGGAATAATTGGGTTCAGGATCCTACTCGTGTAGAGTTTGACGGCCTGGGCTGGGCAGGCGTTTTTCATGTTGGCTCCAGCAGCGCTCCTGCTGAGATGGTGGTGGCATTGCTCTCTTTATAGCATCTCCAAGAAATGATCTAAAATGTTTTGCAAAGCTAAACTTAGCTATTATTAAAAAAAAAAGGTCTCCAACGGCTATTCTATCATATGATCCAAAATAATCAGTCTATTATTTTGTGTTTGTCGCTAGGTAAAGATAGCAAATCGTAGAGGCTCGCCATGGGTCCATCCGTGCCTATTTCTGCATGGTGCTCGGCCTAGTGGCATGCAAGCAGATGGTGAAATTAGACAAACAATAAAAGTGAGCCAGTGTGAGCATGACACGTGTGAGTTTCAAAAATAAATGACGGGAGTTTAGAAAGGTTGTTGCATTACTCTGTGTTTTTGGAGGATATTTTATTTTGGACAATGGCTAAATTGATGGTTTTAGAATCTAGTTTTACATAATCTCTTGGAGTTGCTCATACGGTGGTCATCAGTCATTGTTGTCAGGGTACAGTGACCATGATCACCTTCTACCTGCCTCTACTTGATCAGAGTTTAAGATATATTTGGAGGGATTCTAAAATCTAGATGTGAGGTAAAAATAATCTCTACTCTTGTAGGCCTTTGGGGCCTCTATTGTAGGCCAGAGACCATCACGGATGATAGGACAGAGGCATGGGTGAGCTGTAGACCAATCCGCTACTCGCACTCGTAAAACAGGCCCATTAGCGTTCCAACATCTGCAATGGACCCAAATGTTACTCGCACTCACACTCGCAGAATAGGCCTATTAGCGTTCAACTAGGTTATCTAGTAGTAACGAAATGAAACTAGCCCTACACGTTTGGGTTTATTGTAAGCGGCGGACGTAGCAGTGGCACGGCGGAGTGGACCTCTCATCCCACCCACGAAGATTGTAGGGCCAGGGAAAGGCTTGCGACAGTGAGCTAGTGACACTGTATTGTCCAATGATTGTGCCATTTGCATGGGGACAAAAGGTGCTACTGTTGTCGCTGCCCCACAGGATGTATGGGTTGGAGCACGCAAAGGAGGTCGTGGCAGCGAACACCACACAGCACCCACAGCAAACACCAATGTGCACGTGCTCTCCCTAGCTAGACGGTGATCGATCGATGGATGGGGACTCGCCTTCATATCCCTAATAGCCTCACGATGTTGCGAGCAGCCGAGCACATCATGCGCGAATGTATAGGCATAACATTGACTCGTTCCTCACTTGAAACTCGGTTAGTAAGAGCTAGGGGCATGTAGTAATTAAGACGTGGCAGATTGAAAGTTCAGCTCAAAGGACAATGCGCCACACTCATGCTCTGATAGACACGTATAGGTACAACATTGATCATGGGCGCACGTAAAGGTATAGCACCAACTCGTCCCTCACTCACTTTGACCGACTGTTTGGCGTAGGCTCCCTATCATCTGTTGTTCCAACAAAGCCCCTAGAACCCCTCCAAAGAATTTGTAATAGCTGCTTTCAGGTAGGTGTGCAGGTTGAATATGAACTTTCAGCCTCTAAACTTTCATCCTAGATCCTTGGCATCCCCAGCGGACGTCTCCGCTCCCCCACCTTGCAGGGCGGCACCAAGGGCACCCGGTCGCGCCACATGTCATGGAGCATGGTGGCAGCCCCAATGACACTACATGCCTTCTCTACATCGGTAGCTTCGTTGGCACCTCGGTAGTAATCAAGGCAACCCTCAAGTTGGTGTTGTGGCCCTGCGTTGAAGACAGCCCTGCCGCGCCAAAGGCGAAGAAGCTGCCCTGCATGAGGATGTGTCTAGCGTCATGCTTGGAGCAAGCACAACAATCAGCTAGGGCTGGGTGTGACAAGTGAGGGCACGGAAGGGGCACTAATTATTAGGACTATGGTGGGGGTAGTCTTCATCGTTATGATCGTATGTGGTGCTGGAAGTGTCTAGGGTGAAGAGGGGTGGCCAACGAACGTGACTCCAAGGCGGCCGACGGGGACCTTTGGCCGTTTCGAAACACATTGTTGCTGTCTTTCACCTCGAGCTTAGTTTGGAGATTGAGGTGTGATCGTCTTTCATGTGGCATCTTGCTTTATGTAATTATATTATATGATAACTAAGAATAGATTGGAAGCCTATCAAAGCATGACCGATTTGGCACATTGTTTGACTCTATAGGATCAGCCCCCACCAACCTATCGCTAGATCCATCTAAAACTATCAATATGGCTGCGAGAACATGCATTTTTAAGGATGACTTTTTAACTTCAGTCGTGTTTGGTTCACACCTTCTAAAGGTTTTTTTAAGAGCCAAAACTCAAACTTTTATTGAATGAATAAAATGGTTACATCGTTCTCAAGAGATTTAGAATAAAGTTAGGGGATCATCAACCAAAATACATGAATCTTTAGTTTAATCACCTAAACCAGCTCCTAAAATCTAATCACTTCTGATTATTTTGGTGATAGTACTAAAAGGTGAGACAACTTGACTAAAAAGATAGGCTCCCGTTTAGCAACACTTGGTGACTAGTTGGTTAATGTACTTTTTAGTTCTATTTAGTCATAGTGTCTGGGTAAAAAGATTAATGAAACTAGATTTAGAAGGTAAGAGGTGAACCAAACACCCCCGTATGTACATTTTTATAAGTAAGAAGACATCCCTCCAAGGTATTGATACTCGCTATTTGAGTTTGGCGCACGCATGTCCCGACGCATGTGCAACCTGTGTGCCCGCACAGTCCCCCAAATATTTAGGACCCCTTAAGATTAGTCTATATATTAATCAGCATTAGTAATGTTAGTCTATAATACAGGAGAAAGACTAGTATGAATTACCCATATGCAAATTATTTGTATTTTAATCCAAATTTTTGCCAAAAAATCATGCTGTACTATGAATTTCCCCGTGTTTTCTTTTCTCTTTAAAGGGAATAATTCTTTGCTCCTATTTTGCTTCAATTTATTAATTGAGATAAGTTTGTATTCTAAACATGTTTGCACTGTGATTTGTGGAAGCTGCTTTTTGTTAGGTCGGAGCAGCCAGTATACTAAGTACTAACCAGATCAATATCTATTCCAACTTGCATGTGCCTAGAAGGCTATAACTGTTCTTAAATTTCCAGCCGTGTTAATTTTATTCTTTTCTATTGCACTAATATTTTGAAACGAATCTTTTAAACCTAGTTAATTCATAGTTAGATAATATTTGTCAAACACAAAGTGCTACAGTATCTATTTTGCAAAAAAAAAAAAACTAAGTAAGATTGGCAAAAAAAAAGTGGCAACACGCAGTCATTATCCAAACACACCAAGTCACGACGCCACACCAAAGTCTGCTTGGATTTTGCACGTCTGCCGAAATCGAAAAAAAAAACATTACATAAGCTGACAAGCGAGAAACTAAAAGAAACTACCAACCATTGAATCAGTGCTAACAAGGCCCAGTGCAAAGATAAATCAAATAGATAAGATTAACAATTGGCAACCTAGTTCAACAAACCAATCGCAAGTACATAATTGTGCAATCTAGTCGCCTAATCCGCCGCTCACACCTTCGTTCGGGCCGTGCCCCGCAAAATGGAATCTGATACATGTAAAAGCGCAGCTCGATGGCATTGACTGCATCGCAGCTTGCTTCAAATAGACCTGTCTCCTCGACACCGCCTGTGGCGTGCAACTATCTAAAGAGCCTTAGTTCGTCTTCGCCTTGGCAGCCTTCTTCTTGCCCTGCCGCTTCGGGATGGAGTTCTTCATGCCCAGAAAGAAGAGGAGAGCTCCAATCAGAGCCACATCCTGCAGTCACAAGTTATCATAGGCTATTTAGATAGGCAACAGAATGTTTGTTGCATGGAACATTTTTTTCAACAGAGAAATCCATAATTACCTGGGTGAACTTCCCAAAGAGCTGCGCAAATTCTGCCTTCTCCATATCGTAGTTGTAGAAGTCATGAATGATAGGAGTGATCAAAGCAAGGTAAAACAACTGCAAAGATAAAGTGACTTTGTTAGCTAGTAGCTAGGGTAGCCACAGAGACAAACTAAAAGATCAGATCTGTCTAGGTTCATAATAAAAAGAACAGCAGGTGTGACCTCAGTGCCTAAGGAGTAAGGATAGCAGGAAAAGATAGTAAAGGCGGGAGGTCCAGAAGTAACTCATATAGCATTCTATCATAGCAACATATTCGCAGGAGTGAGTGATGACCCTTAGCAAAACGATGGGAGCTAGATAAAGGAACACCCCCATTTGAGCATTCAATAACCAGCAAATCAGCAGGAAAAAAAGGGAGCAGGGGCTATGGACCCAAGGCAAGAAACATTTAAAAAAATACACTTCGGTTTTTAGGATCAAAGATTGATCCTCAGTATTTCCTGGGAGTACGTATATCAGACAGTGAATGGCATGGTGCCGTATAGTTTAACTAAGGCAAATTATGGAACATATATGGTGCCTTATAGCTTAACTAAGGCAAATTATCGAACATATATATTATCTCAATTATTTTATTATTTTATCAAGTAAAGAACCAGAATGGAACAGCTAGAAACAAGACCTACCAGGTAAAAAATTGGATACAAAACTATATGCAAGACATGTAAGTACACCAGGTAGGTCCAGATGTTTGTATCATAAGCATCATTACACAATAGCTTTTAAGATACAAATTGCGTCATTACACAATAGCTTTTAAGATACAAATGCATACCAATTTTTAAGCCCAGATTGCAAAAGCCAACGGCATAAAGAAAATATGGCCTAAGGGTGTCCTTATCTGTTCCTCAATAGTCAAAGAATATCTATGTAGCCAGGTTCCTCAATAGTCAAAAGAACAGCATAAATTAATCACATAACCAAAATATGTGTGCTGCAGTCCCAAATGAAACTCTATGAAACTAAACTAAGTGTCTAAGTTGCGGACATTTCAACTCAACTGGAAATAAAACACATGACTACACTACACAGCGATGCTTGTATGACAATATTTACTAGGCAAGGAGTAATATTTCCATGATGCACACATGGAGCAATGAACGCCATGAGACCTGGAAAAGTGTTGTGTGGCTCTATACATACTGCATTTATTTACAATCAGGGTCATAGAAAGAAGGATGAATTTGAAGGTGATTATTTAATTAAAATAGGATAGGTAAAAGATCAAAGGAAATAAATAACAGCAGCGCAAGCATAATACATACCAGGAGATAAGCACCGAGAGAGCTGCTCAAAATAAAAAGGAGACTTCCAAGACCCTTAAGACCAATTGTAGCAGCAATCACATGCTTCAGCTGGATAAATCAAAGTAATGATGTAAGCATCCTAAATCAGTGACCCACAGAACATACCACAAATCATGTCATGAGGGGGAAAAAAGGCAAATTCTCACCTCAATGTGCGGCACAGCTACTCCTAGTTGAGCAGAGATGTTTTTGACAAACACATTGAACTTGGGCTGGAGCGCCTTAGCTGCTGGCCCACCATCAGTACCGAATTCATTAAACCTGCATCCAGGTGAAATGAAGTGCCAAGACTATTAATTCATTTGAGATATGGCCAAGAAGGAAGAGCAAATAATTGAAGCTAGACTTGACTCCTGCATGTGCATGGGTAGCACATGCAGAGAAAGATTCTAGACAACGGTTATAATTAGATTACTTGTGAGATGTGCTTTGAGCGAGCAAGCTTCATCTCAATTGAAACTAAGACTAAGGGTGAAACCAATACTGATCCTGATATAGACAGAAACAGTATCTCGCGTAAAACCTGATGTCACTACCCATAAAAACGCTGAACTAGCAACCCCTTTGAATGGATGGTCTCTGCTCTATAAATATTTCCTACTAAGCACTAACTACTACTTAAACCCTGTCAATTGTAAAAGTAAGTGGACAACACTGTGGTGATAGGACTTGGCTATGAACCAATCATATCTTATGATTCTTATCAAACCTTTAGATTCACAACCCCAAAACACCAACCAGTTACTATAAAATATGACTGACTGACTGTTCACACAACAGTTCATACTCAGTGCAGATCATCCAATCACAGGTTAGATATAGGTCTCACAGCATTCTCATGTTTTATAGTCCAAGTGGAGGTTACAAAGAGCTTAAGTGCAGATACTATTACAGAAAATGCAAGACACTGGTTTAAACCAACGCAAACGATTGTGATGCCTCCTTGAGAAGTGAAAAAATGGAGACCGTCACTTTAACAAACTTCCCTCACACAGCAGCAACAAAATGAAGATCTTGGGTTTTGTTTGTTCTCTTATCTCCCAAGGAGGCATAATAATTGATGATAGCAACTGAAATAAACACTCTTAAGGAATGGAACCATTTATTCGCTCCACCCAGCCCAAAAAAAATCCCCCTTCCCACATAGTACCATGAGTTCATGACAATTGTGTTGCAACTTCCGTAAACCTAGAGGCATAATGAATAGCCGTGGAAGATTTGGCAGTGGACCAGTTTGGTCAAGTGATGTTTCACACACCTCCGCAGTTCAGCTTATGTCACTAAATGAAAATTGTCCATGATTGGTAGTTATTCTGCTGTGCGTACATGTTTGGCGGTATTTTAACTACAAGATGAGGTGTCAAATTATGATTTATTTGTTTCCTATTAGAACAGCAAACTCAATGTGGTTCCACAAGGGCACAACCCATGCTTAGAATCAACATATCCTAAATCTCCTGAGGCTTCAGGACCACAAGTTAAAGAATGACCTAGTTTGAATTTTGCCAATATTAGTCTATCGGGCAGTGGTTGTGATACATATGGTACACTAGAATATCACATCCAACAATCTACGAGGTAGAACTAGAATATCACATCCAGCAATCTACGAGGTAGATCAGAGTACAGCTGGCAAGAAGAAACTTGAAATAAGTAAATGCACACATTGTTCTACTTCAGCTCCCTCCAAATCTGCAGATCACTACCGCAATTCAACTACCCAGATTTTCAGATAATGAATTGTTCTGACTTCCACATCACGGATACATACACCCGTAATTCAACGGCACAGATGCAGATCGAAGGGCCTAAAACCAAAATTACGTCGTTTCCGTATACCAGGCCGAAAAAATGTGAGCAGATCCAACCACGTCACGCCCCTACACCTCACAAACCAAACGATCCACCGCGAGATCCACGCACTAGGGAGCTCCCAGCCCACGTTCTCCCACGGACTCCGCGCCAGATCTACCGAAACCGGACTCGAAACGACACGGCGAGCAAGCACGGCGGCAATGAGCAGGCAAAGGGAGAGGAAATGGGAGAGGCACGTACTCCTGGTAGGCGGAGAGGAGGAACGCGGCGACGAAGAGCACCCTCCCGACGAAGGAGACGAACCCCATCTCGGCAGCGGCGGCGGCGAGGCTACTACCGGGCGGGAGCAGGGGGGGCAGGCGCCGCGGCGATGGGGACCTGGCCTGTGGAGCTCTCTCTCTCGGATTCTGGGATCGAGACGGCCGGGGGCTTGTCCGAGGCGAGGCCCACGCTGTACTTATAACGACGCGGTGGTTTGTTTAGCCCTTTGTGCTGGGACGAACCCCCTCGCCTTCTTCGATATTGCATCCGTGCCCCCCTCTTGCTCTTTGGAGTTTGGAATGGAGTCGGAAGGTCTGCGGCAGAATGTTCAGGGCAAGTTCCATTTATCTAGGTGTGAAAAACACAAAGGATGTGTTCATGTCTATACGTTCTATACTTTGTTAGTTGTAAAACCAAGGTTACGATATCATTGGGAATGTTCTTCTATGGTAGAGGGGTTACTTTATGCTGCTTAAATTACCCTTAAATTACATTAAGATGTTTTTTCTCACCTTGTTTTGTTGTTGGGCTTGCGTGGAAACAAGCCAGTTTAATCCAATGCTTTCAGAGTTTAGTCCATAAAGACGACACTCCAAACAAATAGAGCTTTGTAGAAAAATCAAAACCAGAGTACACTGCTCGTATCGAATCTACCAACCAACCTCAAAAAGATTAGACACATCGCGAGATATAATATTTTGGAACCATATCGAGAACATCTAAAACTACAATACAAAACAACAATGACGATTAAATCATCGAGTAAAGCATAGACTTCAGATTCACCACCACCAACCCTTGCTTTCCTCTCTACGCATGCACTATCGAGGATGAGTTCAGCGACTCCGAGAGTGTCCATGAGCACCCCGCTCTTACAGATAATAATCATAAACTGACTTTTGTTTATAAAAATGACTTCCCACAATAATCTCGTCAAAGACATCGCATGTAACAAACTCTCTTTTGCTAGTAGATTTATTTTGACTAAACCTAAGCAATCTAAAGATAAGCAACCTCGTCGGAGAAGAATAAGAAGAAGGGCCTCTAGGCAATGGAACAGAGCCCTATCTAAGCAACAACAGTGGTGACTTTTTCGGTCTGTCTCTTCCTCATTGATAAATAAATGCTTTCTTATGTATGATTGTGTATACGCGTAATGAATAACTAGGCAAGAGTATCTTTGTATATGACACTGTAACCAAGGTAAAACTATGAATATTGATAAAAATAGTAGAAACTTCTATAAATATGATATACAAAAATATATTTGGCTCATATGTTGATCTAGGACTTGATAGACTCTTAGCAACGGTGAAGCTATAATGTTGATTTTGAGTGCAGATGCGCCTAAAAATGGGAAACAATAAGTGTGGGATTAAATTTTCATTATGGTTTCTCTAGCTCGCACACAAAAATAGGCACACCTTCTTCAATTTGTTCTTGCTTAATCGTTGGCTCTCAGGAAATGGCCCATAATGAAATCTAGAATTTTTTTATTGTGGCACATACAATATGGAAAAACTTTTGTAGACTTCTGAGTCAGCCTTATCCTATAATGTACAGAATACTAAAAAATAGTCAATAAATCAATACAATGCTTTGTTTAAGCAAACATTCGCCTTGAACATATGTAAATCATTGCAACTATCTTCTTTTACTGGCTATATTCTTGTTCCAACCATTAAGGGCAGAGTTAGGCATGGACTCTGAAATGTCATCTTTATTCTTTATTTCTCACATGTTTTTTTTGTTCATATATTCTCTTTTGTACTGAGAAAAGGTCAAAGGAGTTATGTCTCTCTCATGCATTATGGCACACAGAGATTTTATGTCTTTTCTTCCCACTAGATCAAAAGGGTATTTACCTTTTTCTCTACACCATGTGGTATCTAATACTAACTTAAGTTTGGTAATTGGAGGTACGCTAATGAAACAACAGGCAAACCACTTGGCTCCTAGGATCACACTTGTCCCCTCGCGTCATCCTATGGAAAGCGACAAAAGTGGTATCCATGAAAATCATGCCACTGCATAGATCTACTTTACTCATAGACAACCCATCTTTTTATTGGATTGAGTCCCCTCCCTAGGCAGGGGGGGTTAGGGGCGGTATAGGTTTTACGAAAGACATATGTTAACTAAATTCCCCCTTGAGGGGTTTAGGGGATGAGGAATGAGGGCTTTTTCTGAAGAGAAGATGGACTTTTTGTAGGAAAAATCTCATAGGTGGCTCAACCATTTCACTCCTTTTGGAAGAGGTGCTCGACTAGTTTTATTCCACCATTCTAACTTACTACTCGTTTGCAAATAATGCAACCGTCAATGATAGATAATGTCCGCAACGAGTGCCAAAGAAATTATCATTCACCTGGATATTGTATGGTAGTGAATTTCATAATTAGTATAGAAACAAATTTAAGCTACCAAGAACGTTAACGCATACTCTCGCTCTACCTTGAAAAATAGCATATTTGAATTGACACATGTCATAAAAAAGACTATACTAATATCTATAACATCAAATTAGTGTTACTACATATATTATGAAATGCAATTTCATAATTTACCTATTTATTTTCTCTAGAAAAACAACTAGAAATAATTTAACTTCATGGCCGAAATCAAGGCAAACTGGTCCAGTCCGATAGGTATGTCCGTTGAAATTCATGGGAAGAAAAGGGCTGTTTTCGCAAATGCATGGACCAGCAGATCGCGGCCGGCGAGGCCCAGTCGCTGCAAGTACTCCCACCACCGGATCTCGGAAGAAATTTCACCAGAATACCCCCGTCCCGCAGCCGCCAGTCCCCAACTGCCCATTTTCTCTCCACTCCACTCCCCAAGACGCCAAGAGGCGCAACCAATCACACAACGCAATCAGGCGCGTGCCGCGCTGCTGCGGACCGCGGGCGAGACCGATGCGATGTCCCACCCCACGGACGCGCGCGGCTGGCTGGCTGGACGGCTGGCCGGCCCCCCTACTCGACTCGCCCGCGGCGCCCCTGGCTGTTGGCCTGTTGGGTGGTGGCCTGGCCGGCTGGCACTAGTGGCCTCGGCGTCGGCGCGGACCGGGGAAATTTTTGAATCCGGAAGCGCGTCACGTGGAGGAATGGCGTGCAGGTGCGGAGGCGACGGTTTTTGCGTTCCGGTGGTGCTGGCGTCGTGGGGTGGATCGGGGACCACCAACACAGCGTGGGCACAGCTCAGCCGCTCGCAGGGTACGGCGGCGGCAGGGTGGCGTAAATGCGCTGCTTTTACTCCTCTATCTACTGCGACTTCTTTTCCAGCTGGGCCAGGATGGTTTATGACTTTTTTTTAACTACAGCTGGGCCGTGGGGCGTAGTTTATTTACCATTAAAAAAAAACCTCAGTCACAGGCTCACACATGACACCCCACAGTTCAGTTTTTCAGAGGGGCCTTGTTTAGTTCCCAGAAAATTTTGCAAAAATTTTCAGATTTCTCATCACATCAAATCTTTAAACGCATGCATGATGTATTAAATGTAGACAAAAATAAAAACTAATTGCACAGTTTAGTCGAAATAGACGAGACCGATCTTTTGAGTCTAGTTAGTACATGTTTGGATAATATTTATCAAATACAAACGAAAATGGTACTATTCCTATTTTGCAAATTTTTTTTAACTAAACAAGGCCCATAATCTTCTGTAGCCTTCAGGGTCCGAAACTCCGAACGTGGTAAGGGCGTGTTTGGTTCGTGGCCACAGGCTGCCACGCCTAAACTGAAGTTCGCCACATCATGTTTGGTAGGTGTTTGGTTCAGAGCAAAAGTAAGGTCGCCACAGCCACGAAACCGCCCTCGC
>Ga0182004_10002654_pt1 | contig 14011 bp, 8 predicted proteins | sample Sormic07211540_1_FD_120479 | JGI IMG/M metagenome (GOLD analysis project Ga0182004, IMG submission 120479) | Endophyte microbial communities from Sorghum bicolor roots, Mead, Nebraska, USA - 072115-40_1 MetaG | ecosystem: Host-associated > Plants > Roots > Unclassified | place: USA: Nebraska...
CACGCTGCAAGCGGAGGATGGCTACTGCGTCAGTGGCAGCGGCGGCGAGCAGAGCTCAGCGGCACTAGCCAACGACAACCACGACAGGATCGACCTGACGCAGTAAGCTTTTGATTGTTGATCAGTAAGCTGCCCGAGATGAGATGATCCTCTCTGTTAATTTTATTTAATTTCCTGAAAAAGTAACTAAACGTTTGCTAATTTGCTGAATACATGGAAAAGGGACGGAGGCTCGAGGAGGCTCCTGAGGAGCGAGCACGGCAAGATCGCCTTCAAGACGCGGTCGGACGTGGACGTGCTGGACGACGGGTACCGGTGGCGCAAGTACGGCAAGAAGCTGGTCAAGAACAGCCCAAACCCGAGGTATATATTACTATATTATATCTATCGACATGTATATTACGTATCTTTTACTCTGTTCAATTATCGTCTCTCTGATGAACATGAACATTTCATCATCCAATTAATTTGCTCGGGCCAAATCAGGAACTACTACCGGTGCTCCAGCGAGGGGTGCCGCGTGAAGAAGCGGGTGGAGCGGGAACGGGACGACGCGCGCTTCGTCATCACCACCTACGACGGCGTCCACAACCACCCGGCCGCCGCGCCGCCACGGTCGCCGGCCTATCGCCTCGGGGAGCCGCCGCACGGGCACCACGTCTAGGAGCCAGGCAACCAGCGTCCAGCGGCGGCGGCACCGCGGCCGTCGATCTCTTGGCGCGTCTAGAGCTCTGTTCTTTAAACCCACTCTTTAGATCATCAGCCTTTCTAAAACTCACTCATTATTTCCTTTTTTTTTAAAAAAAAAACACCACTCTTTTAAATCCTTGTTGAAGAGCTATTCTAATATAAAAATCACTCTCTATCTCTCTTCGCACTTTAACAGCTTCTCTATATTTTATTAGAAACTTTTCATAGCCAGCTCCGTTGTCTATGTTTGACAATGAGAAACCAGAAATATCAGATGGACATGTTTGAAGACTTATAATATTGAAGAAGTTGTTAGTGTTTTTTAACAAAAATTCCTATTTTTATTAATATGGAAAGATACTTTTGGATTTGCTGTAGTTTCTCCTATCGATGCACGATTTGTTTATCACGATGGTGATTCATTATTGCTGAATCTTCTACTCAGCTATATGCTATTAATGTTCTACTTCTTCTAGTTCAGTTTCTAAGACATCTTCTAAATTACATTTTTGACTATTTATATATTTTATATTACATTATTTATAGTTATAAATTTATAATTATATATTAGATAATACATTTGATTAAAGATTTAAATAGTATCAAGTTTATATATTATAATACTTTAAGTTTTTAACTAAATTATTGATCAACGGATACAAAATTTGACATACACAAAATGCCATAAAAACTAGACTGGAGGAGTACTACATAGCCGAGTTTCTATGATCATGGGGGCCCAAATACAGCGCAGCCCCTCTGCGTTGTGGTCTTGCTGTGCCAGACCAACCTAGTTTTTCTGCACCATAACATGAGCGTCACTTAAACTGTTGGATTTGCTAGTGTGACTTTACTATTGGACTGCCTTATTAGAGTCGACAAATATGATTATACTAGACTCTAGTTTTATCAGAAGTTATGACTTTTAGCCAAAATTACTCCACATTCAATCAATGTGTCAAACCTAGTATTGACAAAATAAATTTTTAGTCTCAAATTTACAAATATGCCTATATTCTCTATTTTAATTTATTTGACAAATGTTGAAGATTTTTGTAATGCCACTGTCATATATCGCAAAAAATGGCATTGTTTTTTATGTCAACTATGTTAACAATGTTTTTAATATTTGCTTGCTCCTCTGTGTTAAAGGAGAGAACAAAAAGCTTTTTAAGTGAGTCTTAACGAACCTCAGCTTAGTTGGGTAATCAGAGTTTTGGCGCTGATTCGTTGCGTTGGAGGCCTCTTCGAAAGTAAGACTCATTCTCTAAACTATTATCTGAAGAGTCGTTTAAATAAAAATTATTTTCTAGATCTTTTTTACTCTCCAACAGTTTTTTTATATCTTGTACGCATTTTAGAGAGTCAGTCTCGTTGTTCATCTTTGACTAGCGAGAAATCCAAAATAGAGAATCACACTATTTAGATATCCTTTCAGAGAAGCTAATGGAGGATATTCTTTTATAAAGATCTCTATTTCTAACAATTAGAAAGAATATAGAGAGTCTCTTGCTCTTTGCATCAAAGGCTACCTTAGGCACTCATCATCATAAAAGCGTGTTCACTTGAGTATGAATCACATTGCTACAACAATTGCTGATCGGTAGGAATGCAAACATGTTTAACCACAAAACTTATAAACAGAACTTAAATTTTGTAAATTATATGGCGATTTGCAAAATTGACACTATAGGTTTTTAATTTTTTATGGATAGACCCAATTGTATCCCTACTGATTGGGACCCATACGGAGTGAGACAAGAAAAAGAAAAAACAAAACAAAACTCGTAGGCAGCGATCCCCAAGTAAGGGAATATTCCAGGCTTTGTGCCATCCATGCGGCCGTGCATCCGGTCACCATCTCAAAAGCCCATCATTGAGTTGGAAATCAGGCAAGGTTTCTAGAATACAAAATGTTAATCCTTCAATAAAAATTAAATAAAAAAGCTATCAAGATTTAATAAAGTGACTAAAGTTCAGCTAGCTAAAATTTAGTAAGGGAACCAAACAGGGCCTACGTTGGTATTGCTAGTTTTGTAGTTGTGCGTGTCCAGAAACAACATGAAAATAGCATCGGCATCTTAAGATAATATACTTGGTTACAAGGACTAGCTCTCTTGTGCATTGAGTTCGACTGACTCATGAGGATGGAGGTTGGTGGAGTTTTTGACTATTTATTTATTCTTTCAGCGGAGTTCAAATGACTTCATGAATATGTAGATGTATGGTTTACGTGATAGAGATTTAGAGAGGTGGCTGAATCTAAAAAAATTGGTCTGAATCAAAAAATCTAATAGGGAGGTGGTGTATAGTTTATACGTGATAGGGACTTAAAGAGGTGGCTGAATCTAAAAAAATTAGTATCAATCTTAAAAAAACATAATAGGGAGGTGCGTGGTGTATGGTTTAGGGAGGCTGGATCTAAAAAAACTTGGTCTGAATCTAAAGAAACGTGATAGGGAGGTGGACCCATTTCACTTTTAGGCCTTGTTTAGGGCGTCCCCAACGGTGTCAGTTAAATCGCCGGTTACCGTGTCAGCGAGAATAATAAAAATATGGAACAAGTTAACTTTGGGCTTGTTTAGATGCAAAAATTTTTTGGATTTTGACACTGTAGCACTTTCGTTTTTATTTGACAAACATTGTCCAATTATGAAGTAACTAGGCTTAAAAGATTCGTCTTGCGATTTACAGACAAACTGTGTAATTAGTTTTTATTTTTATCTATATTTAACTCTCCATGCATATGCCGCAAGATTCGATGTGATGGGGAATCTTATAAAGTTTTGGTTTTTTGATGCATCTAAACAAGGCCTTTGAACGCATGTCAGAGACTCAGAAAATTTCGAAAGACGTGCGAGCTAGGCGATTTCTTCATCGCTAGCGCTACAAATTTTCTCACTCTCTCTCCTCCTGATTGGACGAGTTAGTCCTCCTAGCTAGCATGCTGTCAGCCATTGCGGACGTCCTTAGTTCCTTGTCGAAATTTTTTCGGAACACTGTAGCACTTTTCGTTTGTTTGTGGTAATTATTGTCCAATCATAGACTAACTAGATTCAAAAAATTTGTCTCGTAAATTTCGACCAAACTGTGCAATTAGTTTTTAATTTCGTTTATATTTAATACTTCATGTATGCATCTAAAGATTCGATGTGACGGAGAATTTTAAAAAGTTTTTGGATTTTGGATGGAAGTAAACAAGACCTTACACGGCATGGACACAGAAAAAGGTTTTTCTATTTTTTTCTGTCACTTAGGGCACTCACAATGCGGACGATCATAGAGTCTAAAGTTATTTATTAACTCGAACAATATGAACTTGGAGTCTAAATAAGACTTGGAGTCTTATTTTTTCTACCTCTTTCTTCAATAAATATGCTGCCACATCAGCAAAATACCATAAATAATATGTAATTAAGTGTCTTAGACTTTGTGATAGAGTCTTGCATTGTGAGTGCCCTTCGCTGGTGGGCTCGACATGTAGTGCAAAGTAATAAAAGTTAGTGCAAAACAAGTTTTGTTTTCCTTGAACAACTTGTCACAAAATTTGCAGCGATCGAAAAAAGACTAACACTGCGAGCTCCAAATGCACCAGAGAGAGAGGAAAAAGAAAACAACACACGAGGCCACAAGCCCTTTTCCCTAATAATCCCTAACAATAAAGAAAGAAGCCAAAGCCCTTATTAAAAAAAAAAAGAAGCCCACAATGGCGACGGCACACGTGTTCTGATGTCGCGTTTCCACCAATTGTTGACGGGGAGCCCAAAACGCTACGCAGGGTTCACGAAAAAGACAGAAGAAAATTGGAAGGGATCAGATTAAAAAAAAGGCAATTAAGCTCGATGGGTGTGTGTGATTTTTTTTTGTAAGGACATTATAAATCCAGGGGAGCAAAGCATAGGAAAGGGAGAAAAATTCATAGCAATAAACAACAACAATAATAATAAAAGAAAGGTGGCGTAGAGGATAGGAGGAGAACAAAGGTCGCGTCTCGAAGGTTCTTGCCTTGTTGGGAAAGGGATGGCGTCGGAGGTGGAGGACGACGCGGCGGCCGCGGGGGCGCCGCTGGTCGCCAACGGTGCAGCCGACGTCCGCCGGAGGGTGCGTCGCCGCGCCGCTGCCCTGCCGTTCGATTTTCGTTTTTTTCTCTCGGATTTGGTTGCTTTTGGCTGCTTTTATGAGTCCTCCTGATCTTGTCCGGCGGGTTCCGTGGTGTGCAGAGGGATCAGGCGAAGGCGATTCTGTCCAAGCAGGCCGTCAAGATCGCCACCAAGGCCGAGCAGCACGACAGCTTCATCTTTAAGGTCATTTCCCGACTCTGCCTCCGTTTAATCTCTTCATCGCTGCCTTTCTTCTGCAGTTGATGATGTTCACGAATCTTGCCGCTCCCGTGCCCCCTTTCTTTATCGGAATCTAAGGGAATTATTGACCTGTGTTTTCCGTAACCAATCGAGTCCGCAGCCAATTTTGGTGGGCATTGTGTGATGTAACTGTTCGATGAGTACGAGAAAGTATTGGCGATGGATTTTTGTTATCAAGCATTTTAGCGGAAAGGAATAAGTACCTGCACACACTTTGTGCATTTATTGTTCGTACTGTACTGCAGAGATTGTGGTAACTAATAATTGGATTCGCTGGACTGGGTCTAGGGAATGTTCTCATATTGTGCTACTCGTTTTAAATGTGCAGGTCACACACTTGCTGGGTGTTCTTGGATTTGGGGGATTTTGCTATCTCTTGGGTGCCAGTAAGCAACCGCAGCATTGATCTATTTGGGTGTACTGTACATCGAAAGATTCTTGTTGGTTCCACTTGTAATGCTCTCCATGCTCTGTCTGGTGTTGCTTGCAGGACCACAGGATGTGCCATATGTGTACTGCCTATTCTATATCATATTCGTTCCGCTCCGCTGGATTTACTACCGCTACAAGAAATGGCATTACTATCTCCTGGTGAGTCCATTATTGTCTCACATTGGAAATGCGTCAAGTACCAGAAATGTGCTTCCTCAGAATTTTACTTAGTTCATAACTTAAAACATGTTGGTTTCAGTGTCTTAGTTTACTTTAAAGTTAGTTGTTCTTCACACCACAAATCTTGCAATAGAAAGCTTTGTTGAATTGTAAATTGCACATACTAGTATGATGAGTCACCGATATACTGTTGTATGACATTGTGCCGACATCTTGCAGTTGCATAATATTCCTATGTGCCTATTTGCGTAAGCGCCTAAGCGGTTAACCTATTTTCACATCTCATGTCTTTATCCTTTAAAAGAGGAGCCACTCCATTCTAATGATGTGGAATGTTGATTATATTTTTTAGCGCACCATACCTGATAAATAGTATGCCTACATTATATATCTAGGTCAATATTCTAGGTTCTGTTTCATTTTACATTTTGAATATTGTCACAAATATAAGTTTGCTAGACAACAGTTTTGTGTTCTTTTGATGGGATCTTCTCCATTTCTAAAGCCATCATCTTGTGTGTAAAACCTAGAGTTTTTTTCATCTTTCTGCAGGACTTCTGCTACTATGCCAACACCTTTCTCCTTGTAATGATTCTCTTCTATCCAAAGGATGAAAAACTTTTCATGGTTTGCTTCTCGTTTGCAGAGGTATGAAAAATACCCTTGTTGATTTGCAGAGCTTGTCCAGGATGTGTTTAATCATTTTAAATCCTCACAGGGTCCGCTTGCTTGGGCATTAATTGTGTGGCGTTGCAGCTTGGTTTTTAGTTCATTTGACAAACTTGTTAGTGTCCTGATACATCTCTTACCTGGTAAGTGATCTCAGACATGAATATGTGGATTCAATACATACATCATTTTACCTTTTCAGGTAAAACATCATTTTAGTCTAGTGAAACTATTTAACCATTTCAGTTTATTGACGTATTTGGGTTTGACCCGTTCTGTGAGTAATCTATGGGGACTTTACATTATTTGAATTTGAACTATTTCTTCGCTTTGTTAATTAGTATGTAATGTTAGTGTTCTTGCTCATGATTCTTTAACCCACACATCTCATTTTTGTCTGGCTGAACTTCCTTCTTCATTTATCTCTGAAAGTTTCATGGAAACTACAAATGGAGTTGTGATGCCAAAATATGAAACAATGAGAAACACAAAAGTATTGACACTTAATCTGAGGAATTCAACAAAAAAAAGTGCAATTGGACCCTTTAAGAATCAGTTGAACTACAGAAGGGCTCATCCTGAAGTTTGGTCTTGGATATACTTGATTCCTTCTCAAATTTTCTATAGGTCGTTGGTATACTAGGATTATGTAGTTCTGTTCTGTATCAATTGCATTTTGTTTCTGAATATTGGACGGGCTTCATGACTGATTGAGTGCCTCTGCAGGGATTGTTCTATTCACTATCCGGTGGTGGAATCCACAAACATTTGCTGCCATGCACCCAGAAGGAAGAGATGCCAGAGACACATGGCCATATGTGGAGCACAAATCATATCTGTGGACATGGCTCTTTTTTGTTCCACTAGCTGCTTACACCCTGTGGCAACTTATGTATTTCCTCATAGTTAATGTCCTGCGTCGACAGAGGTTGTTAAGGGACCCTGAAGTCATGACATCCTACAGGTATATGCTTGTATTTTATTAAGGTTTAGCATGGACTATATGTACTGGATTACTTTGTTTTGCTTGCTATGCATCTGTATTGTTGCATGCCTTCTTGCTTTGTACTGAGAGAAATGAACTCAATAGCCAAAAGGTAGGGTTATGAAATAGCAAGGGAGGTAAGATGGGTTTGTGTTTGCCCCTGACACACTTACTGTTTGCATCACTTGGTCACCAATGAATAATGATATTGGAACTAATTAATCTCGTTAATCACAGGTGAAGTTGTATTTTTTTGTTAATTACACAAGAAATCTGTTTATCATCATTTAAAGAAGGGAAGAAAAAGGATCAAAGAAAACCATCCAAACACTATGCGGACGTACACACACACACCACAAATTTACATATGCTAGGTAATTAGAATAAACACACAAAAGACATTAAACCGGGGAGGGACCTAGATGAGCACCATGACCCAAGTTCCTGAGATCCCTGGCCTTGAGAGCACATGGATAGTTCCTTCTTCAGCCACCATCCTAACTACCATAATCACATATGGGGAGTGATATTACTGGATACACAGTCTTAACACTGCTTGCACAGCTCTAAAGCAACAAGGGTAGTGTTGAGGCCTGTTCTGAATTGCTTGTCGGCTCCCAAGCAACAAGGAAAAGATATAGTTCCTTGCAATAATGACTCTCTCATTTACATTAATGTAGTTTTGATGGTTTGAGTTAAACTTTGGATTTGTATACAAAAACTCTCCTCATGCTGTGTGCCTTAAGTTTGCACCTGTTTTGCGTTTTGCCCACTTGCATTTCCTGGGTTCATGAGTCCTTGTTCGAGTAATTGTTGGTATTCTCGAATCTCGAATACCCTTGATCCCAACATAGAACCTAATGTTTATCTTATAACGAACTGTTTGCAGGGAGCTCTCAAAGAAAGCACAGAAAGCGAACAACATCTGGTGGAGGCTGAGCGGACTGCTGGGTGACCGGAACCGGCAGGTCATGTACATACTACTCCAGGCGCTGTTCACAGTGGCAACAATGGCCCTGACCGTCCCTATATTCCTGTCGTACCGGATGCACGTGGTGTTCCTGATACTCAAGGTGTGCGCGTCGACATGGAATGGTGGCAGCTTCATCTTGGAGGTGATGCCTCGACAAGTAGTACAGAAGCAGCAGAAGAAGAAGCTGGACATGAAGCCCATCGAACAGGGGAGCTCGACACAAAGTGCGCCAGGTGATGATGGTACATTGGGTAACCACCACCATCACACATCCGAGGAGCAAATCCAGGAGTGAGGAAATTGAAGCTGGATGTAAGATTAGATTTTGCTGTTTACTGATGCAACCTTTGTTTTTACTGAGTGTTCTTTGTGTTGTTTTTCTTTAGCTCTGCCCAAGTTGTGATATCTATAGGTTTAGGTTGAATGATATGGGGCTGGGAATATGATGCGTGCCCATGTTTGTCAGGCTTGGGCAAAGATAACTTTTTCTTCTCGCTGTGGCAGTTGTGAATTGCGTGAAGCTGTTGCATTGTTCGTTTGAAGATGATGATTCGATGATGCCATATGCTGATTTTATTGCTTCGTGTTGAAGGACAGACTATAGATGAAATAATGCTTGGTGTAGAATCATGCATATTTGCTGCGTGAAAGAAAAGATTCCTGGAAGATGCCCTGCAAATGCAAAGGGTGACCACCGCTGTTGACTTGGACTAAGTCAATAGGTAAACTTAATGTTTTTTCTTTGTGGCTGGTAAAAAACGGTGTGCAGAAGAAGCACGATACTGGATTCTGGAACAAGGTGCGTACCAGATTATTTGTTTTCGTCTGCAAGTCGGTTCACCGCTGTACTGAACGTGATACGTACGCATTTTTTTAATTAAAAAAACGTGTTACGTACGCGGCGGAATGGGTACAGAAACCTTGCTTGACCAGTTGTCATACATATACGTCATCGCGATGAGCTGAGCAGCTTAAATGTTGCGTCGCCTTAAATCAATCGTGAACATTGCTTCGCAGCAGCATTGGCTCGTTTCCTTGAAGTAATTTCCAGTGAATTCCAGGCGCGAATATCTTCCACATTTCTGAGGAGACCCAAAGCTGCTTTGGTCAAGCTGCTCCTCTATATAAGCATGGCAACGTTTGCATGCCAAGAGCTTTTTAGTTTTTCCTTAATTTTGATTTCTCTTTTACTACTCTTACATACCATTTTCCGAGAGACCACAGCACAGCCTCCTGCGATCGGAACCGTGTGATGCCTACTGTGATCACAATGTGGGTTTGCACCGTGCCACCGTCGTCCGCGCTGGCCGCCCTAGCATTTGCGCTGTTCCTACTCAACTCGGGCGTCGCAATGCACCGCGCGCTCGGCCGCGGCGACGCCTGGGTGGCAGCGTTCGTTGCGGCCGCCACGGTGCTCGTGGCCGCTCTCCTCGCCACGGTGCGCGCGCACGAGGAGAGGCGACGCCGACGCGGCCTGTTGAAGGCCGCGGCGTGGGCTCAGTCCGCGGCGCTCACGGCTATCTTCGCGCACCGTGTCGCCGCCGCGCTCGCGCCAGCCATGGCTTGCCTGGTCTGGACAATGGCCGGCAGCACGGTAGCCGGAGGGTTCTACTGCCTCTTTCTGCACGGCCGGGATGACGATGGCGTCGTCGCTGGTGGCCGCGATGCACGACGAGCGTAGCTAGTTGCGTGTCGTTACTGTCATACAACTGAAATGTAGTAGTGAAATTAGCTACTTGAGACATACAAATCCTTGAGTCCTTGTTACCACATATATAGCACTAATAAATTGGCCACCACCCTCCAGTATGGTGTGCGATTGGTTGAGCATGTTCCTTTAGCTAATAAGCCATGACTGAATTGTTCCCTGATTTATTGTGTTCAACAGATAAGCTCAAGCAAGTAGGCTTGCCTTCTTTGGTTTTCTTTTCTTGAGGAAAAAGGAGGAGCCGGGTCTCCTACTGAAAATAAATCAAAGGAACAAAGGTTACATACACAAGTTTGTAAAAGAAAAAACAGTGGAAAGACTGAGATTCCTATTGGGACTTCTGCTCAGGTCTGTTCTGCTCAGCTCAGAAAATTAGGGATCAGAAAAAGAGAGGAAGAAAATCCAAAGAACTACAAGTTTGAGTTGATCCATGATTCTAAAAGAGGTGAGATTCTAGCTTTGCATCTGTGCAGTAAGAGTAGGGCCTCCACAATGATGTAAGATTTGCAGGTTTCCACCGAAAGTACTTTATTTCTGAAGATGACATCATTTCTCATCATCCAAATACCCCAACAGAAGAGGATGATTTGGTTGCTGTTCTGGCTGATCACCGAGTCTTATGCCCTTCGAAAATGTAGACATTAACCGTGCTATATCCATGTTGTGTGCGGCTGGTCCGGTGCCCTCGTGCGTGCACCACACTCGCACTGTCGCACAACTCACGGGGTGCGATCCTTTTACATCCTTCTACCTACAGATAGGATCACTAAAACAATCATGTAAATATGAGAATAGAAATGAAACATATCTTTTGTTAGGGCTCAATTTTTATGTTTTGTCGTGTTAGGATACCACAAATGAAAAACAAAAGCAACATTTATATAAATGATAACGGTTTGCATATTGTTTTCGACCGTTTTAGCAATTTACTACTCTATCCATTTCAATTTATAGGCCATTTTGGCTTTTCCAAATATATAACTTTTACTGTTTATTTAGACATATCTTATATCTATATATCTAGAAAACTCAAAACAAACTTTAATTTGGGACTGAGGGTCGTATTAATATTTTGAACAGATATTATACATTTTTCTTTTCCTACAACCCTACACTCCCACAGTTTCTATGCTAATTGAACAAATCACCTATATAAAGTTTGTATCCATTAAGTTTGAAGATCTTCGTTGTACCCTAACAACTTGTGCTTTGGCTATAAGGTATCAAAACATTATCCGTTGGCGTTGAGTTTTCCATCTTTGCATGACATGCTTGGTGCTCGCTCACCTGTTGCTAGGGTTTCGCTGCTATTCCGGTGGTGCAGCGCATGATGCGGGGTTCAGGTCCTTGATGGTCCAATATGGAGGAAGAAAGAGTAGGGTAGGAGCCAGAAGAGAGATGGATGAGAGAATGATGAATGGCCCCATGCCATTTAGCTCAATCTCTCTAACCAAATAGAAAATAGAGATGGACTCATCTCTCTTAACTAAACACAGAATAGGAACATCCATCTAAAATCAAGGATGAAACCATCCCATCCTAGGATATTTCCAAACCAAAAACATACTCACCCGTATGGATACAGATTGATGAAATATCATAGGCATCTCACTGTAGATAAAATATAAGCACGTATATCACGTCGAGAACTTGAACTTTGATGAAAAGGTTCCACCACAAGGATCCAATTATTGCTTGGGTGATCGTTGTTTTTCTTGACATTTAGGGGTTACAATCCTTCTACGGTTTCTTGAATCAGCTATTGAAGAGTAATTTGCTTTGGCGAATGTTTTTTTCTTGACAATTAGATTTATTGGACACGATCATTGTCCTTTGTCAACGGATGGAACAAAAAAACAGGATGTAAAGTGAGTGAAGGAAACATATATGTAGATGGACAGATGATAGTGAGACTCTATGATCAAACGAATGGGTTGATTCACTGACATGGTTTCATGAGGACTATTGAGTTTTAGAGTAAGGCCTTGTTTAGTTCACTCAAAAAACCAAAAACTTTTCAAGATTCCCCGTCATATCGAATTTTGCGGTACATGCATGGAGCATTAAATATAAACAAAAATAAAAACTAATTGCACAGTTTACCTGTAAATCGCGAGACGAATCTTTTAAGCCTAGTTACTCCATGATTGGATAATATTTGTCAAACAAAAATGAAAATGCTACAGTGTTAAAATCTAAAATCTTTTTGGACCTAAACAAGACCTAATTATTGATTTTTAGTGGTTTTCATCTATAGACATTTTGGATGGATTAGGACTAGTTACTAGTTGAGCTAAAAATTAGTTCAAATTAACTAAGGTTGACTAGCTAGTTGACTAATAACTAGTTAAAGACTTGACTAAAAAATTAGTTCACCTATTAATTAGAGTTAATTTTAGCTAACTCTTAAATAGTTAGCAATTAGCCCTTATATCAAATACGCAGAGACCCTATATATTGTACTATATAGTAGATATATAGGATACGACGTAGCGAGAATGCCCCATCCCAGGAAACATATATAGCCATGGATCGGTGAAGTTTCTCGACTTGTTCTTTCCACGCTTTGCTTGTTGTAGAAGAAGTGACTTCAACGGAGGCACGCATTAATCTGTGGTACGTCAGTTAGGATAACAGCTAGCTATAGCGTGCCGCGTGCGCCGTGCAATATGAGCGTTGTCTGAGCAATTTCGTCCTCGGAACTCCGTGCAAAGCAAAGCTTAGCAGTTTAGCATAAGGCCTCTATAAATAGCACCATCCTTCAGGCTAGATGATTTCTGTTTCGTTTCCGATCATCCTATTCCCAGTCTTGTGGACGACTGGAGAGGTATACAGCTGGTGCTGCTTGGTCTTCCAATCTTCCGCAGTAGCGAGTATGGCTGTGAGTGTGACAAGGCATCACGTCTGCACCATCCTCATGATCAGCATCGCGCTGTTTGTGCTCAGCTCGTGCGTCGCGATGCGCGCCGCGCTCCGACGCCGCGACCACTCGTCGGCGACGTTCGTCGCGGCAGCCACCTTGCTCCTCGCCGCTCTCCACGTGACAGTCCGGGCACACGAGAGGGTGTACAGCGGCGCGGCGAGGCGCCGCCGCCGGGGCGCGCTCAGGGCTCTGGCGTGGGCGCTGTCCTCGGGCCTGACTGGCATGTTCGCCCACCGCGTCGCCACGATCACCCCGGCGCCACCGCCGTTCGCCGTCCTGATCTGGAGCGTGGCCGGCGCTGCAGTGACTGGTGGATTCTACCTCCTGTTCGTGGTGCACGAACATGGCATGGAGATGGAGACGCTGCCGTACGTCCCTAGGTACGGAATTGACCATCGACAGGAATCATGATACATACGGCTGGTGTGCCGCTGCCTCCAAGAAGTGATCTGGTGTGCATATATGGCTGGACGAAAAACTCGAAGCTCGTTAGCTCGCTCGGCTCATAACTGCCTCGGCTCAGCTCGACTCGGCTCGTTAGCTATAACGAGCCAACTCGAGCTAGCTCGCGAGCCAAACAAGCTATAATATTAAAAAAAAATCATCATAACTTATATTAATTTTGTATTACTTCATGTCTTACACTTTATAAATAGTTGATATGTTAGCTCATATAAATATTTTGTTGAACTTAATACTATTGCATATATTATTATTGTATTATTACTATTTTTAAGCTTTAAATAAATATAAATATCATATTTTATGTACTTTTTATAACTGGCTCGCGAGCTTAACGAGTCAGCTCGAGCTTTTAACGAGCCGAGCCGAGCCAAGCTGACTTTCTGGCTCGTTAATATAACGAGCCGAGCTAGCTCGTTATCCTAATGAGCCAGAACGAGCCGAGCCAAGACGAGCCGAGCTGGCTCAACGTTATCCAGCTTTAGGTGTGCAGCTGCCTCATCTGTACAGTAAATTGTTTGCATGTGATGCAAATATCTATATCCCTTATAAACCAAAAGCCCACTAATACTATTTCAACTAAAACCCTACTAGTTTAGATAAGCTGGAATAGTTCCCGGGCCAAAAC
>Ga0182004_10002655_pt1 | contig 14005 bp, 10 predicted proteins | sample Sormic07211540_1_FD_120479 | JGI IMG/M metagenome (GOLD analysis project Ga0182004, IMG submission 120479) | Endophyte microbial communities from Sorghum bicolor roots, Mead, Nebraska, USA - 072115-40_1 MetaG | ecosystem: Host-associated > Plants > Roots > Unclassified | place: USA: Nebraska...
AGATCCACCTGTATCGTTTACTGCCTTTGTGAGATCAAGCAACTTCAAACTTCTGCTCCGTGCCATTTGGAGTTTATGCCCAGTTGCTCGGATGAGCATGGCTGCTAGAAAATCTACAGCCACAAAAATCAAACTGTGTCGTGCATTGATGAGCGTAACCGGAATTACATTACCACCAACAAAATTCAAGCTGTGGAAGATGTTTGAAGATTTTATTTTACTTTTAGTCACATGCTGAGACAAATAAAAGAAAGCTACGGGAAACCAAGTCTTTTTTCAACAAAAGTCAACTATACATCAACAATTTGTAAATCTTATAATAAGCTAAAAGCACACATTAATTGCAAGAAAAGATAGATACCAACATATCTCTACCTGCAGTAAATATGAGCATGATGTCCATCTGGCCTGTAATACCATCAAATCTATGGATGTTAACATTTCAATTTTCATATAAAACTTTGTCAAAATAAACAAATGCTGGGAAGGTATAGCAGGAGCAACGAGAGCACAAATATAACCAGAGAAGCATCATAAAAAGGGATAATCACCTGCTATTAGTTAATGGACCAAGAACAGACAGGAGCAACGGAGAACCATGATACATAGAACCTGAAAGAGAAATCGATCAACAGAATAAATCATCCTTCCAGTTCATACTACAAGACACAGCACTGCAATAAAACAATCAAAATGTGTTTCATTAACCATGTGATGACACTTAGATTAGATATAGCAAATCGCTACAGCAAACCTATGCTACTTCGTCTTTTATGTGGAAAGACACCTTGTGCTACTTAATCCACTGCATAGAAACTCGGTGCAGCAACTACTACTAGCTCATTGGTCGCGAGTTCAGATGCAAATGTCAAAGTGAGAAGGGTGCAAGACCATGGTCGTGTAACTTACCGGAGTACGGCGACACGGACGCTTGCTTCAGCCAGTAGCCTTCCGCCACTGTAAGACAGAGAAGAGAGAAAGCAAAGCTCGAATTACGACGAAGCCACACGACGGTCCAGGATCACAAGGAGGACAGGGCGTGAGGAGGCGCTTACGGCGGCGAAGGGAGGTGAGGGGGGTGGAGACCTCAGGGCGAGAGGCAAGGTGGAGGTCTCCGCCGAAGAGAACCAGGACGAGGCGGAACCCAACGGCTGCCGCGGCCATCGGCCAGTACCGGATCGCCATCTCCGCCGCCGTCGCCGCCGCCGAAGCTGCCGATCTGAGCAAGCGGTTGCTGCCTAGTCTCGTCTCGGCTGTGGCCGGAGCCGGAGCAGTGTGGCAATGGGCCTATTTTTCAGTATGGGCCGACCGAGATTCTCCTGGCTCGACTGGACCCGGGCGGGCATCGTGATCGGCCCTCTTCTGTGTCACTGCAGGCCGCAGACTACTCCTTCCAGGTTTTTATGGTTTTCACCTAATCTAACGTGCCTTGCTGTTGACACTAAAATTTGTCCCTATGCTAGTTTTGGCCTAATGTAACGAAAATTTTAAAAACCATCTAAAAATAATACCATATTGATTTTTTTAACGAGATAAAACCACTCCTAGTCCATATAAAATACTGGGTGTTGTGGGACTTGAATCGGAGTTGACAATTGTACAAGTTATATATATATATATATATATATATATATATATTAGAACCTTCCTTCAATATATATATATATAATATAAATATATAGATAGAAATATTAGTCGGATATTCTACACTCGGAGGGCAATTTTCTGTCTGCACGACTACTTAGGTAGGAGCCGGCCGGCGGCACCAAGCCACCAACTGCGTCTACCATCCACATCCAACTCTCAACACGTCCGCCCCCGGCCCGCAAGCCATCTACCCGGCGCCACCATGAAGCTAGTCTCCTCCGTGTTGTTCGCCCTGCTCATCTTGCCGATGTGCAGATCTTCCCCGCTTCAAGACACATGCAGGTCCTTCGCCGCCGGCCACCCGTCCATCGGCTACGACTACTGCATTAGGATCTTCCAGGCCGACAAGGCCAGCGCCGAGGCCACCGACGCGCGCGGCCTCGCCGCCATCGCGGCCAGGCTCGCCGAGGCGAAGGCCAACGCGACGGCCGCGCGCGTCGCGTCCATGAGCGCGCTCGAGGGGGACGCGAGGAGGCGGGACCGCCTGTCCGTGTGCGCGGAGGTATACTCGGACGCCGTGGACCAGCTCGACCAGGCAGAGGAGGAGCTCGCCCACGGCGCGGAGGGCGGCATCGACGACGCGGTCACGCAGCTCAGCGCGGCGCTGGACGCGCCCGAGACGTGCGAGGACGCGTTCCGCGAGGCCGACGACACGTCGCCGCTCGCCGCGGAGGACGCCGAGTTCAAGAAGCTGGCGACCGTCGCTCTCGCCGTCGCGGCGTCACTGACGCCGCCACCAGCATGAACGCCAAGGCCAAAGATTAGTGATTAAGGGCGCCTGTAATTTACACCGTGCTTGATAATACAAGCATGGACGTAATGCAGGTATAATAATAAGCTTTCCTACGGGACAAGAGAGTATTTACTGGCAGCAGAAGATGTTGTTTGAGTTCTTATTTTTTGTTTCCCTTGTTCGTTATGTCGTCGGAGTTTGGTTGTGTGTAGTGCCGTGCATGCTTCGCATGCATGCGCGCGATATGGTGGTGATGGGCGAGTGGCACGTCTGGAATTGTGTCGCGCCTTTTTTTGATCTTTGAACGTGGATTGTTAGCTGTGCGGGACGCTTGAAGCCTTGAGTGGAAGCGACGCGTGCTGCCGGCTGCAGTGCACTTTTGCCTTTGGGCCTCTTCTTTTACTTGTGGGTGGACAGTGGACCTATGTTGTGGCAAGTCCATGAGCCCGGCTGGGCAAAACAGTTGTTAGTAGTAGTCAGCAGCTGTCTTGTCAGCTAGCTTCTACAAGGGGAGCTTTGTAATGTAAGGCAAGTTTGGTTCGTGACCAGGCAGGCAGCTTACCTTTGGAGCAATGATCTTGATTGCTATTGCTCCCTTCATATCCGTAAAGAAATTTACTTTGGACAAGATTTGGATCAAATATTGGGAATATAATCATAAATAATTTTTAAGTTTGTTGAGTTTGAAAAATGTAAAAACCATATGAATAGATTTGTCTTGAAAAATACTTCTATAAAAATATACATATACCATTTTTTAATAAATATTTTTATAAAAACACTTCAAGTCAAAGTTTGGCTTGGAGACCATGTCGTTGTTCTAAACTACTTTTTTTATGGGTATGGAGGAAGTAGGTAGTCTGGATTATTTCCTGGCCAGACAACTTTGCTTGGGCAAAACATCAAACACGCTCATATACAAGTGTACAAAAATATAATCAGATTATAATAACACTTTACAGAACTTGTAATACATTAACCTTTTTATTTAGGTGCCTTTTTCTGACATTACTGTTTAAATACAATATGCAATTTGTAATTTTGCTATTTATATTAATATAATTTAGGTATATTTTCTTTACAATTCATTTAGAAATCAAGGTATCAACTTTTTCATAGTTTTTAATTCACATTTTGCCTTTACTAATCGTGCTTTACATAATCCATTTATTTAGGTATTTTTATTTTTGTATGGAAATCAAGTTGCTACTTTTTATCAATTTATTGTTTCAAATTACTATTTGTTTTTTTTGCGAAGAAAATTACTATTTGTTACTTGTACTAAACATGGACTTTTTGGTTTAGTCTAAGCCCTTAAATCATCATAAAACTAGCGATGTGGGTTCTTTTTTTATTAAACTCCTATAATGTCTAGATCTTAATGTTCATTAATCATATTAGACATGGATTCCATGGTTTAATCATAGCTGGCGGATCACCTTAAAATCGAACAATGTAGATTCTTTTCTTTTCTTGATTAGACTTGGATTTCACGTTCCTTCAACGAACATGGGGTTTCTTTGAAGCCATTGTTTTAAGGAAACACATTAGTTAGGTATTTTATTTAGAATTTAACCATTAAATTTCTGTAGCCTTTATTCCGATTTTTCCTTCACTAATGGTGTTATATGTGGACACTTTATATAGACTTTTTCTTTCCAACTAGTATGGTAATCAAATTGTTATTTTTCTTATTTTCTTATTCATTTATTATCTTAGACATAGTCTTATTTATAAATTCAGTCAAATTTATATACTAGTTTAACTTAGAACAAACTTTGAACATTTATATTTTAGGATAGAGGAGGTACGATTATAATAAATAGATTAGGAAGGGGACTCCGTAATGTAATGCTAGTACAGAACCACACTCCTTTAGAAAAAGAATATAATAACACTACTATTTGGCATTAGAAGAATATACTGAGTCGCGAATGTGTCATATTTTCTATTATGCCTGGTATTTTTTAGGGATATGTTATGCATGTTTATGATCGAGTGAAAACGGAACAAGTATTTTTCAATAACGTCTGTTACTTTTTAGCATAAGAATAAATAGAAAATTCCTATCTGAAAAATGGCCATTCAATATCTCCACTCATATCTAAAATCGAGTACTTAGAATCAGATATCTATCACATCTATGGGATGAAAATCCAACATTATCCATATATCTGACTTCAAATCTAAGAAAAAAAATGGCCCATATTATATTGGATATGTAGATATTGTTCGTATTCGGTTCCTCTTCATTGTTTTATCCTTGTGAGCTTCTATAATTCAAGCCCATAAAGCAACTGGGCTGGACATACGGTTGTTTAGCCGGCATAGAAGAGATGTGGAAAGAGTCCTTTGTCAATTGTCCTTTGAGTATGAAAAAATTCTCCATGAAAGCGGGCCAATGACAGCTCAAGCGAACCGGCTCTTTCTTTCCGGCCGCTGCTCTGTGCTGTGCTCTCAGCCGTCGTCATCGCTTGGGGATCAAAACTTCCGTGCCGTCCCGCCTCGTTGAGAGGGCGGCGTCCGGCGAAGTCAGTGCTTGTGTACACGGAAAACAGCGGCGCGTACGCGACCAACGTGCGGTCAGGAGCTGCGAGCATCCAAACGGAGAAAAAAAATCTCGCAACAGCGCCGCTAGCTCGGCCATCACTGGTTTTGCGGAATCGCATTCCCGTGCCCGCGATCTCCACACCACATGACAACAAGCGCAGCATCCTGTTCCCGTTTCACGTTGTTTTCTCCGTCTCGCCGTGCGTTTTGGCTGCAAAAAAAAACCCTAGTCAGCACGTCCCGCCGCCGCACCGTGGAGATCGGATTATACAGGCTGCGCGGGTAGCGCTATAGCCGCAGCTAGCATCGTGTAACAACACTAGCAGCTCTCATCTCATCTCATCATCGAACAAGCACAATTTTGTTTTTTTTTTTCGGTGTTGGGTTTGGATGGTCAACTACTCAACTCCGGCGTGCTACGTACCGACCTAACCAATCCGTTAGGGCCCCGCCGGCCGGCGGCCGCACGCAGGAAAAAATGAGCTGCGATCTCGAGCGGGCGAATGGGGGCGCCCGTGGTCACACGACAGCGACGCGGAAAGGCCACGCTGCAAGCGCAAGGGTCCATTCCAAAAAAGAGCGGCGTCCTGGACTCCTGGTGTCCCTACACTACACGAAGGAAATCAAGCACAAGCAGCCGCCGCCAGGAACGTGCACCGCTTTTCCAACCTTCCCCCCCCGTGCGGCGCTCCCACGCTGAGTCGCTGACCAATTGCGCCTGCTCCTCTCTCCCTCTCTCGCGTCCTCCGCAGCACAGCCCAGAGCCCACTCGCGTCGGATCGCGCGCGGGGAAGGGCATGGCCGGCGACGACGGCAGCATCGGGAGCGGGAGCGGCGGCGGCGGCGGAGGCATCAGGGACAGGGAGGATGAGGTCCACGTACAGATCGCAGGTCAGTTCTCCGCTCGTTATCTCTCTCTCTCTCGACTGACGGATGTGAACTATGTCGGCTCATCATTGAGGATGCGATGAGAGGAACGCGGATGAGTATCGTAGATTGGATTCTCTCATTCTCTGCAGTGTGTGGGTAGCCCCGATACATCTTCTTCTTCTTTTTCTCGGGTTTATTTCAGGGGTATGTACGTCGTTGGAACGCTCAAGCGCGAGAGGTGTTCGATGAATTGCCTGCTGGTGTATGGCGTCCCGTTGGGTCAATGGGTTTTTGGTTCCGGTATTGGGGTTTGTGTGTCATCTCCCTTCCTCAGTGGTCAGTGCGCGTGCTCATGATTGTTTTGTGATTGCTGCATGAGCTCGGTGGCATGTGCGCGTGCGTCCGTTTTCAGTTACTGTCCATTCAGTTAATGTGTTTGATTGGTCGTTCACCAGAGCTGGTTCAGCTGTTAATTACGACTTCAAATATTTGCAACGTTTCATGAGGATGTGTAGGAAACCTTTGGTTTCTGCACTTTAATAACCAGGCCTGTATTATTCTTTTCTTGTTTGGGAATAATAATGTCAGCTTTAGGGGAACAGCGCTGTTTTTTTTTTCAGAATACCGTGGACAATTTTTTTTGTGTGCAGTAATTTAGAGCACTGTGGGGGTTATGCCCTATTCGTCAGGAAAAGCAGCCAAGCTGGGTTTTCACTTGTCTAAGAAACAAGCGTTTATAGTTTGGGATCTCCTGTTACCGTGAGTGCTTAGCATTTATAGTTGTTTGCCTTTTGTATGCTGATATATGATGCCTTCTGTCGTTTGCAGGATCGTCCAAACCTGAAACTTCATCTACTAACGGAACAGCTCCTCAAAACTCCCATACCAGGCATTGGCATTGGTGGTTGATGGTAGCTCTGAACATTTTCTTCCTCGTTGCTGGTCAGACAGCATCGACACTCCTTGGTAGGTTCTACTACAACCAAGGTGGAAACAGCAAATGGATGTCCACATTTGTCCAAACCGCTGGCTTTCCAGTATTGTTTGTCGCCCTATATCTGTTCCGTTCAAAGTCGCCTTCTACTCAAACAACCACCAGTAACCCTGAGACTTCTGTCACCAAAATTACTCTTATATACATTGTCTTGGGCCTCATCATTGCTGCCGATGACTTGATGTATTCCTATGGCCTCTTGTACCTTCCTGTATCAACATATTCGCTCATATGCGCTAGTCAGCTGGCCTTCAATGCTGTCTTCTCTTATGTCCTGAATGCTCAAAAGTTCACTGCATTGATCCTCAACTCGGTAATCCTCCTTACCTTTTCTGCTGCACTTCTTGGAGTCGACGAAGATTCTCAGGGTACTAATGGTTTGTCGCGTGGGAAGTACATATTGGGTTTCGCATTGACCCTAGGAGCCTCAGCCACATACTCACTAATACTCTCTCTAATGCAAGTCACATTTGAGAAGGTTATTAAGAAGGAAACGTTCTCAGTCGTGTTGAATATGCAGATATATACAGCACTAGTGGCAACAATAGCTTCTCTTGTTGGGTTATTTGCAAGCGGTGAGTGGAAGACTTTAGAGGGAGAGATGCATGCCTTCAGCTCAGGGAGGTTGTCATATGTGATGACACTTCTATGGACTGCTGTATCTTGGCAGATAGCTTCTGTAGGAGTGGTGGGTTTGATCTTTGTTGTGTCATCACTCTTTTCAAATGTGATAAGCACACTAGCTCTACCCATCATTCCAGTTTTTGCTGTGATTTTCTTCCACGACAAGATGAATGGAGTGAAGATTATTGCTATGTTGATGGCCATCTGGGGATTTGTTTCATATGGATACCAATTATATATTAGTGACAAGAAAGCTAGGAAGACTTCAGTAAGTGTGGAGGAGAATTCCTAAGTGCTTGTTGGCTTATTACATTGTTCTTTGTGGCTCCTATACCACTTTAAGTTGCTGGTATTGAGGAGATACTAGTTATTGTAGCCAAAAGGAAGCTCATTAAAGAATCTCAGGCTGCAGAATTCATAGGTATATACTTCTGTTAGTATTGTCATATGTACGGTTGTATTATCCCCAAGATAATAAGAATAACATTTCCGGAGGCATGCTCTCTAGATTTCTAATTCTCTCGTAAATACTTGCTTGCCTTGATTTTCTTTTGTTGTTGTTATTAACTGTGATATTGTGATTCTATGGTTTGACATATAGTATTTCTAGGTGGTGTGCATGCTGGTAGGCCTTGTTTAGTTCCAAAAATTTTTGGGAAATCGACACTGTAGTACTTTCGTTTGTATTTGATAAATATTGTCCAATCATGGACTAACTAGGTTTAAAAGATTCGTCTCGTCAATTCCGACTAAACTGTGCAATTAGTTTTTATTTTCGTTTATATTTAATACTCTATGCATACGTCTAAAGATTCGATGTGACGGGAATCTAAAAAATTTTGCAAAATTTGTTGGGAACTAAACCAGGCCAGGAAAAATGTACCATATGTTACTTTTGTCTATGTATCACCTAGGTCCATGAACTTTGAAAGTGTAGTTTTGGGTGCATAAGCTTTTTAAAGTGTACATTCAGCAGCCACATGCCGTGTAAATTGCAATTAGCCCTCCGCAGCCTATCACCACCCTCACTAAGTCACTATCATGACCTCTTATGCTCCCCGCCAGCTCTGCTTACTCTCCCGGGCGCGGCAGCAAGGAGGGAACCGCCGAACGGGCACCCACCGTTACTTCGGTTTACAGAGACGAGTCAATGCTTCAGTTTTTCCTTACTCTAAAATTTTCTATGCCTTTTTACATAATAAATTAATATGCTTCATTGTCTATGCAACAATTTATCTAGCAGCATTCTTAACTTTAGTGCCACATTATATTTCCTTCTACAAATAGAACCATCTCATACGCATTATTTACATCACTAAATAGACACATCAATATGTATCCAACCATTTCTATCCCACAGAGGTAGTGGAGGCACATGGGCTGGTCCTCATACTAATCGTGTCCATATAAACTCACTTATACTATGCATCGCGGACTGGCTCAACACATGCAAGCGCGCAGCGCCGCATTGGAGAATGCACGCACAGACATGAATGTGTTGTATCTTGTTCAAAAAGACATTGTTTCAAACATTGTAATACTAAAAAATGTAATCATCATGAGCTTTAACCTCTATTTCTGCAGTCTAATCATAGTAATGAATACACCGGAACAGAAAGATGTAAAGCTGGTTTCACCGAACCAAAGGATAACATACGCTATTGACAGAAAAAAGAAACTGGTTTCACCAAACCAAAGGAAAACATACTCTGTTCTCAATATTTAACCTACAACTCTTAAATGTGCGTTAAAATGAATAAGAAAAGGGCCATATGCTCGGACTATTAGCAATGGTGCAAGCGCTTTCAGCTCCGTTTGCTGAAGAAGATGAAGGTGGGTTCACCAGGTGATGGTGGTTTTTTCTCTAGCAGCGAAGCATGCTCACCTGCCTTCGCGAGCAGCTTCGTCAGATGCTGGGAGCACCTCAACATGCTCAAGGCCCAGCTGCCTCTTGATCGGCTCCAAGTTCTCCCGGAAAACATCCATCTCACTGAATGGAAGCTTCAAGTATAGTGCCTGAGTACCAACATCCCTAGCCTTATCCTTCTTCATCTTGATGAAGGGCATGCACAGCTGCTGAACTTGCTTCTAGTTCATTTCCTGCCCGATAGGACACCCCTTCAGAGCTTGTGCTATTTTCTTATCAGGTGCGAAATAGCAACTTTGGCTGTCAAACTTGGACTGCAGCACCCTCAAGCACTGCTCTTTCCAGCCAGAGTGGTGCTCGTCCACATATATAAGGCCAATGCTCATCTTCTTTTCCTCGGATGGAGGTCTGGTGCAGCTCCTTTCTTAGGCTTCTTGGAACCAGACTCTCGCTCCTGAAGCAGCTTCCTCATTGAAACTATGGAATTCTGCAAGTATTCATTTGCAATTTTCAGAGTCGGATCTGGGGGGTGTCTGCGTCTGGCCAGCCAGATTTTATTACTATGCCTTCTTTCTTCATGATCTTCTGCCACACGTGCTCAGCATAGTGTGGGCAGATGGGGGTGATGAGCCTGGTGTGGACATCCATAAATCGCCACAACAGATCACGGTTCATGCCTGCTGCGCCACAAGAGTCTGTACTCATCTCTAGCCAATTGGAGGACATGGAACCCAAACTTCAGGGCATCTTTGAACATGAAAGCATTGTAGTTCTTCTCAGCTTCTTTGATTGCAATGTTGCTCGTTTGCAAACACACGGTCAGCAAATGTAGTGGGCGGCCCAGCTCTTAATTTAGATTCAGCATCTGTAACCTCTTCCATCCATGAAATTTCTTTTGTAAGCCTCATAACACCAGAATTTGCAGTTTCAGTTTTAAAGTTAGCATCATCCGTACCATCGCCAGCATCAACAAGGGCATATCTAGTGGCATCAGAAGAGTACTTTTTTATGGCATCTTCAAGAGTTAGGAAATTTCCTGTGGACTCGGACATTTTCTCAGAATTAAGCATAAGATGCCCATTGCAGCGGAAACCAGGAGGCCAATGGTGCTCAGGAAGAAGTGCTGTATGATTGTATATGCAGAATGTCAGATGGTTTTGAATAAGGTCTTTACCAGACACACGGATATCAAATGGAAACCAATACTCAAATTCCTGCTTCATTTTGTTCAACAGAGCAGCAGGGATGTCACTTTTTGGTGCTGGGCCATCACAAAACACAAAATCCCAGACTTCATCTGTCATTTCTTCTGGCCTTACTGAAGATATTTCTTTCCCATACATATTACCATTTTGCAAAAGATGTGCAACTGTATAGTAAGCCATGTATAGGGTTGAATCAGAGAGATTCTACAAGGAACTGCTCGTCCCATGGAATTCGAGTACCAAGGCCAAAAGAACGCGAACAAGCCCACTGGTTCAGCCAGTCCAATGTGTGTTCAAAACCATTACGGGTGTCAGTTGAGAATGTATTCATGCGGGCCAAACATCTGACTGCCTTCTGCTTCCATTCAGCCTCACCATAAATTATGTACCACTGATCAGTGAGGGCAACAACACATTCATCACCAGACCTAGACATGACCTTCTCCTCCGGCTCACTATACAACACGGCTGTGCCTTCTTCCAAAGGCTTGCTTTTAATCAGCAGCTTCGCTTCTTGAAACCTTTTACCTCTGAACTCACCAGCAATCATTGTTCCATCAGTAAATCCCTTCAGATATGTCATTCTTTTTGCTTCAGCAAGCTTCTCCTTGTCGTTCTGGCTTTTAATCTTACGATCATGGCAAACCTTCTCTTCTGACTTGTCTCCAAATTCAGGAATGTGGATTATCTGTATAATATCATATGGAAGGACCCACTTATCTTTCACTCCCTACTTTGCTCTCAATGCTGGCTTTGCCACTAAATCATTGCAGTGCCATGAAATAATCAGGTGAATCACTTGGAACACTAATCACAATGCCATCATTTAAGACAGTAAGCATAGGAAGAGCATATATGGTTCATTGAAGGCAAGAGGAGATTTCAGTGGCAAACCAATCAAATCATTGCCAGAAAGCGCACATAAGCAGGTTGGTTTTTCTGGGACCCTGGATAGGTGTTGGTATGCAAGATTAAGAGCAGACCTTGCTGTAAGGATGAAGACATCAGTGTCGTTGATCTCAAAAGCACCATACATTCCATCAGGAAGCACCCAGCAATTTGTCTGTCCATACATCGTCTCAGGTCTTAGTGTAGCAGCTGCCAAATATACCTTCCTCCCTTCCAATGCCTTCAGCTTGGGAGGAAAAGGTGATATCACCTCCATTTTAATCAAGATGTATTCTTGTGGCTGCACACCTTCACCTGTTGCTCTATCATGATCGGCACAAGGTTGGCCATCCAATGGAGAGTAGATTGTGTACCTCATGTCTTTAACAACAATGCCCAATTTCTTCAGCTTCCTCATCTGCTACTTGACAAAAGCTTCATACTATGGATTCATGTCAGTAGTTATGAATGACCTCCTCCAGTCGCAACCCAAGCCAAATTTCTTGAGAACCTCCTTTGCCAATGGAGGGAAGCGAGTCAACCAGTGATACGGATCTTGAAACCTGGCAATTTCTTCATCATCTAGACCAAAGCTCTTCATGATCTCCCACTGGTACTTGTGTGCGCCAGCCTTTGCAGTAGCCTTGGACTTCTTCCCCTTAAACATATCTGGGGCAACAACATCAGCCTGGTCAGCCTGGATAGTATCTGCCACTGCGGCACTAGAACCTTCAGCCGCGGGAAACACTGGAGGATATCCATATTGTTGGATTTCCCTAGCAAGTTTATCAGCTGAGGCCTTGATGGGCATTCCAGTGCAGTGGAAAGCAAAGGGAAAAAGGACATTGGAGCCACGAAGCCTGTGGTATGCAGCACCGAACTCAAGCTTGGACAACGAGAAGGCATGGCTCAGATGCAGCAAGCCATTCATGTAAGGGTATGGAAAGTTCCCAAAGAATTTTTCCCCAGGGCTTGGAGACTCATTGCCAGGATCAGCCTCAAAAGCCTTGTTCTCATCCCAAAACTTCTGAACCTCTGCTTCATTGTTGAGCAAAAAGTCTGTCCGGGCACGACTCTTAGGTTCATCAGAATTCAATGACATTTTCCTGGAACGTCAATAAAAAAAGAATGTCACAAGTCAGTGTCTCAAATTGATTAATTTAACCCAACTAAATTCATATATGAAGTGTAAAAGAGAAAAGAGTTAACAAAAGCACGAAACGTTTATTTTTGAACGAAGTATAGCATCACAATCTCATGTTAAATTGACTGAATTCATATCTGAAGTGTAAAAGAATAAGAGAGCTAACAGATGCATGAAACATACTTAGCATCTGTTTGAATGAAATACAAAATCACAATTTGATGTTAACTCAACTGAATTCACATCTGTAACGTAAAAAGGGAAGTACTAACAGGAGAATGAAACATACGGAAATAAACATTTGTTTGTAAGGAGGTATACCATCACGATTTGATTTTGGCTCAACCGAATCCGTATCTAAAGTGTAAAGAAGAGAAGGACTAACAGATGTATGAAATATACAGATACAAGCATTTACTTTTGAAAGAAGTAAAGCATCCCAGTTTATTGTTAAATGAACTGCTGATACCTGAAGTGTAAACAATGGACAAGCTAACAAACACACGAGAAAAACAGTAATATACATTTACTCCTGACCAAATTAAGTATAACATCAGAAACTCCATACAGCAAAGGGATCTGCAATGGATGAACTGGACTATACACGTCACGGCTAGGTTGTGGATGGATGATGATACAAACAGGATCACAAGGACATCGCTTCCTCTCCTCTCCACCATGCTCACGCTAGAAACCACCCCACCGAGGCAATAACAAGCAGATCAATGACAACAAGACAGCCCTGTCCAACCCCGCAAGAAGAAGCTAGGGCATTTGCCAAGAAATTCGGTATACAAACATATACCGCATTAGGTCATGAACTACAATATAAATACCAGTAGTTCTAGGATGATTTGCTGCTTCATTGGACATGATGTGTTTCCTAAAAGAGAAACACAAGTAAAAGCTTACTATGACATCTGCTTATTGCCACGAACTGGACTGCCCTATCGGTCATTCAGACTTATACATTATCAAATATGGAATTACAAGCGACCAAGCACTGAACATGCAGACGAAAGAAGGTACTTAACCCCATGTTTCCACAGCAGATACTCCTGATGACTTCTTTGATTCCCCGGTCCAGGAACTTGGCCTTAGGCTGCAAAATTTTTTTTGAGGTTCAACGGGGGGGGAGTCGTTCCCCACCTGAAAATCAATTGATTTTAGCCCAAAACAGCTCGTAACAACGGTAGCAAGAAATCCTAAACCGAAAGCGAGCACGTAGATAATCGAACAGGGCCAAGAAACAAGTACGAAGAACCTAACGCACGAGGTCAAGGGTTCCTTGCAAAGACGTTCGGGAGAAATTTGCTATTATAGGATTCCAAACATGTGGGTTTCGCTATAATAGGATTCCAAACATCTGCTTCGCTATAACGACTCTCGAAACATTGACACTTTGCTATTATAACATCATGGCCTTCAAATAAACAAATTAAACTCAAATCTCTTCAAATTCAAATAGTCGAACAGCGTCGCG
>Ga0182004_10002656_pt1 | contig 14005 bp, 16 predicted proteins | sample Sormic07211540_1_FD_120479 | JGI IMG/M metagenome (GOLD analysis project Ga0182004, IMG submission 120479) | Endophyte microbial communities from Sorghum bicolor roots, Mead, Nebraska, USA - 072115-40_1 MetaG | ecosystem: Host-associated > Plants > Roots > Unclassified | place: USA: Nebraska...
ACTGGTTTGGTTTTCATCCATGCACACTAGAGCGACAACGACTACACATGCATGTTTGTAGCTAGTTTGTTGTGATAGTGGCAACTCGTATATGAACACTTATTGCTAGGTTGCCCATGAACGAGTGATTATGGCATTAACTTGGGCTCGTTTGAGTGGCCATGTGTTGTGGCAATGGCGACACTCTTCACTTGGAGTGACACTAAGGTTTGACGACCCGTTGTGGTTGGCGTCCCGTGAGAGGGTGGCGGAACCTATGGTTCGGTGTTGTGGCATCAAGTCATGCATGTTTGTGGCCTGGTTCATGCAACAACTTCCTCCAGTTGGCAATAGTTTATTACAACTATTTCTTCGACAACTTGTCTCACTATGAATGACATGTTTGGTGTGTCGATGGTGGCTCTTGGCATGATAGGGATGCAAGGGTTTTTTAAGTTAGATGGTTGTTTTTGGGCAAAGACTCAAATCTGCCAGACATTCAGGAATGTTTTTCTCTCATAGTAAATCAACAAACAGTACTTTCAGCTAAAGCGCTTGGTTAAAAAACGATGGCTGAAAGTATTGTTTCTTGATTTTTTATGAGAGAAAAATATTGTTGAATGGTAAGACAGATTCAGCAGATAAGCTTAAGCGAACAGGACAAGATTAGCAATGCTGACATGATTGGTTTTCCATGTACCTTGTTGGAGGCTTTGCCATGAGGTCACTCTCCTCAACTTATGTGTGGGTGGGTGGGTAGGGGGTCAGTTTGAAAAGCTTGTGTATGTTTCTTCTTTTGACATTGGCGACACTTGTTGATAACATTTTCCTTCTTGAATACATCACCACCAAACACCCCTCTTCCATGAGCTTGCCATTGTGTTGCTATCGAGGTGTTTTGGTGGATGAGTCGGTAATTTTTGTTGTGCTGTTGTCTTGATGTTGCTTCTTTCATGTGGGCCTTAATTTTTTATTTTGTTGTATATTATTGTTATTGTTGTTGTAAGTCTCTTTTCCCTATTAATATACACTCAAGTGATTTCTTATATGTTGCTTTTTGAAAGAAAAATAATAAAACTCATAACAACCTAGCTAGTCCATATTTTTGTAAGTGCTTGTGCTATTGATTGTTCCATTGTTTTCATATGTGACACGTGATGACTATATTTATTTGGTGCAATTGAAAGGTTTTCGATGAGTTATAATAAATAAAGGGTTTAATCTCCAACAAAAACATGCGGCATATCAACCATCAGCTGAAACATGTGTTGCATGACATCAAGTGTAAGTGATGTTCATACCCGAACCCATTGCACTCCGATACGAGTCTCACTTAGGACAACATGAGAAAATAATGTTCTTATTCTTATACTGTTATACAAGAGGCTTCTCGACCACTATATATAGCTAAACAGGAGAGATATTTTTCACAATTAAAAAGAATAGTTAATACCTGGCATTGCACGTCAATGCCTTTGCTCCTGTACTCAACATATAGGCATCTTGAAAATTGGTCGATATAGCTGGTAAATCAAAGCAAAATAGTCACAAAACATTTGTTCAATGTTAATAATTAGGTAGCAAATCACAGCTGTTTAAAACATGAAAAGTTTGTTTGCCTCATATTTGTGCATGAAGCAACACCCACATATTTAAACTATTTGGAGAACCATCACATAAATATTCTCTCCATAGCTCTTGTGTCTCCAACGAACTTTTTAAGTTTTGTTCTCTATGCTCAAATGATTTATCATAAATTTTGTTCTATAAAGAAATTTATGAGAAATCTATCTTGTATTGAATCTAGAGGGTGATGTAGCCTATCCATAAGCGAGAGCGAGGTAGATAATTTTGGAGAGCGGAAGATTTATATATGGATAATAGTTTAGACGTTAGACGGTTAGAGTCTATTAGACTTTGACTTTTTAACTTGTTTTCTAAATTTTAAAATAATAAATCATACAAAGAGTCTCTTTGGAGATATTCTTAGAGACAATGTTATAGAAACAAACTTAAACGAACACGTTTTATCTTAATATAATTTCTCAAAAACATAAAGATGGATAGCCAGCGGTAGGGCGGTCGGTGTTTCCAGGTGTAGCTAATTTCCATGGAAGAATGACAATGCACGACTACAGAAGTAAAAATATCCAAGTTAAGTAAGTCGTTGCAAAACTTGCAACGAATGGATTTTGATTGTTTACGTTGTGTTGACGAGACTTTCTCAAAAAATTGACTAATAATTAAACAAATTTGAAATATCATCAAAAAAAAAACTTAGTGCTTCCATGTGATCAACCCAAAATTGTACTACTTTTTAGCGGCATGCATTTTGGCAACAGTCCCATCGAATGATGAAGGTACAAAGGTACTGAAGAACTGCTGTAGGTGCATCGGCATCGGTGGTGAAGGTGCACAGATTACTGTCTCGAAATTTCAAACAGCTACTGAAGAAATTAAAGAGTTGATGAAAGGCATAACGGCAGAGGCACTCACGCCTTGGTGGCGGCGTAGACTGTGTAGAGCGGGTCGGACGGCAGAATAGCGGAGGCGCCGGAGCCGATGTTCACCACGGCGCCGCGCCCGCGTCGCACCATGCCGGGGAGCACGGCGTGCGTCACCCGCGTGACGGCGTCGACGTTGAGCCGTATCAGGTTCCGCACGAGCGCCTCGTCCACCTCGTGGAAGTAGCGCGCGTACGGGTAGCACGCGCCGGCGTTGTTCACGAGCACGCCGATGTCAAGTTCCCCCAGGAACTCCCCGAGCGCGTCCACCTTCGCGGCGAGGCCGTCGCCGGCGAAGTCGAGCACGAAGGTGCGCACCTGGGCGCCGGGGTGCCTGGCCTTCACCTCGGCCGACACGGCGGCCAGCTTGTCGGGGCTGCGGCCCACAAGGACGAGGCCGAGGTCCGCCGCGGCCAGGCGGAACGACAGCGCGCGGCCGATGCCGTCGGTGGCGCCCGTCACGACGGCCCACGTGCCGTACCGCCGGCGCAGCGGCCTCGCGGGCCGCAGGAACGCCGCGTACAGCCACAGCGCCAGGCGCGCCGCGGCGCGCGCGCACAGCAGGAGCCCCAGCGTCGCGAGCGGCGCTGCCAGCGCCCACGCGGCGGGCTGCGCGTCGTGCGCGCTCCACGCCGCTGCTCCGGCCATGGAAATGACGATGAGGTGCTTCCAGCTCCGCGCGCAGGGAGTGGTCTCGCGGCGGGACCTGGCTGCTGCTGCTGCAGCAGATGCGCACGGTGTGAGCTTGTTGTTGCCTTCAGGTTCGAGGGGCTTGGAAATATAGCGCGGGAGTGATGGGCGTTGGTGGTGCGCGGTTGTCGGGTGGTTTGGTGTTGGCGTACGTGCCACCGCCCACCGGCATCACGCGCGCGCGCACGCGGCACGCCGTCGTGGCTACTTCACGCCTTGCCAGTTCAAAAAAAAAATGCAAAAAAATTCAGATTCTTCATTATATCAAATTTTGCGGCATACGTATGAACATTAACGTGGTGTTTAGTTCCCCATAGAATCCAAAATGTAAAATACCAACTACTTTGGAGTGATGAAATGCAAAATGACAAAATTTGTAGGGTCATATTTAGTTCCATCCAAAATGCAGAATTTATTCCTCTCATGAGAGCCTCTTGAGACTCTTTTTGGTTTTTTTTGGCCTCTTGAAGCCAAAATCCAAAATGGAGAATAACCACCTTTTTGTCAAAAAAAATTACATGGTGTTTAGTTTCATTTTACAAAATGATAGACTAAAACCCAAATTTTTTGGGAAAAAAGGGAACTAAACACCCCATAAATAAAATAAATAACTAATTGCACAATTTACCTCTAATTTGCGAGATGAATTTTTTGAGCCTAGTTAGTCCATAATTGAACAATATTTATCAAATACAAACGAAAGTGTTGTAGTATCCATTTTGCAAATTTTTTTAGAACTAAACAAGGCACAAGTTTCAATTGCCTGAAAACTCGTGGGATTTTAGTTGAGGAGCAAATTGAACAACATTGACGAGGAGTAAGGTTGAGAGGCCAGGGCAGCGAGCAATTAAGGTGGCCCATGCCACATGTAGTTTGGGTCTATCCTATAGATTAGATGATCTAATCTACGCTAGTACACTATGTGATTCAAAGAAAAGTTAAAAGCAAAAGAAAAACAGAAAAAAAACATTTGTCAGTTTGTCATGGCAAAAAAAAAGAGTGCTCATGAAAAAAAAAGCTTGGGCTTTAGATTGAGACAACGAAGCTTGATGAGGCATCATTTCAAGAATTTCAACACACCTTCACCGTGCCGATGTCCCTTATGAGGTGGGAAGTGATACAAATGCTCTCTCCTGAGAGACGTCGACGTCAAGGGCAGAACATTGAGTAGACCATGTGGTTACAGCACTTTGCCTTGTTGTACCCATGATCACAAATTCTACGGGTGACGTGAAGATCATTGGCTTGGCGAATGAAGTGGATCAACCTCTTTTTGGCTTGGGCCAAACACTTTTTCTTGTTGGTCGAGCTTTCTACAAAAAAAAGCAATGCGAGAGTGTGTGTTGTAGCTGCTAGGCTCTAGCTCTAGCTTGTCAAAAAAATTCTTGGTTGGTCCTGCATGCTAGCATCTTGTCAGTGGCGTGGAACAGCCGGATCTTGTTGATCGTCTTCGCCTTAATAATGAAATAAGGGTACAAGAAAAAAGAAAAAAAGAAAATAAAAAGGAAACCAGTTTCATGGGCCGCTCTCCCTAAAGCACCGGCGTAGTCATGTCCGTGAACCTGCTGAAAAAAAACCCGGCCCAGTAGCGCGCGGAGAAGCTATCTGTCAACAGGCCCAGGACAACCGCTCTCAGTCTCCTGCGCTCGCAGCTGTTTGCCGTTTTTCTTCTCCCGTTCACCTCGCGCCGCCGCCGCCCTACGCCCAGTTGCGCAGGTCTTCGTCGGTGCCTTTCCGGCGACGAGCACCCACGAGGTATGCCATCCCCTTCTCTTCCCTTCCTGCTGTGCAAAACTGAGCACCCGAGTCCGTGTCCTTCATTGGGCCCACCCCCGCAGGGAGAGGATGGGGAAGAAGCAGAAGAAGCCTGGGAAGGGGAAGGAGAAGACGGAGCGGAAGACGGCCAAGGGTGAGGAGAAGCGCGCCCGCCGGGAGGCCCGCAAGGTCGGCGAGGAGGACGACATCGACGCCATCCTTGTCGGTGTTCTCTCCTTCCCGCCTCTTTCCATATATGTGCTCCAATTTGGGTCACGTATGGTGCAGTCGCGGCTGCTCGTTTTGCAGTGCTCAGCGTGTCGCTGGGCTGGCGGCGGCTGAAGTCACCTACGCTGCTAGGCACGCGATGTTTGCGTGAATTAGCGGCTTTTCGAACCCTTCCGCGTTGTTTTTAGCTGCGGGTCAGCTAGTCAGCTCTGTCTGTGCTCGCTGCCTGTGCATTTAGTGGCATTGCTGCTTTACATCTGATAACTTTGCAAGTTGCCACCGTTGTATTTTTCCCCATTTGATGCACTTCTGCCTCTTAACTCCAGAGGAGCATACAGAAGGAAGAGGCGAAGAAGAAGGAGGTTCATGTGGAGGAGAATGTTCCTGCACCATCTCCTCGGTCCAATTGCTCGGTAAGGCACCTCAATGCTTCAAACGACAATGAATTAAGTTAGCTTACTTCTGCACTTTACTTATCTTGTGGTACTTCTCACTTCTGTAATTCAACTGGTCTTGTTTGGTTCTTAGAATTTATGATCTCTGAACTTCTCACAAATGAGTCAATGAGTTTCTATAGGACAAGATAGCAGTTTTTTAAAATTGAAGCTATTTATGAAATCTGGTGATCTTTTGGGTTACATAACTGAACCTTTCATTTGTGCTAAATCTCAGTTGAGCTTGTGACCTTCGCTTGATTAAGTCCTTTTTACAGGGTAATTGTTTTCAGTACTATGTATCTTTTCGCCATCTAAGTATTAACTTTGCATATAAAATTCTAGCTCGCCAAGTAAATCTGGAGGATTTTGTTTTGAAATCTTACATTCCATTTTGCAGCTTACCGTTAACCCACTGAAAGAGACAGAGTTGATCCTGTATGGGGGAGAGTTCTACAATGGTAGCAAGGTGCAGACCACATCTTTTGTGATTTAGTGATGTCTAATACATCTTAGTGGTTTTATTATGATCCTTTCATAGTTTTTTGAAAATTTTCTTTCAATTTATAATTTATATTTTGCAGACTCGGCAGTTCTCATTCTAATGCAATGGGTTGCTTAGCTTCCTTTGATTTTTATCATATTTTTCTTGACATATACTCCCTCCGTTCTAAACTATAGTTCACTATGGTTTTGTCCTAAGTCAAACTTCTTTAACTTTGACCAAATTTATATAAAGAAATGCACAAACATCTAGAACATCAAATTAGTTTCATTGAATTCTCCATGAAATGTCTTGGTAGAACATTTATTTGAATTTATAGATGTTAGTATATTTTTCTAAAAGCTTGGTCAAAACTATAGAAGTTTGACTTTGGACAAAACTAAAGTGAACTATATATAATTTGGAACAGAGGGAGTACTATGTTGTGTTGATGAATAATATTGTGATCCTATCTGTGCAGACCTTTGTTTATGGTGATCTTTATCGCTATGATGTAGAGAAAAATGAATGGAAATTGGTATCTAGCCCTAACAGTCCACCTCCACGAAGTGCTCACCAGACAGTAGCCTGGAAGAATAATATATACATGTTTGGTAATAGAACTTTACTCTGGGTAACATGCTGTTTCAGTGTACTGTATATGTTATTAACACCTTTTCCTTTGTTGATATTTTAGGTGGGGAGTTTACTTCACCAAACCAAGAACGTTTTCATCATTACAAGGTATAACCTAAGTATGATAGTTTAACTTTTCATTGTCGTTTTTGGAATGTTTTCTTGACATCAGGTATACACCTTTGTTACAAGCAAAATATGTATTTATTTGACTTGCATTTTCAATTTTGAACCTAGATATAGTAATGACACTCATTTGTATACATGAATATCTTTTTTTTTTGAGAAAGTTACATTATTTTAATTCCAATTTCTCTTGTAGACACTAATCTTTGAACTCTTTCTCCCATTTATAACTCGAGAAGTAGAAACTTCCTTAGCATTGAGGGATCAATGTCAAACTGCACTACATATCTTGATGCAACATTGCAACAATCATAAAAGGTGGTGCCTTTCCTTATTCCTTGACTAATTTTTCGTAGGACTTTTGGACATTGGATCTGAAAACAAATCAATGGGAGCAAATTCTTGCAAAGGGCTGTCCAAGTGCACGTTCAGGACACAGGATGGTTAGTGTCTTTTGTCAAAATCATCTATTCACTGTGGAATTCCATTCTCCTAATCTTTTATGCATTAATGTATTATGAGCATGGACAAAGTATAATTTTTCTGTTGTACTAGAAATTGTACAAAACATTTGTTCCTGTTGCTAGTTGAAGGTAATGTTTAGTAGTTCTTAACTGGTTGCAATATGTATTTGAAAAGCTAAGGCACTTAAATATGAGAAATGACATGGTTACTAAGGTGTCACTTAAGTGTTGCCTCTATGCGCATGCTGATGTGGTGGTGCCCCCTCTATTCTGCCGTCTCCTCTATTATGAGCATGGTTGTACTAGAAATTGTACAAAACATTTGTTCCTGTTGCTAGTTGAAGGTAATGTTTAGTAGTTCTTAACTGGTTGCAATATGTATTTGAAAAGCTAAGGCGCTTAAATATGAGAAATGACATGGTTACTAAGGTGTCGCTTAAGTGTTGCCTCTATGCGCATGCTGACGTGGTGGTGCCCCCTCTATTCTGCCGTCTCCTCATCAATTCTGCTGCTGACCTGCTAAGCTTTTGCTGGCTTGATTTCTTCCATCTGCGTGCCAATTGCTCAATCTGGAAGGCGACGATGGCAGCTGTCAATGTGAGAGTGCTGACCAGCGGAGGCAGAATGGTAGTGGTGGAGAACTGAGAGAGCGAGAGCGAGGGAGGGAGGTAGGGGCACATGGGCTGCCTGGTGGGCTGGGCCAGCCCATTTCTTACTCCTTTCTTTTTACTTTTTCCTTTTCTTTTTTCTTCATCATCTACTGCTCTAAGCTGCTACTTTAAGTTTTTTTTTTAAAAAAAATTCTTAAGGCGCCGCCTCGCCTCACGCTTTAGTCGCTTAAGTGTAAGGCGGTAGTCAGTCGCCATGCCTTGCTTTATTGCCTTGATAACCATGAGAAATAGGAAAAATTGCATTCAATCTCTGGAGTTCTTTAAGTACATGGTTGAGTTATCATGACTGATATGTATTATAGATATACACCATTGAGAAATGTTTCCATTTCTCAATATTATTCTGACAATTTTAAGAGGACAGCATACATGTATATTAATTTGTTTCCCATGCTTATCCCATATTATACTTTTATATTACCATCTAGCCAGTTTAAGACATTCTTTGTTTATCTTTTTTGCAGGTTCTTTACAAGCACAAGATTGTTCTATTTGGTGGCTTTTATGACACTCTTAGGGAAGTGAGGTCAGTGGAGTTAATTTGTATGGAACTCTCATTTCTGATGTGGTGATGTGATTGCTTGATTAATATTTATTTCTGGATCTTGTTCGAGAGGGAATGGGAGTTACCGGAAAATTATGAGTTATGGATTCTTACAGTTGATAATCCACAAAGTGACAGAAAATAAACTGATAGCATAGAATATCTTCTGAATATATCCTTCCACAGGTACTACAATGATCTGCATGTTTTTGATTTGGACCATTTCAAGGTGAGTAAACCTTGTTTATCTTCATTTACTACTGATAACTGCATAATCTCTCGTAGTAACACATAAGCCTCATTTTGAATGTTCTTATTGAGCACTTTGATATTTTAGTGGGAGGAAATCAAGCCTCGACCTGGGTGCCTGTGGCCAAGTCCAAGAAGTGGCTTTCAGCTTGCTGTTTACCAAGATCAGGCAAGCATGTATTTTCTGTCTTCTTAGATTTTTATGGACGGTGCATGATATTTTTTTTAACACTATCTAAACTTTTGAACTGTTCTGTGCTACAAGTTTTCGTGAGAGCTCTTATTGTTGGACATTGAACTTCTTATGTGAGAATTGGTTCCCTTTTGAATCATCTGTACTAGCATGTTATGTCAATATGTCATGCTGACACAATCATGTGCACATCATTGTTAGGATGATACAATCATGTGCACATCTTTGTTCAATCAAATGACGACACAATCATGTGCACATCATTGTTCAATCAAATGATAAGTTTTTTAATGACTCAACAAGTCATAACACTTTTTATGCTGACTGGTTAATATCAAATTAGCTATGTGACATTTTATGGTCTTATGGTGCATTAGATGCCAAGAACTATTGGTTATGCATTGTTTTCTTACTAGTTATATTTTCAAATTCCTTTACGTTTTTTTGCAGATATATCTATATGGTGGATATTTTAAAGAAGTTTCTTCTGACAAAGAAAAAGGAACAGTTCATGCAGATATGTGGTCTCTTGATCCTCGTACTTGGGAGTGGAATAAGGTCGACACTTACATTTATATAATCATATTAAATGTTATATCTGTTAATTTTTATCTTTCCGTGTACTTATGTCCCAGAATTTTATATTGACAATATTTTGAGTTATGCTTCAAAAGCAGGTCCCCATCGAGTGTTTTTCATATTTACTTTGTTAATTTGAATTGTTAATAGGTTAAGAAGGCTGGGATGCCACCTGGTCCTAGAGCTGGCTTTTCAATGTGTGTGCACAAGAAAAGGGCTGTTCTTTTTGGTGGTGTGGTAGATATGGAAGTTGAAGGTTACTCATAACCAAGCTCTCTGCACCTGTGCTACATGCTTAGCTGTATATTAGAAATGCATGTTTATTCTGTTTTTCTATTTGGTCATTAAATGATTAAAACTTCATTTATTTTGGTAACTCGGGTGTTCTGTTGTTCACCTGAATATTCTAGTTCATAGTTTAAGACCTAATGGTCTAAAGGACAAAAAGAAAAAAAAAAATCTGACAAAAGCCACCCAATTGCATGATATGTGTTGAATCAAAGACTGAAAAATTAGAAAAAAAACCAAAGCATAATGAGCAGATCAACACAGGGCTCTGAGTGTTTAGGCAGTAACTGAATTTATGATATGCTTTAATTCTTGGTCTATGCTATTTTTACGTTAGCTTGATAGATAATTAAATAATTTAATGGTTTGCTTTCCCCTCATATCGGTGTTTCCTGCTGCAAACAGAAGTAGATACTAGAGAATAGGAACTATGATATTTACATTTGAATGTTGGTATCAAGTCGGTTGATTGTCGTTGAACTGTAATGTTCTGTAGAGGTACACCGTGCAATAATAAGTTAAGTTATTTAACTCACACTCATCATGCTAGGAAAAAACTGGCTTAGAAAATGAGAAGTAGCTTCATATTTTTATTTTGTAGTCAATTGCTACCTATGTATATATCTTTTCAAACTATGCTTACCATTCTCCTGTCTTGGTTTGCAGGTGACGTCATTATGAGCATGTTCATGAATGAGCTGTATGGTTTTCAATTGGATAACCACCGTTGGTGCGATCCTCTTAGCATCATTAATGCAGATTTGTGCAATTTGATTTTTGTTAAAGTAAATATAGTTAATATAATTTTATGCCAATTTTTTTTTTCTGTTTTTTGAGGCTATTCCTTCTATGGTTGTATATGATCAGTACAGTACTACTGCTACTTTTTAGCTCATACCAACACTAATATATGGCTGGACATTTTGATCAACTTGGAGCATTGTTAAATCAAAACACACGAACTGTTATAGTTCTATTTGAAAATAGTAATCCTTTGCAACTGATTTGTATATTTTTTTATTCATTCAGCACCTTGGGTTGAACATGCCTTGCAATCTTCTTGTAGTTCTCTCGATAACATAGCTATTTTGGACATATGTAAAATACTGGAATCCCTTGTCCAAGGCACATGCTTTACTCTCTGGTGTGATTATTATAATGATGACATTTGATTTTGTTGGCACTGACTACTTTTCTCTGTCCACAATTTAAATGTGATTGGAGCCTAGACCTGAAAGGTTTTGCTTCCTTGTTTAGTTTGTGTATTCTGTTTGTATGCTGAATCAATTGTTCCCCTTGAATATCTCAGGTATCCGCTAGAGCTCAGGAAAGACAAGCCTGCTAAAACCAAGGTGATTCCTATGCCATCCCATTAGTCATGGTTGGTGAATCTAAAGATGTAGATAGAAATTTATTGTATCAAGTATTTTACAGATATTTATTCTTTTATTTGAAAAAGCAAGACTAAGTATACTGTATAGCTGTTGAAAATGTGCATATGTTTTAAATTTTGAACTTTAAATATCCTAAAACCCATGGGTCTTTGGCTGTTTGCTTAAAGCACGTGCTAAGTCCATTGCTGTTGAAAATGTGCATATTTAATACTGGTTTCCTTGCACAGGCAAGGAATATCAAAAGAAAAGAATCAACGAATGATGTAGAAGCTAATGTTGTTGATAATGAGGGTGATGAGGTCATGGAGGACTTAGAACAAGCTATTGAAGGACAACCTGAAGTCAATGGAGTTTCAAATCAGTTGACCAAGAATCTGAATATCACTAAAGATGGCTCAAGCAGAAGTATTGATGTTCTCTCTGATTCAACAGCACAAGAAGCATCGTTGGAGGTTTATTTCGATCTTTGCATTTGCATTTCAGTGACACTTCTGTTGCTCATTGACTTTTGGTATGGCAGGCGGTGAAGCCCAGTGGTCGTATCAATGCATGCATGGCCGTAGGGAAAGATATGCTCTACTTGTATGGAGGAATGATGGAAGTGAAAGATAGAGAAATTACTCTTGATGATCTATATTCACTTAACCTTAGCAAACTTGATGAGTGGAAGTGCATCATATCGGTCAGTGACAAACTGGATCTCTTCTTGCCATTTTGTGTTAATTAACATTATTATATATTTCAATAGAAATACGAGACAAACAAATTAACTTCTAGTCATATTACATCCTTTTTATTCAGGCCTCAGAATCTGAATGGTTAGAAATTTCTGAGGAAGAGGATGATGATGATGATGATGAGGCTGATGATGATGAAAATGAAGAGGGGGATGCTAGCCAGACAGATGAAGATGATGAAGAGGTATGTAATAGTACTTGTAGTTCTCGTACCCTGCTTCTTTGGATCCCAATTCGATCCTGTATCAGGTTGTACTGGACAAAATCTTGCTGTGGTAATCTGGGTTACAAATTATTATCAATCAGGCAGGTCTTAGATTTAACATCTTATAGAACATATTTTGTCAGAATATTATTTGAAAGCAATGGGATCTTACTTTCCATGTCCCGGCAATTTTGTCTGAAACCAAAACATCTGGTACTTTTCGACCCGCTGTATTAGATTGAGTTTAGGTGTATGTGTTTTGCTAATATTGTGTAGCTATAGACCAATTCATCTACAGTATCTAACTGGACTTAAAAGTGTTGCGTTCATGCATTTTTTCCATATGTCAAAACTAACAGTAGCTTCTAAAAAATAGATAAAAGGAGGTGACTGTTGTAGCAGAAATATTTGTGGTTAGGAATGCTCCTGTCCTAGGCTTCTTATGAGTTAGTCCAGCTTGATACTTGGACATTCCTTAGGTGTGTCCTTTTCCATTAGCGACTACAGTTAGCATATGGTTATTTATCTGTGATCCTCACATGCCTTTGTAGTCTGATGAAGATGCTGCGAAGAACGTGTCTAGTGCTGTGTCTCTGCTGAAGGGTGAAACTAAGACCATGCGTAGAAAAGAGAAGCGTGCTCGGATAGAACAAATCAGGGTCATCCTTGGCCTTTCTGATTCTCAAAGGACTCCAGTGGTAATGTTGTACTTAAGCCTTGTTCACTTTGCAAAAAGTGTGGTTTTTGGCTATTGTAGCACTTTCGTTTTTTTTTTGACAAACATTGTCCAATCACGGACTAATTAGGCTCAAAAGATTTATCTCACAAATTACAGGTAAACTGTGCAATTAGTTTTTATTTTCGTTTATATTTAATGCTCCATGCATGCGACCAAAGATTCGATGTGACGAGGAATCTTGAAAATTTTTGTGAACTAAACAAGGCCTTAGTTTGGTTTATTTTCTGGCACTTTTAGATTTATTGTTTTCCTTTTCATTAGTTGGCTCTTGTCCTTCATATCATCATATGTTTGTTCTTGAGGAAATCATGGGCAACCATTCGTTACCTGCAGTTAACAAAACCAACATATTGTTTTACTTATATTTCCTTTTGTTTATTCTGAAAGCCTGGAGAATCATTGAGAGATTTCTACAAGAGGACAAATATGTACTGGCAAATGGCTGCCTACGAGCACACTCAACACACTGGAAAGGTTAGTTTCCGTCTCTTGAATTTCCATCATTAATCAGCTACTATATTATCCTTAAGAAAATGTGTTGTATGTAATCCTGTACATACAATGGCAGGAGCTTCGCAAAGATGGTTTTGATCTTGCTGAAACTCGATACAAGGAACTGAAGCCGATACTTGACGAGGTAACTGTGTTGTGCTATTTTATCTGGTATGAAGCAAAGAAAATATTCGGAGCTGTAGTATATATTGGCTCACTTGTGCATTATGTTCAGCTGGCTGTGCTGGAGGCTGAGCAGAAGGCTGAGGAAGAGGCCAGTGCTTCAACTAGTTCCAAGAAGGACACCAAGAAACCCAAGCAGAAGAGCGCAGGAAGGTAGTTATGGTTCTGAACGAGTGTGTATGCGGAAGCCAGCTTTAAACGAGTGTTGCAGAAGATGCTACTATTCTAGTGCGTCAGCGGAAGCCAGCTTTAAACGAGTGTTGCAGGAAGAGGCCAGTGCGCCAGCTAGTTCCAAGAGCAAGAGGTGAAGACTGATGAGGGACATGAAGAAACCCAAGCAGAAGAGCTCAGGAAGATAGTTTTTGCTCTGAACGAGTGTTTAAGTGTAAGACAGGTTTAAACGATCGTTCCAAATTCTCAAGTTCTTTTGA
>Ga0182004_10002657_pt1 | contig 14005 bp, 15 predicted proteins | sample Sormic07211540_1_FD_120479 | JGI IMG/M metagenome (GOLD analysis project Ga0182004, IMG submission 120479) | Endophyte microbial communities from Sorghum bicolor roots, Mead, Nebraska, USA - 072115-40_1 MetaG | ecosystem: Host-associated > Plants > Roots > Unclassified | place: USA: Nebraska...
ATACAATACAATACAATACAATACAATACAATACAATACAATACAATACAATACAATACAATACAATACAATACAATACAATACAATACAATACAATATAATATAATATAATATAATATAATATGCACAGAAACTTACATTCCCTATAGTCATCCATTACCTGCATAATATATTGCCCAGCATAGCTGGTAGTCACTGTGTTACTCTGACCAGAAGCTAATAATGCCAAGCCATATATTTTTGAAGTTGATCTGCCAAACATATTCTGCACATAAATATTTGATAATGTGTTAAAAGAATATTAAATAATAAAGATCCATATGGGATTGTTTTTTTTTGTCTTCCTCAGTGTTCTACAGTCAAAAAATAGTTTAATTTGTTATTTTATAAGCTACAGATGTTTTACAGAACAGTTATATGTTCCAATGGACCTGAATCATGCATGGCCACCACTGAAAAGAATACGAGGCAAATTTATTGGGTGATAATTAAAAGCAGCGTAGATGATTGAGAGGCGGAATATATAGACAAAAGGGAAAGTATACAAAAACAGATGAGGACCCTTTTCATTTGGTTCTTGGCAGGGGTTAATTGGTTGCAATGAAAAGGTATAATAAGTTTTATAATTGCAATGTGCTTGGTTACTGTTATTAATATATAGTATAGACCAACGCTAAATAACTAACGTTCTTCTCTGTGACTAAAATCTACAACAAATCCTGCACAATATAATGTTGGGTTGTACTAACTTATAGTAGTTTCGCAAAAAAAAAAGTACTAACCTTTAATAATATTGATGTCGACTTCAGTGTAAGACTACTACATGCATCGATGTTGTCAACCAGCTGAGTATTGCCACATATAGTCCCCGTAGTTGACACAATCGCTACATTTACAAGTAGCACAAGGAGCATAGCACATGCATTCTCAATCAAGAAGAATGTTGAAGTGTCCTGGATAAACAAGGGCCAAAATAAACTGTAATTGGAATTTCAAATGTAAATGTTTTGCATAATAAACTCAAACAAGTGATATTTAACGAAATATATCCTTGTTATTGGTATTATACAATTCTTTGTGAGACATCGCGTGCAATGATCTAAACTTTAATGCACCATGTACTTCCATTATACTCCATCCGTAACCACGCATTTGGTTCAAAGACCAAGAAACACATTTTATTCTCTCAGCATAGCACTACTACATTGAAATATGTGCCTCAAGAGAGAGCATGTCTTTTATCATGGGACATGAATAAGAAGTGACACCTTATATATTGGGATGGAGGGAGTAAACTGTTAATAATTACATGATTTTTCTTCTTACAATCCTTAATGCATAAACATCAACCTCAAGATTGTGTATAAATTTGTTAACATACCTTACAACCTTCTTAGATTCCAAATTTAACTAGAGTTGCAATGCTCTAATGATTGAAAGTGAATTATTATGAATATTGGTCACTTACCTTAAATCGTTTTGAAGAAGGTGATATTTTTCTTGATACCACCAATGAGGAATGCAGGAAGAGGTTATGCCTAATATCAAAAAAGTAGTGAGAGACGCATATTTGATACTCCCTCAATCCCAAAATACATGTCACTATAGCAATTTTAAGACAGATTTGTGCAAAAGGTAATTTACGTACGTGCTCTAATTATTGCAGTGAGCTACGCTGTTTATCACACTAAGAAATGGGAAAGGTTGTAATCTTCCCCAGGTTGTGTATGCATGAGGGATGGAATGAAAGTTGATAGCTCGATTAGTTGTCCATAAGCTACAATGACAAGATTGTGGGATAAATTTTGAATCTTATAGTGACACATTTGGAACAGAGGGTCTATTTCATAACAAGATCCTAATCCAAAATTGTATATACTTACGGCACAATGAGGACGCTAAATAGTGCAATTGCATCTGACATGGCATAAACCCCTCGCAATCTTGGGATAAATAGGCCTTCAATTACCTCACCCATAGGAGGATTGACACTACTAAGTTCAATAAAGAAGCAAACAGTGATAAGGAGCATAAAAATAACTCCTATGAGCTCCATTTTCCTAACCTTCAAGAAAAAAGAAAGAATCATTTGCATGTCAGTTATATGCTAACCAAAGTTGAAGCACTATATATGTTACTGTTTAGTCACCGGAATTTTTTGTGCTGCATAATTGTTCTTATATTTATGCCCTTATTATTTGACCTCCATAACAGAAAATACTTTTCCTTTTTAGAAGTGAAATGGAAAGAATTATATAAATACACACATACCCATCATTTCCTGAAAGTATCTTGTGGGCTCTTTTAGTTAAATGAAAATGCATATGATATTTATAAAACTTAGGTGGTGACAGACAATATTAATTACTTGTATATTTTGTGATGACATGAGAATCTTACCCCATAGGTCTGTAAACCTAGAAGCAGGAAAGTGCTTGCTCCACATATCAGAACACCAGCCAGAAAAGGGATGTTGAGCAATATGTTGTATGCCAAAGCTGTTCCTAAAACTATACAATAGATAAAAAAAGATGCTGCAATGAGTTCTCACATTGATATACATACTAAACTTACATTTGTTTTATAACATTATTTTTTAGTACAATTCTACTGCTCTTTAATTTTTCTCAATACATTCATAGCATCCAAAGTAGGGAGAAGTAATGAACAAGAGCAAAATCAATACCTCCTGGTATAGTGGCAGCAATCACGCCAACCTCAATGAGCAACCAAAGGCCATACTTCACATACTTTGGATATTCATACATACACATCTCAGCAAGATTCCTTCCTGTTGTAGTTACATTGAAATTAAGATGGTATTTGCTACTATATGATAATAACAATAAAAATTTGTCAATTTTAAAATTCATGAGAATTTTATTTCTTATATCAAAGTTGAAATGTTCAAAATTCTCTGATCAATAAAAGTTGGCCAAAAAATAACAAAGACATTTCATGATCCATTTTGGTGTTGCAGGGAGTTTCATTGTCTACAGCCATGGAACCTAGGGGATATATTCAAATGGACCTAACAAGGTTTTGGATCCATTATGTACAACCATGAACCTACGGGATGCATTTTCATATGCAGCAACAAAGAAATAAATTTTCAATAAAAGAACTGTTTCTAATAACAAAACTTAATACCAAATAGAACTATATGCACGGATACAGGCTTTACAAACATTTTGTTCAGGCTATGGGATCAGGTATAGTGATCTAACAAGTAAATTGTTTAATTATAATTCAAACTAATTTACGTTGAGTCATGGGTATGGGCATGGCTGAATTTGAAAGATGTAAACTATCAATGAAATTAGGAATTAATTCAATTCTGTTCTCAAATCCTATTAGTAGATACTTGTCGCTACACATTATTACACTTGACATTCGTCGAATATTTCTAAGAGTACATTCATAATTACCAACTTGATAGAATAGGCTCACCTGTAATGATGCCCAGTTTTACTGCCAAAGATTGTATGACCAATACCAAAAAGAACCCAAAGAATAGAACCCATAACAACTGGAAAAAAACCATTTTAGTTCTAATTCTTATAGAATGAAATTATGTAGGAATGAAATGTCATAATCTGTTCCCATTAGTGAAAACAAAAAATTCATAAATTGAAGTATAGTTGGGAGTTCTACCTCGTATTTGTGAATTGATCCAGCCTGCAAATCAGTTTGCACTGTTCCAACCCAATCAAATATAAATATTAATAAAGGCGAATGATAGTCTTTCTTTTGGATATACTAGCTAATGTTATAGTAGACAAAACACCTTAGCCTTGCAGTTATAGAAAACTTGAATGAAGTGTAACATGAGCACAACATATTAAAAATTGGTCCACATAACCAAAACACAGCTCCAAACAGCTAGACAAAAACATCATGACAACCAAGCTAACATGGAGCATAAATACAGAATGCAAAAACGCAAGAGCGAAGGGATACCAAGCGTCACTCCCTCTCCCGTCGCCTCGCCTACCCCTGTCCCCCCCCGGCCAGTGCCCGTCCTGGGCCCACCGGCCACCTCCTCCTCGGCCATGTAGGCTCCCAATCCCAATCCATCCCCATTGGCGATGGTTTTCCCCCTCCCTTGTTTTCTTGTGGTCGTTCCAAGCATCAGAGGTGGGGCAGAGACAGCCCAAATTTAGAGTTCTCCGATGGTTCTACTCCGTCCCTCCATGATGTTGTCATCTCGTCTACTGGCCCAAGCTCCTCGGCACCTTCGGCGGCCGTGGTGGCGGAGTCCCTGCCACAGTGGAAGTTATACCAATGCCTCTGCCTCTCCCAGGTTCATCCGTATCTACCCTCCTGATGCTTGGCGGCAGAGTGTGGAGAAGCCTGGTCTAGGAGGTTGGGAGGTGTTCATGTCGTGAGGTCCACGGCGGCGGCGGCACCAGTGGGACGCACGCCCCCCTAAACTTCAAGTCCCTGCTGATCTAGTGGGGAAGTGTTTCAACTCCTTGTCTGCCGGTCATACTGCTAGCCTATGTCAGCAGAAAACCAGGTGCTTCCACTACCGTTCACTGGGGCACCTCTCCTACGTGTGTCCCATGAAGTCGACTGTGTCGGAGTGCACCTCAATTTGAAGGCAGATTGGGCTAGCCATGTCGCAGCTAGGCATTTATTCCCACAATGGTTCACCGGCGGCTGAGAAGTCTATGGTCGTTGTGGCTATACCGGCAATGGTGCAAGTGTTGTGCATGCCCCGAGAGCTGCCATGCGTGCTTGGAGATGCAAATCTCTAGCCCAGTCCCTAGCCAACTCCAATCCCTGCAACAACATTCTGGTGTGTGAGGTCCTTAATGGCGATGGCGCGGGGGCTGAGCTGGGTCGAGCTGCACGTTCTACTCCCAGAAGTACTTTGTCGCTGGGACCAGATGCGGCCGTGGGAGACAGGGAGAGGTCGACGCGTCATCGATGTCGACCCTATTTTTGTTAGCCTACCCAATCTTCCATGGATGCTGATCCTACACCTTTTGTTTCTATGTCGGTGGCTCCCCCTGAAGCTTTTGTCATGCCTATGCAGTCCCCCCATGCACTATCATCTGGGATAATCACATGGCTATGGCAAAAGAGGATATCGAGCATGGCGTGATCGTGACGGTTTGTGGTGTGGAGCCCTTGGCCCCAACTAGGGAGGTTGTGGAGGTACTAGCTATTTGTCTGGGTGTTGAGGCTGGATCCCTGGTGCTTTGTCAAGCTCCCAACTCGAGCTATGTACTCATCCTCCTAGATATTGGCCTTGTCTAGCACCTAGTGAATCAGTGACAACCCTGCCTCCGCTCGCCTACGTTCACCATCTTGTGCAAACGGTGGAGTCTGTTGGCCGGTGCCTCGGAATTGTTGGTTGATCTTAAGCTTCAGGGAATTCTGGCGCATGTCTAGGAGACCTCAATTGTGGAGTAGTTCTTGAATCCTCAAGCTTGCATCCAGCAAGTTCACCCAGAGACCGTTGGGATGAGGGGCCTATCCACCTTCATATGTTCAGCATGGTGCAAGGATTTGGCTACACTTCCAACGACTTAGGAGCTCTAGGTCATTGAACCTCCAGTCGCTTCCATGCAGGACCCCTTGATGAAGATATTATAGTCCTACCCCATTGAAGTCAAGTTTTCCATCTTGCTCGGGCTTGGCGCTCCTGCTGGGGATGATGGTGGAGATGACTTCCTGCTTGTCGATGGTAGCACCACCAGTCCTCATCATCGGTGAGTTGGGACCATGGTGATATTGGTTCTTAGCATCAACCTATCCTTGAGAGGGGGGACCTTCCTCGTCTTGTGCAGACCACATGGCGGCCCCTTCAAGCATCAAAATTATGGTGACCTCCTAGCTCTAGGCTCCTCGAGAGTAGATCACAGGTTTCCTAGGCATGCTAGATGTTTGGGGTTCCCTAGAGATAGAACCCCTCGATGACATGCTAGCAGCCACCAAGCCTTTCTTGTTGCATGAAGCGGCCCCATCGGTGGTATCCCCTATGCTCGTGCAGTTTGCAGTTGAAGAGGAATTAAAGCTCCCCTGGACCATCTCTAGTACACTTGGGTTGGCTGCCCATGGCCCTGTGGTCTCAACCTTTGGGCCTCAAAAGGATGTTGAGCCTTCCATTGTTGGGACTAAAATGGAGGGTCACAGTGAGGCAATGTAACGCTTGCCGGCCTCACCGTGTTCACCTTTGTGGATCTTCCCTAATGAGGTGGCCACAACGGTGCTTCCTCTGGTGGCTGCGATGGTGCCCCATCCGACAGCCACAACGGTCTTAACTTCAGCGGTCGTAGGAGATCTCTCCTCTTTGTTGGCTATGGTGGGTGTCCTCCCTGGTCCCCCTATCCACCCAATGCTCGGACAACATTCCTTGACAAGATAACTCAATGCACTAATGGCCTGCTACCTGTTCCTGTCATCAACAAACATAGAAGCAAGTTTGTGCCACCCAGGGTCTGCCCTCGCCACAATCATTGGCTTGCTGGTGTCGAGGCTGAAGAGATCCCTGTAGACTTGAGGGGAAGACCAAGGAAGAAGGCGATGAGATCCCTCAACATCATTGGCGAGCATGAAGGTATAACTCAACATGCCCAGGAAGAGTATTTCAAGTTGTTTGGGCAGCCACTCTCGGATTCCCATCTCTAGGCTCTAACTGCACTATTAAATTGGTCTCCCCCTAAGGATCTAGAGCCCAGGGATGAGGATGTGCTGGCGGTGTGGGTCAGATCTGGGTCGGATTGTGGTCATTCTTTTTGTGTGTTCAATGGATCCAACAAAAGTTTTGATTTGAAATGTGAGGGGTCTAAATTCTACTACTAGATAAGATGTAGTGCGTTCTATGGTAGTTTCATCTTGTGCAGATATTGTATGTGTGCAGGAGACCAAGATCATTGCCATGTCTCAATGAGTCCTTCTATCTTCCTTCGGGTCTGATTTCATAGGATATTTAGCTTTGCCCTCAGCCGGGGCTAGTGGTGGTACTCTAGTTGCTTGGAGGAATTGTGGGAGTCTTTGGTGCTTAGAGGATTGATAGATTCAGTATGTGCATTCAATTCTTCACGGATAATGGACAAGCGTGGTGGCTGACCTGTGTTGATGGACCACAGGGGACTGAGGATAAAATTTTGTTTCTATAGGAGCTACGTGACATCCGGGCAGCTTTGTCCTGGGCCTTGGATGGTAGCAGGAGATTTCAATTTGATTTACGAAGATGAGGATAAGAACAATGTCAACTAGAATAGGGCTATGATGGGCCAGTATAGGCGATTCATTAATGATATGGCCCTCAAAGAAATTCCCCTCCATGGTCATAAATACACTTGGTCTAATCATCAAGACTGCCCTACTTTGGTAAAGCTAGACAGGGTCCTTTATTTTGTAGACTGGTAGGATAAATTCCCTAATTGCTTGCTCTAGAGTATGGCTTTAGAGCATTCTGATCACTGCCCGCTTTTGTTGGGACTTCTAGACAATAAAGTAGGAAGGCGCAGGTTTCATTTTGAGTCGTTCTGGACCAAGATTGATGGGCTTCAGTGGGCGGTGGCTGCTGCAGTTCCTACTAGCTCATGCCCCTACTTATCTGTAAGCCAGAAATTTAAAGCAACCGCTAGGGGATTACAGAGGTGGAGCAACAAAACAGTTGGTAACTTGAAGTTTCAGCTTGGCTTAGCATGGGAAATCTTTCATCAATTTGAGATAGCTCAAGACAATCAACCCCTATCTCCTGGAGAATTATGGCTGAAAAATAATCTGAAGAAGCACAGCCTTGCTCTTGCTTCCTTGAGCAGAACTATTGATAGGCTGCGGTCACGTATTGGATGGCTCCGGGAAGGGGATGCCAACACTATGCTTTTCCACCTGCATGCCCTTCATAGAAAGACAGAAAAATTATTGGTCATCTCATTTCCAGGGATTGGATCTACACAAGCCACCAAGACAAAGCTGAAGTCATTGATAATTTCTATGAAAATCTGCTTGGAAGCTGCTCAGACAGGCCATATATTGTTAATTTGGCTGAGATCAGGATTAGTTTGCATGACATAGCTGATTTGGATCATCTCTTTAGTGAGGAAAAAGTATGGAGACATTTCTGAAATTGCCATCAGATAAAGCCCTAGGGCCGGATGGCTTGACATTTTTTTTTCAAATCCTGTTGGCCAATAACAACGAAGGACATCATGGCGGCAGTCTCAGCACTTTGGAGAAGGAAGTTTATGAATTTTGGCACTCTCAATTCAGCTTACATCACTCTGCTTCCCAAGAAGGATGGTGCAGAGCAGCCCAAGGATTTTCGGGCCATCAGCTTGGTGCACAGTTTTGCTAAACTTATCACCAAGTTATTGGCTAATCGGCTTGCTGCTCATCTCCAGCAAATGGAGTGCATTCATAAAAGGGCGCTTCATATAGGATAACTTTATTTTGGTGCAACAAACAGCTAGATATCTTCATCAACAAAAACAGCTCCGCATACTCCTTAAATTGGATACTTCCATGGCATTTGATTCAGTTTCTTGGCCCTTCCTCTTAGAGGTCTTGCAACACTTGGGTTTTGGGCAAATCTGGAGAGATATAGTTTGTGGGCTGCTATCTTCCTTGACCACTCAAGTTCTAATGAATGGGGTCCCAGGAAAATATATTTCCCATCGCCGAGGACTACGGCAAGATGACCCCCTCTCTCCTATGCTTATCATCTTGGTCATGGATGTATTAGGACAGTTGATTGCCCAAGCTGCAAGGGAGGGCCTTTTACAGCCTCTCTTAGCAAGAAATATGCAGTACCGAATCTCTCTGTACGCGGATGACGTGGTGCTCTTCCTCTGTCGATTGGCTAGCGATATCTCTATGACAATGGATATCCTTAAAATCTTTGGTGAAGCTTCAGGTCTTAATACAAATCTTCAGAAGAGCAGCGTTCCGCCAATTAGATGTGGTGACTTGGACTAGACATTATTTAAAACCTGCTGCCCTGTTCCCTTGCTGAGTTCCCTTGCAAATATTTAGGTTTTCCTCATCATTGAAAAAGCTAAGTAAGAGTCAAGTGCAACCCATTGTTGTTGCTGGGATGGAAGGTGGAGTTGATGACAAGGGCAGGAAGGATGATTCAGGTTCAATTTGTACTCACTGGTAGTCTGGTATGCTTGTTTACATTGTCATGGCGTCTGATCTTCCAACTTGGGCTATCAAAGTAATTGACAAAATAAGGCGTGGTTTCTTTGGCGTGGTCACAAGGAAGTGAGGGGAGGGCATTGTCTTGTAGCATGGCTAAAGGTTTGCCGCCCAACAGAACTTGGTGGACTAGGAATTTCAGATTTAAAAACCATTGGCTGCGCATTGAGAATGAGGTGGCTATGGCTGCAGAAAACAGAATCTAACCGCCCTTGGGCACATCTCCCAATTCAAGTCCCTAGTCACGTGAAGGCCTTCTTTGCAGTGGCTGCTATTTCGGAAGTTGGTGATGGCGAACATACCCTTTTTGGGGCTGAAGTGGCAGCATGGTCAGTGTATAATAGAACTGGCTCCTCGTTTATTTGTTGTCATCTCTAAAGGAAGGATCAAGCAGCATAGAGTCAAGTTAGAGCTTAATAACCGGGCTTGGATTGCTAATATACAAGGGGCTATAACTGTGGAAGTGTTGCTTGATGTGTTCCAGCTGTGGGACATCCTCTCAGGCATTGTTCTGCAACCAGAAAGGAAGGATAAACATATTTGGAGGCTTTCATCAAATGGCCAATATTGAGCCAAGGCGGCATATGAGGGTTTCTTCCTAGGAGCTAGTCTGGAAGACTTGGGCGCCACCAAAATGTTGATTCTTCATGTGGTTAGTGGCCCACAACAAATGTTGGACGTCCGACTGCCTTGCACGTCATGGAATGCCTCACCCAGATTGTTGTCTGCTTTGTGATTAAGAAGAAGAATCAATCAACCATCTCCTGGTGGAATGTGTCTTCGCTAGGGAGTTTTGGTTTATTTTGCCGCAGCAGGTCGGTCTCCAGGCCCTGTCTCCCCAACCTACTGATAACTTCTTCCTGGATTGGATTGGTGGGAGAGAGCTAATAATGATACTTCTGATTTGGTGAGGCAAGGGGTTAATTTCCTAATTATTTTGGGGGGCTGGACGCTTTGGAACTATCGCAAATCGCTGTGTTTTCTATGGAGCGGCTCCAAGTATGGCTAGGGCTTTAGTGCTGGCTGGTGAGGAGCGCTGGTTGTGGTCCACTACAGGGGCTCAAGGGCTTTCCCTCTTGACTGCCCATCGGTCACCCTGCTGCCAGCTTAGATGCATCTATTAGCATGTGTTATGTGAGTGAGCTGTGTTTGGGTTGCGTTGTAAGTTCTAGGTTCTTATACCCTCTTTTCTTCTTAATACAATGAGATGCAGTTCTCCTGCGTTTTTTGAGAAAAAAAAAGCATAAATAGATATATTGGTGAGGTTTGGTTAATGGAAAGATGAGAGAGCTAGAGAGAGAGAGAGAGAGTAATGGATATTATTACCATTGCTCGGATCAAGGTAGGCCAAGGAAATAAGGAAACCGGGTCCAGCATGTGCTAGAAATCTCTTCCATGTTGGCGTCTGCTAAAAACATAGTGGTAAGGAAAAACAATAACAAATATTTAAATGATTTGACTCCATAGCATTATGCATTATGTTCAAACTATGCTGCTAAAATATAACTCATCAGAAGATGTAATCTGAAAAGGGCCATCAGAAACAAAGCTGGAGTTATTTGGGCAATGTTACAACTTTTGGATGGTATATTTTGGCAAGAACAGTGGTATGACAACAGTATAGAGACAACATTGCCTTAATTAACTAATAGGAATTATTCAAAACAATATAGAAAAATACTTTAGGGTTCCTAAATAAAAGAATTCATCACCTACATATATTATTCCATCCTGTAATGAAATCACACTATGTGGTGACCAGTCTAGGACTTAAAACTGGGTAGACAGGTATCACCATAATGATCATAGCCAAATTGTCCATACTTACAAGAATGTCCACATCGTATAAATCCCCTTTAACACAGTGAAGTAAACCTATTTGTCGAACGAATTGAGTGTCTACATCAAGACAACACCCATTTCATGTGTTAAAAAGTGAATGTGAAAATTTAGCCTCTCCAGTTATCATCTTGCTATCCTCGTCTTCCAATATACAAACTTTTTTAGAGGATGTGATTGCATTGCTTGTTTTAAACACATAAGATCATTCTTCTACAATCAAGTTCTCTTTGTGCAACATAATATTGAACATCATTTTGAAATTTTTACTTTTGTTGTCACTAACAATGAGAAATGCATTGCTTCTTCAATAAAGGAGCACAAACCAATAGCTACCCGAGGAAATAAAGTTTCAATTCTAACCCCAAATGGAATTTTGGTCCACAAACTATTAAACTGAAGTTATGGTCTCACTTACCTAGCCCCCTATACTAGGCCTACATGCTAATAATCATATCATCATCTACCTCGATTGGTGCCTCCATCAGTGGCCTCCATAGTACATGACCAACAATCTTCCATGAACTCTCTCTGCTAGAAAATTTCCTCATCACTTCAAGTTAAAAAATAACTTCAGTTTTATGAACTACCAAAATGATTTGTCGACAATGCAAATACATATGCCTTTTCACAAATCATAGATCACATGATTTTTCTCTCATGCAATTTATGGACTTGAACCCACAATTTAGTATTCATATGTTACAAATGCCCTTATCAATGGCAAACCTATTGATCTACTTGAGAGTGACAATTTCATACATAATAAAGCTTCATTCAGATATATTTGGAAAATGTCCTAACTCGATCCCATCCTGCCATCCAACATTTCTCTAACGCTCACTTAGTCCTTAAAGCATCAAACTTGCCACTCAAGTCCTCTAAATATTTCTTTTAGGCCAAACTATCCATATGGTGATGTGGGAACCATGTGTCACATGCTCACCCTTCGAATAAGCATTGGCTACGCACGCCATGTGGCATTCCTCTTCCTCATCACCTTAGACAAAGTTATCTCAAGGTCTAAGCAAGTCAGGCATGCATGGACTGAGAACTTGGAGTAGAAATCTTTCCGGACAAACTTATCAACAACTATGGTTGGGTACTTACTTTGCTAGGTGGTCTTGAAGAACAAAGATCCTTCAACCTAGTGGAATTGAATTGAGAAGAATTGTTAAACATTACATACACAAACTTCTAGAAGCCAAGAGAGTTTACTGGAAGCAGCGAAGCAAAGTGAAGTGAGCTCGATTTGGGAATGAAATTCAGAATTTTTCGTCTCAATTTGTTCAATGGGTCAGTTGTAACTAACCATGTTTTAAAGGCTGAAGTTTTATGGAATTATTCACAGAAAGGTTGAGAATCGATCTCAGCTTTTATTATATATTCTCTCTGTCCCAAAGAACATGATATAAATCTGCTTTTCAAGGCCATAGTGAAAATGTGAAATTACGCATGTGCTCCTGCTATCTTCTTGACAAACACCTAGAACTCAAAAGAATCATCTAGAATCTTCACTGGAAGTGCAAAGTTAACATGATTTTTCACTTCTATGTGTATTTCTTTATTGGTGGGTCCCACCATAAAGCTTGTCTCCACACTAGATTTACATGTTTTGGGGGACAAGATTTAAACCATCATATGTTTTTGGGGACAGAGAGAGCATGTACCTGAATCTCTACGAGCTAATTCATTGGATGATCCTTTCACAAAAGACGAAATATGTGCTACTATAAAGGGCATGCCTACCAACCATGCTCTGGGCAAGGTCTCTTTTTTAAGAAATGCTGGAGTACCTTCTTCAGATCGAGTTCTTTAGCTTGCTCAGGAAGAGGTATTGGACTGTGGAGTTGGTGTGGAGGTGGAGCTATGGTGACTGAAGTTTGAGAAGCTTACTGTCAGGATAGCTTGGTCCGTTTCAGGATCGTCTTGCGAATTACTACCATCGATCTTGCAGTGACCTAAAAGCTATCATTGTCTGGTAAAAGTTAAACCCCAACAGTGACGCCTCATGCTATCACTGCCAGTAAAATGTTCTACACATCGTTTTTGAACCGACAAGACGTACGAGACCCATCATTGTTGGGAGCAGTAGTGCAAAATTTTGGAGTGCAAAATTTAGACCCGGCAGTCATGTACTCCATCCAAATGAAAGTGACATTTTAGGCCTTGTTAGTTTTTGAATTTGGATACTGTAGCACTTTCGTTTTTATTTGACAAACATTGTTCAATCATGGAGCAACTAGGCTTAAAAGATTCATCTCGTGATTTACAGGTAAACTGTGCAATTAGTTATCTTTTCTATCTATATTTAATGCTTCATATATGTGCCGCAAGATTCGATGTGATGGAGAATCTTATAAAGTTTTGGATTTTTGGGTGCATCAAAAAAAAAACGAGGCCAACTCAATGTCATCTTATTTGATCATTCGTCTTATTTAGAACTTTTGTATAAATATTATCTATTTTGTTATGACTTATTTTATCATTAGAACTACTTTAATAGTGATTATTTATTTTACAATTTGTAAAAAAATAAGATGAATAGTCAAACACAATATAAAAAATCAAAAACGTTATTTTAATGAGACAGATGGAGTACGAATCATATGACACATTATTTAAAGAGCTTGCAGACTTTATTGGGGCATGCCCTAGAGTTCAGGGTGGACACATTTAAGCCGAACACCAAAAACTGAACCTACATTGTTGGTTTTTGGTTTTTCGGTTCAGCTTCGGTTTTTGTTCTGGGAACTTTGGTTGTCTGCTTTGACTTCGGTTTTGAGCAAAAACCAAACCGAAGAGCAGTTTAAACTTGTCTGGCCACCCAACAAAAATCAGTTGTCCATCCTGCGACAGTTCTTAGGACCAGATTAGACCTGACCAACTATCTAACCATAAAAGATAAAACCAGAGTCTAAATCGATCTAATTCACTTAAAAGACCAAGATAAAACCAGAGTCTAAATCGGTCTAATTCACTTAAAAGACGGTGTGTGGAATCAAAT
>Ga0182004_10002658_pt1 | contig 14003 bp, 11 predicted proteins | sample Sormic07211540_1_FD_120479 | JGI IMG/M metagenome (GOLD analysis project Ga0182004, IMG submission 120479) | Endophyte microbial communities from Sorghum bicolor roots, Mead, Nebraska, USA - 072115-40_1 MetaG | ecosystem: Host-associated > Plants > Roots > Unclassified | place: USA: Nebraska...
CTACCTTATATTTATTTTAATTAATTTTGTAAATTATTTAATAATTCTCCAAAAATTCAAACTAAGCCAAAATTAAATCAAATTTAAACTAAATTTGAAATTCAAAAATTTGGAGTGTTATAATAGTTAAGAATTTCAGATGGAGAAGCGACCAAAAAAAAGTTATGCAACTTTGTAGTTCATAAGTCTTTTATTTGAAGGCGTTATGATGTTCTGCTATTTGATTTGCAAGATTTTATCGATGTTGATACCAACTAAAGCCATATTTTTCATAGTCATAAATGATCGTGTAGTGGTATTTAAGGATCTCGGATCAAGTGACCAAAACAAAACTTATAGATCTCGAAAAGTTATGCAACTTTGTATTGATAATTTTTTTATTTTAAATAATCTATCTAATGAAAATTACGTTTGATTTTTCAAAATTAAAATTTATTTTTTAAAATGACCTTAGATGGAGAAACGCCCAAAACAAAAGTTGTATATCTCGAATAGGTATGCAACTTTATAGTTATAACTTTTTTATTTGAAACCATCTATCCAAGAAAAATTACGATTGAATTTTCTCACATTTGAAATTAAATTATTCAAATAACCTCGGATGGTGAAATGAACGAAACCATAGTTGTAGATCTTGAAAAATTATAAAACAAGTCACAATGCTTCACAACCATTTCTTTTTTGGGTTTTCTAGAAACCACATCAGTGTTGGTTTATAAAAGCCGGCATTGTGAAGGTTCAAAATCCAACATTGAAGGTGTCTAGGGTAGTGGTATTTAGGCACTACGTAGGTAATGGAGAATTATCTTACCATAAACAAGTCACCTCTCTGCTAGTCTATTTACGCCATGGGATGTCGAGGCATGGCACACGATGTTGACGATGAATTCCAGGCTGCCAAAGGAAAAGAGCGTGGTCCATGGGGAAGTGGAAGTCCCATGAGCACAAACTGATCATTGGGCCAAGAGCAATGTCGTTGATGCCGTCGTTGTTGCAGAAGCCCATCCAGTATATTCAAATTGATGCCTGAATTCTCCTACCTTGCGCACTAATTCTTTTTTTTTTAACGCCGATCAGTAGTCACCGAGACACAGATTTACGATGGTTTAAACAAAGAGTGACCTACGTCTAGAGTAAGTGGATCTATATGCGTAGTATGCAGGGTTGCAGATGCATTGATTTAATGTGACGATTAGGGGATTTCTAGTCTGTTTGTAGAGTTGTGCTCCCTGATTCTGAGCTCCGATCATTGATTGTCTAATAGAGTGATTCTAGTTCATTCTAGTGAGGAGCAGATAAGAAATAATTCTAGAATTGATTTTGGCGAGGAGCGGTGAGGAACTCTTTGCTCACAACTCTTAGTGTAAACGGAGAAGTGATTTTTGTTTGCTTTCTATCAAAACTTGTGCGGAATTTGTTGTTTAGCTCAGGAGTAGTGATTCTTATAGAAAAGTTGCTCCAAAGAGGGCTGCCATGCCCCTTTATATAGTTGGGAGTTAGTGTTATATATAGAGTTTCAGCCTAATCGGTTTACAAAGGTAGATTTTCTAGTAGTTTATAATAGATTATATCAGTTTTTGTATATATCTTGGCTATGCCTTATTTGCCTAAGATTTGTTTAAATCGTCTCATCTAAATTTTAGAGCTTTAAAAACTTTATAACATTTTAGCTTATTTTTAACGTCTAAAGCTCTAATGTGAGCTAGGCTAAAATTTAGAGCTAACTTTAGATCATCTGTTGGAGCTTTAGGTCTAAAATTTAGAGAAGATAATCCAAACTGATGGGGAAGTATTCTAGGTTGGAGTTTTCCTCGGGCAGTTGCTCTAATCACCCCATTTGGAGATCAAGTTATAGGTTCGATGAGGATACCCAGTGCCCTGTAATCGACAACGGCTATATATATAGTGTGTCCTTAAAAACATTTTCAACAATCAGTTGTACATTTCATAAAGAAAGAAGATCGGTTGTACTCTTTTTTTTAACAATAAGATCGGTTGTACTCCTTCATTGCGCTGCAACAATAGGTTTGGGGCTTGTTTACTTCCAAAATTTTTTGCAAAATAGGAATAGTAGCACTTTCGTTTGTATTTGACAAATATTATTCAATTATGGCTTAAAAGATTCGTCTCGTCAATTCCGACCAAACTGTGCAATTAGTTTTTATTTTCATCTATATTTAATACTCCATGTATATGTCTAAAGATTCGATGTGACGGAGAATCTGAAAAATTTTGCAAAAATTTTTAGGAACCAAACAAGGCCTTGTTCACAAAATCAAACCTATATAAACGTAGGTTCGCAAGCCCACCTGTATTCTAGTTAGGGATGAGATGACGCCGGGATGCTGCGGCCTGCTTAGCTGCACTGCTGCACCACGCTTCGGCCTTTGGGGTGGACAACGGCCAACAGCGAGCCCGGCTGCCCGGGAGGTACTGTGTTCTTGTGTTGGGCTACATCTTTTTTCTGTTTGAGCCTGCCTTTGTGGGCCTGGGGCCCCAGTACGTCATGTGCAGTGAGCTTAGCGTGGCGAGTTTGGGTTGGTCTGTTGATCAAGTGTAACACTTGATTATGTGATTGCAAGTTTGCAACCAAAGTGATTAAAAAAAGAAGAAGTTTGCAACCAAAGATTGTCGTTGTCCTCACTCTGAGCCTCTCTCTCTCATCCAACTGATCGTTAAGTTGTCGTAAAAGAAGAGTGAAACATAAGGCAAATACATTGGTCTCTCATAGGCGGTTTTATGTAGCGTCACATAATTTTAAGACTTAACCGACATCATTTTTTTTGCGATGGTTGTTTTAAATCGGTATAATAGTTATTTTTTAAGTTATCTCGTAGTAACTTAAAATTCTTTAATTTATATACAAAATATAACCATGCATTGCTATGGGAGAATGATCGTATGGGTGGAAACTGCATGATCAATCTTCCTACTTACCGGCGCCGCCTCCAATCGTGCTCTCGTTTGCGTCCACTACCTCATACAATGCCTCCCTCTCCATTGAGCTTCTAGCACTCGCAGTTGACACCTCATACAGGATCACTGCCTCACCAACCTCCCACGACACCCTACCCTAATCATAAGGTTCCTGTCTATCATTCTAGCATGACGCTCCCGCCGCTAGACTTACGTAAACTCTTATAATTGTTTGCTAAGGATTAAAAAAGTAAAGAACGATTTTATTTATGTTCTTGATTTTCTAGTATCTAGGTAGATTTTGGTTCGTCAGGTGTTAGGTTCAAGTTCTCGGGCTTGCGTAATTTTTTTCCTAATTTGTTATTTATGGGCGGACAGAAAAAATAGACAGCCTGAAATTTTATGATTAAATATTAAGTAATTTGTTATTTATGGGCGGACAAAAAAGTGGACAGACTGAAATTTTCATGATTAAATATTAGATAAAGATTTACACGTTCTCTGTTACAACAGATTTTTATTAGCTGGATGCATTGCTGCCGTGATTAATTTGTTGCATCGTTGAATTTTGGAAACGGATTGGACTCCGTATTCTGCTCGAACTCGACCCGGCCGGGCTGTGTTCATATACTATGGACGGACTGAAAAAGCGGGCAGACTAAAATTTTTATGATTAAATATTAGGTAAAGAATCATAGTCCTATACAGTCGATTGGTGAACAGAATTTCATAGTGAACAAAATTTTATGGTGACCTAAAACTTTTACAATTTATTACTAGGTATAAATAAAAGTAAAGTTCTAAGTTACATTATAAAGACACTCACAATGCAGACTCTATCATAGAGTCTAAAGTTATTTATTACCTCGAACAATGTGGACTTGTAGTCTAAATAAGACTTGGAGTCTTATTTTTTCTACCTCTTTCTTCAATAAATATCCTGCCACATCAGCAAAATACCATAAATAATATGTAATTAAGTGTCTTGGACTCTGTGATAGAGTCTTGCATTATGAGTGTCCTAACAATGACTCATACAAATGGTAGAATAGTTATCTCGTAGTTCTAAAATTTAGTTCATGAGGCGGCGGTTGCTTCGCGAAACAATGGCCTTGTTCTTTCTTCTCTCTTTTCTCCCCATCAACAAAAATCTTACATGGCACTAAATGAGACGGCATACAAAACCATTGATATGTAGTCAACAAGTCAAATATTTTATAATTTAGCATGGACCCAGGCCTAGTTTAGTTCACCTCAAAAACAAAAAAAAAATTCAAAATTCTCTGTCACATCAAATATTACGGCATATGCATAAAACATTAGATATAGATAAAAACAAAAAATAATTACATAATTTACCTGTAAATCGCGAGACGAATCTTTTAAGTCTAGTTACTCCATGATTGGACAATATGTTTCAAATAAAAATAAAAAAGCTATAATATTAAAATCTAAAAACTTTATGATCTAAATAAGACCCGAGTAGTAGTGTACTAATGTACCTGCCCTTACGTAGAGTTTAGACTTGTCTCAATGCATGTTTTAAGGGAGTGTCATGCACATTAAATAGGATGTCATATAAGCAATATTACTGACTTGACAGGGTCATTAAATGAAGGAGTTTTATCATATAAAGAGAGAAGTTTCATCTCCATAAAACTCATATGGCTCGGTTACCTAGTTTATAGTTTTGTTAACTGTGTCATGAAATTATGTATTGAGACAGACCTTAAATAAGACCGGTCCATATCAGATTCTTGGGTGAAAATGGTGAAAGTACTACTCCAGCACTGCCTTGTTTAGTTCTTTGGCGAATTTTTTTCACGACACTGTAGCACTTTCGTTTGTTTGTGTTAATTATTGTCCAATTATGGACTAACTAGGCTCAAAAGATTTGTCTCATAAATTTCGACTAAACTGTGCAATTAGTTTTTATTTTCATTTATATTTAATACTCTATGCATGTGTCTAAAGATTCGATGTGACGGAGAATTTTGAAAAGTTTTTGGATTTTGGATGGAAGGAAAAGTCAGGACATCGACGTTCGCCTCACTAGTACTACTCCGGCAGACCAGTTATTAGTCGAGAAGTGACATACGAAGAGGTGATGTCGTACGTACGTGCATGAGCAAAGCCCGCGCTTCGAAGGGCCACATGTAATGTAACGAGCCATGACCCAAAGAGCAGTCACTGACGGATGGGCCTCCGGGGAAATATCTTTGACCTGGCTGGCTGGCTTGTTGTCTGGCAGTTGATGGCGGCTCCCCGGCCCGGAGCCCCGTAGAGTCGCCCATGCGGCCGGCGGCAGCCGGCAGCGGCGGCCCACCACCACCACCACCGGTGATCCCATCCTATGCATCCATCTCCGTCCAGCCCGCCCAACCAACCGCGCAGCCGTTTCGTTGAGTTCCGAGGTGGAGACTAGTCAGACGACGGCCCTCCGCCCTCCGAAAGGCGAAAGCCGCCGCCCCGCCCCCGCCCCTCGCCACCGCGCGCCTCGACACGCGTCCCGTGCCGGCACCGCGCGTGTCGTCCGCCCGCGCACCCCACGTAGTACGCGCGTCCACCCTCCAGCGTTGGCACCGGCAGCAGCCGCCGCCGCGGTTTCGCGGTCGCGCGGGGCGGGGGCGACCGGTTCTAGCTCTCCAGGTGGTGCGTGCGTCGAGACGGGCCCGCCGCCGTTTACGTGTGTGACATCACCACCGCTGCCGTGTACGTCCTCGGGCGGGCGGCTAGTAGCGCGCCTAGCGGCGGCAGCCTGCAGGGCATGGGTCAAACGCAGCGCGAGATGGCTCCTGAGCAATTGGAGGGGTACTCCTCTCCTGTGTAGCAGCGTGCATCTCGAATCTGGACGGGACCTGCTCTGCTGCACGCGCGGATGGATCCATCGTTTTCTTTAATTCTTATCACGGGCAGGAGAGGAATATACTGGAGTATATACAGTTGGAAGGTACTGTGCATGACTGCATTGCCCTTTAAGGGTATATGCCCTCGCTCTCTCACCTATTGGATTCGCATTGAGAAGTGTACAAACACACATTTCAAAGTAGTTTCGTATTGAGATGTGTGTTTGCACACTTCTCAAAACGAATTCAATGGATGATTGATCGAAGACATATGCCCTTGGGAGTCGGTGTACGTGTCCAAGAATAAGACCTAAGACCTTGGGTATATTTGCGCTTCCGGCGATCGGTTCTGGAGTACATGCAGGTTACGCGTACGCACGCGACTCCAGCGTTTGTATTTCACGACAATTGTAGCATAGTTCAACCTTTAATAGCACTATCTACTAGAAGAAACAAAAATGAGATTCAAGAGAGGAATCCGTGGTCAAATATGCCGGTTCGTATGGATTTGGGTACACCTTCATGCGCGTGAAAGGTCAAACACGAGTGGGTATGTCCTCCAAGCGTATATCCACGGTCCATAGATGATGGCATTTTTTTATTTTATTAGATACCATCATATTTGACCATTTGTCTTATTTAGCCTTTTTTAATAATTAAATTAATTAATTATTATTAAAGTATCTTTAATCATAAAATAAGTCATAACAAAATAAATAATATTTATATAAAAAAGTTGGATAAGACAAACAGTTATGTCTAAAAGTAAAAAACAAACATAATCTATTTTGTGAGAGAGGCGGTATTTAATTCAATCAACACGGCTCCGTTCGCTTGCCTTAGGTTTGTTTAGTTCACCCAAAAACTAAATTGTTTTCAAGATTCCTCGTTACATCAAATCTTACGATACATGTATAGATCACTAAATGTAATAAAAAAGTAACTAATTGCTAAGTTTATCTATAATTTGTGAAATAAATCTTTTGATTCTAGTTAGTCTATAGTTAGACAATAATTGCCACATACAAAAACAAGTGCTATAGCGGCCCAAAAAATTTCCCAGTGGAACTAAACAAGGCTTTATAAGTCGTATTTTTCCTGCGAGCCAACAGTGTTTTTCTCTCACAATAAATCAGCGAACAGTTTCAGCCGTGACTTTTTAGACAAGCGAACAATATAGGTGATTAATTATAGTTTATTTTTTGTGCTTGCTCTTATTAAATAGCCTATTAATTTAATACAAGGAGTATACGGAGTACATAAGTATTAAATGTGCTAACTGTCTATTCTCGAAAATGTATTCTTATATATCACAAACTAATTAAGTTGTTCACCGGTCACCACAGATCCATACCCTCCACGTTGGCTTCTAGTGCTCACTTGCTATGTTTGTTGTCTCCCCTCACAAATAGGATCTAGATAGTGAACTGGTTATAGATCAGCTAATTGGATTTTTTTATGGTGGAACATGCCTTGTATTTTTTTAAAAAACATATTCTAGAATTTAATGGCGCTATGTTTTCAGTGGTAGACAATGTCCCTCTTGATAACGAGACACTTGTGGTGACTTCGTGAATCTTGTGATATGCCGGCTCAGTCCTTCGGAGGTACTCATATGGGTAGGGTTTGCATATATGTGTTCATAGGGCTGAATGTGCGGGCGTTCTAAGTGTCTGTGTGGTACTATGTAATTCTAAAAAAATCTAGATAATTCCAGTTCTAAACATATTATTATATTTTTAGAAAATATTATCTTCATCCCAAAGTAACTGTTGTTGTCATTTATCGAGAAATAACTTTAACTAATTTTATACAAAAAGTATTTACATTTATGGTACATAACTAATATCATTAAATACATCGTTGAATTTATTTTTATAACATATTTATTTGGAGATACAAATATTACACATATTTTCTATAAATCTAGTCAAACATACAACATGAAAACAAAAAACAACAATTATTTAGGAATAGAGGGAGTATATGGTAGTGATTTCCTATTTTTGATGTAAAATCTTTATAAAATAAAGCATTTTTAATTACAAAATAGAAATTTGTAACCACCCAGTGTGGATTTCTTGCTAAGCATTCTTATCATGTACATTTCAACATAATTTTTTTTTTGCAAAAGCTAGTGTTAAGTAGTGGTCTTTGTGCTCCAATGTGGACAACCAACGTCAACAGTCGGTGGAAATGGAAGCAATCAGACTTGCAGCGGATTAAAACACGGATAGGGGGGCTTCTGCAGCGGATTAAAACACGGATATTGAAATTTCCAGTCCCTAGCGGAATTTATGGAAAATTCCGATGGGGGACCAAATTTCTGAATCCCGAAGAAAAGTGAACTTAACTAATTATGAATTGAAAGGCTCAAAAACTAAATTGAGTTCACCAACGTATAGAGTAGTTTTGCTAAGTGAATTTATGCCTTTTCTTGCTCCATCACCTACACACAATATATATTGTACCACCACAGCAAGTAATACAATCACAAGGTCATAACACACACAGAGACACAATATTTCTCCCAAGATTCGGCCACACCAATAACTTGTGCCTATGTCACCATGATTCCACTAGAGCCCTTTACAATCACTTGATCGGAGCCGGCAACAATCACCAAAGCCACTCAATGATCCTCTATTGCCTTCAGCTATCTAGTTGATGGTAACCACCAAGAGTAACAAGAATCTCGTAGCTCAACTCCATCACTAGTGCCACTAGATGCAAGAACTTAATTCAAATGCACTAGAATCACTCCCAATCTATATTTAGATCAAGCAATAAGCAAAGAGATGAGTGGGAGGTATTTTCTTAGGCTCACGAGGGTATTCAATAGGTTAGTGTGACAAGAGAGCCACCTTAAGGGGCGGCCACCTTGTACTTATAAGCCCCCTTGGAGCAAATAGTCATTGGCTCCTCACTGCAGCAAAATTGGGGTCGTCAAACCGGTTGACACACCCGTTAGACCAATGGCCATGGGTCTGATGCCCTCACAAGCCACCGTGTGTTGGCGCCCAATGGCTATGGCATGTAGATGGATCCATCGAGGAGGAGAGGAATATACATAGTACATAATACCATATGGAAGCCAGAAGGTACTATGCATTGGGAGTCAGGTCGTGCTAGCGTCCGACCAATCGGATAGAAGCCGCACGCCAACATTGTTTCTCTTCCCGGCCTCACCCTCTCCCGCTCGGCCCATACATCCCTTCATAGCCCACCTGACGTCCGCTCGGCCTAGGTACTGATTATCTTCCTCGCCTCGCCCTTTCCCCTGCCCCCGCTGCGGGCATGGCTTTAGCACGTCGAAGCTCTAGCGAGCCCTAGCGCGCTCGCAATAGCCTCCTTCTTCTACTCCCCACACCTACTCCTATCGTCACCGCCATGGCCATGCTCATCGGCGACCTCGACACCCCTGCCCTAGACCTAGCCCGGCTGTCGCAACTGCTGCCATCTCCCCTAAACCGTCCAACCACCTATCCTCCCAGCCTCCCCCAACTCTCTTCCTTCTAAGCCCACTGGAGTTGGAGACAACCATACGAGGGAGGGAGAGAGCTGCCAGAGATGGAGCTGAGGGTGGCACCGACGAGCTCGACTAGGGTCGCATATAGATGGCTTCTGGGCTGCATCACTGTGGGCCATTTCGTGGGCTGCAGGCACGAGCACGATGCGTGAGGAAGAGAAACAATGCACATATGCTTCCCACGCGCTCTTTTCGGAGAACATATCGGGTCCAAACATTAGGACCCGATGATTTGCTTCGGGAGTCGGTGTATGAGTCTAAGAATAAGACCTTTTGTATATTTGCACTTCTGGTGATCGCTTCTGGAGTACATGCAGGTTACAGGGTATGCACATGAAGCTAACACAAGCGTTTGTTTAGTTTCACGACAATTGTATAGTTCAACCTTTCATAAGTCTACTACACAGGAAACAAAGATGAGATTCAAGAGAGAAATTTGTGGTCAAATACATCGGTTTGTGTGGATTTGGGTACATCTTCGATGCACGTGAAAGGTCAAGAGAGAGTGTGCAAGTCCTCTCGGCAGATATTTAATTTAGGCAACGTGATAGTGGTTCCATGATTAAATGTTGAAGCCAATTTATTTGCTAAATATATGCTCACCGGTCAATATATCAGGATGGTTATTATCTATGTAATGTAGTTTCTGATGTATTGTTTTTTAAATGTGTTGAAAATTCTAGTCACTATGATGTGTTTGCAATATATGATAAGGTATATCTCTAACCATGAAAATTTTTGTTTCATTAAGCTGCCTGTAAATTTTATATATTATTTAATTTGTTTAAAATTTTATTTATTATATGACATGTATGCATTTCTTTAAACAGCACCAACTTTGAGGACATTTGCATGCATGTTACACTATCCTAGAGCAAATTCGTGCTCATACTTACTATTCATTAGATAAACATTTTTATTGTCGTTGTACTCCCTCCATTGTAGTAATTCGAGTTATCTTGGGCAAGGCATGAGTTAAATACTAGAAATATAAACCACAAATAACTTTTAAGTTGTCGAGTTCGAAAATATGAAAACCATATAGATAGATTTGTCTTGAAAAGTTCTTTCATAAAAATATACATATATCACTTTGCAATAATTTTTTATAAAAATAAGAAGTCAAGGTTATGTTTTTGAGAACATGTTATCCAAAATGACTTGAATTACAAGTATGGACGAAGTATATAAGTTCTTAATTAGTCTGTTATTTTATACTTTGCAAACCAAACTACGTGACATTGCTAGGACACATCAAGAAAAGATTTCTTATATGACCATGCTAATAGTGGGACACTTTGCACTAGTTTCTTGTTTGAAAGCCAAACTATTTATGTGTTGTTGGCATTCGTGCCATAAACCGAGTGGCCAAGGAAAGGGTCAGATTTTAGGCACAAATCAAGGCTTCTAAATAGTGTGAAGCTGGGCTCGAGCACGTGCATATGCTACTGAGCAACATTGGAATGTTGGGTATCAATGATGGTCAAAACAAATACACAGTTACAAGAAGAACAACAATCCCAACATGATGAGCTTAATTAGTTCTTTGTGTCGAACAAAAAGTGGAGAAGTTAGTGATAGAGCAACTTGATCAACAAATAGCAGATTTCTTTGCACGCATTCATTCTGGTGCTTAGCCGTCTCCATCTTAGAGTTTAATACCAATAGTTGGATAAATTATTTGAGATTTGACGGTAGTGGGTGCGTTATTTTGAGAGTCTCAAGTATAATTAATTTTTGTATATTGCTTGATTGCAATATTTTTCATAGATAAAGAACTATTGAAATAAATATTATTGTTCTGCAGTTGAGAGAATTGTATTGCTACAATGTATATTTGTCGAGCTATTTTTTGTCACTACAATAGGGATGATATGATAAATTGTTTGCCACAACATTTATTGCTTTACACAATTGAGACTTTATCTTGTGACAAAATTGGTCATAACTAAGATTTTCACAAATGATATGTTTTTGCTGATGAAAGGAAAAATTTTTGTGTGAAAATTTTTCCTCTTCACAAAAGAATCAAATTGTGAGGAAAAATTTTGCCTTTGTAATATATAGGTGAGGATGAGTTACATCACAAATAAAATATATTTGTGTAGATAAGGTGTCACTTCTTCCCAAATAAATTGTAGCGATCAACTAGACACATATGGAACTAAAACAGTGAGAACAAATATTAACTCAATAAACTTTTATAATGATGAAACTTTGGTCACTGATATGTAGTCTATAGTGACCATATAATTCGTCACTTTTACATATAAACGTGATGATCAAATTGCTATAAATACTCTATAGTCGTGTCAACTATTATCACCAGTAAAACACTATTAGTGGCAGCTTTTTTTTGTCACTAATACATATGTTTTGTGACAACGAATGGGGCCACAAATGGCCATTTTACTAGCGACACCACAATTCATCACTAATGAGTAATGAGTATGGCAATTTATGGGGGAACAAAAAGTATCTTTAGAGTATTAGTGAGGCAGAGTACTTATGGTGACTAGTGGCGATTAAAGAAGTCGTCATAAATGTTGGTTTGTGGTGAAAAAATAATCTTTTATGATAAAAATTTTCACCACAAAAACCCTTTGCCCTTGTGGTCATCACCATAGGTTATATTACATTTTGAGGCATGCACTGAACACCTGTAGTAATTAATGGTGATGTTTTAAAATAAGTTAAGACCATAGGTTGTGTGTTGTTTCTAGTACGAGAGATCTACAAGAAGTATGACCTTCTATGATGATTTTCTCGTGACGACGCTAAATTTGTCGCTAAGCCATCTGTTTTACGATGTTGTTTGGTGGGAGTATGACTTTACGATGGAAATTATGTGTCCGTCACTAAGATCTAGAAGCAGTCGTCGTAAATGGAGGGATTTCCATACGACGAGCTACAATATGTCATGACATGGTAACAAACAATCATCACAATTTATGATTTGAATTTTGACGCTCAACTCCACGTATACTATTTTGAATTACAATTTTTTAAATTGTCCAAAATACCGGCCGGAAACAACCAAAACTAATGTTCTATATCTCGATGAGACCAATAATGTCTAGAAAAAGTCAATATACTAAGTTAAAATATCACCCATACAATCTCAAATGTCTTTGGGGTTTGAGTGGTTGGGAGAGCTACATGCGAGGCTACCAGTTGGAGTTTCAAATCCCATCAAGAATCTTGAGAATTGGGATTTCAATCATGTTTTTATTTTGAATCCTTAAGTTTTTATATTTTGAAAAACATTTTCAATTTTTTTAGAATTCAAGGGCAAAGAGCCCCAGTCTTTTGTATTAATCAAAAGACCAAGAGTCATTACAGCACAGGAAAGAAAACCTTCAAGTTTGTCCACCAGGACAGAGCAAGCCACGTTCACTAAAAAGCCTTGAGAACGTCCAGAACCAGCAGAGAAAGAAAACCTTTAGACTATTACCCAGACTAAACAATTGGAAAGCTACATCAGTCAGACCATATTAAGCGGCCAGTTCAGAGACCTCCACCAAGGCATGCCTCTATCAAGCACCAGATCTTCTGATTTCTGAAAGTCGCAGATCTCTTCACCACCATCTCCCTTTAGCATCTTCACGTGATGTTTAGCTGCTTGTAAGGTATCCAAAGAGTCTTGCCAGCTTCCAACTTGATCTTGTTGATGTACTCCATCAGTACCTCCTTCTTGTCTTCTAGACACAAGATTACCCAATTCAAAAGAAGCCCAGTAACCTTGAACAGAAGCATCTCCATGCTCCTCCACCCAATTCTCTGAAAATATAAATCATTCCTTAGTTTCCAAATAGACCAAATGACAGCAGAAGTCATCATATTCACCAGAACATGTTTCTTATTACTTAACCAAAACTTCCCTATCTCTAACATGTTCCCACCAACTTTGCAGTCTAGGATATCAGACATAATGACCCAACATTGCTTAGCAACCACACATTCAAAAAAGGTGCTGAATAGTTTCCTTTTCGGAACAAATTAAAAAAGACAACTCTCATCATCTAATTTCCTCCTTTTAGCCAAATTATCCCTAGTTAACGTTTTATTCTTAATGATTAACCAGAGGAAAAAATGTACTCTAGGGGGAATTTTAAGACACCAAACTGCAGAAACATGGACCGGTTTAATACCCCTAAAATTAATGATCTTATAAAGGGACTGAGAAGAGTAAATGCCTGACGATTTAAACTTCCAAAATCATCTCATCTTCCTCCGCAGAGAACTGCACAGTAGACACTAATTGTACAATCTCAAGCCAAGAGTTATATAACTCTTTAGAGACAGCCCTTCTAAAGGTACATTTTCAAATTTTTTAATCCTAAAAAACTTTTTTTCTTTTCCACCCCTAATGTTTTTCTATTCTAAAACAATCAACCCATTAGACCAGCTGTCTCATCGAACCCTTGTTAAATCCTGAAAATTTTCAATCAAGAACTATTTATTTTATGTGCGACATTAGTTTAAGGACCTAGATGGTCACGTTTTAACTGGAGGATCTAGGTGATAGTTAACAATAGATTGAGGACTTAGGGCCTGTTTAGATGTGAAAGAGCATCTAGGCCCCCTAATGATTTCGGTGATTAATGACATTGTTGATTACTATGACTAACGTGTGTTTTGCAGAGGCAAAGTCATAGGTAAGGTCATGGTAAATAGGTACTCGATGGACAGGGACGTATATGCCTACTTAA